>Ga0115571_1001515_pt1 | contig 16301 bp, 11 predicted proteins | sample COGITO_mtgs_1205_FD_87293 | JGI IMG/M metagenome (GOLD analysis project Ga0115571, IMG submission 87293) | Pelagic marine microbial communities from North Sea - COGITO_mtgs_120531 | ecosystem: Environmental > Aquatic > Marine > Epipelagic | place: Germany:Helgoland, sampling site Kabeltonne...
CCCAGGTACCTCGTCCCCGCCGACCTCACGGTGGGCCAGTTCGTCTACGTCATCCGCAAGCGCATCAAGCTCTCGCCGGAGAAGGCCATATTCGTCTTTGTCAACAACGTCCTGCCCCCAACCGCGGCGCTCATGTCGTCAATCTACGAAGAGCACAAAGAGGATGACGGCTTCCTCTACATCGCATACAGCGGCGAGAATACGTTCGGTGATTGGGAGGTGGCGTGAAACGCGAGGAAGACGACGATGAACGCGTTCATCTCACCGGTGAGAGACGTAAACGGAGGGTGTGAGAGGGGCGCGGGGAGCCGATATTCGGAGCCGAGGATCGGAACCGAACGGAACCCCGCGAATTGTACTAGCTAGTAGCATTGGATACGTTGTACCAGTAAAACACGATCGACGCGTCGACTCCATATCCAATACGTTTAGTCATTAATGCAGGCAACACAGGCAAGGGGGGAACCCGCCCCCCAACAATTGATTCTACAAACATCGGGAACGACCCCCCCCATCACGAGAAGTATACCTCCCGCTCGTGATGATCCAGTGCGGCTTCGATGAGATCGTCGGACGAGAGGAACTCGAGCGTGTCCATCGCGTCCTTGAAGGTCATCAACTGGCCGGGCAGGTGGACGTTCGTCGGCTGGATGACGGGGCGGACAGTACCCCGGGCCCCCGTGTTGTTCGGATCGGGAGCGTCGCCGTCGCGTGCGTTCTGCGATGCACGAGTGGTCACGTTCCGTACGTCGCCCCGACACTGGTCCTTCTCGAGGAAAGGCACCGCCGCGTCATCGCACGCGTCGATGTATTCGTCATCGAGGACCTCGAACTCGTCGTCCGGGCCGTGCGTCTCGAAGCTCACCTGGATACGCGGCGGCTCAAACGCGGGCGGAGGCGAAGGTTGCAACCCCGGGGTTCTTTTCACGTTGTGTTCGTGGATGACAAAGGCGACATCCTTCCACATCTCGGCAGTCTGCCTGTGAATGTCCTCCGCCTGGTGGAGGGTTCCGTCGAAGGTTCGATTGGCGAGCAAGATCCCCATCTGTCGCGCGTGTTTCATCGAGAGCGCCTTCTCCTTCTCGGTCAAGTACACGCCCACCTCGTCGAGACAGGTGCCCTTGAGCTCGACCCGCACGTCCCTGAACGGCGCACGTGGGTCCGCGGGAAGGTCGATGTCGAGGAAGGCGGCCGGGGAGGAAGCGGCCAAGGGGCAGGTGGGGGGGTTCTCGGGAGCGTCACGGGGGTTCTCGCGAGCGTCATCCGCCTTTGCCTGGCCGAGGTTCGATTTTGTCCTTTCCTTCACCTTCTTCGCCTCCGCCGGGGAGGCGGGGTGGGAGGATCCGTCGGGTGCTTCGAGGTTGCACAGTATCCCGATGGGCGGCGAAGGTTTCGTCGGTCTCCGCGCGGGCTCCGTGGAGTCGTCCACCTGACTCTCGCGCGTCAGGGTCCCGGCGCCGTCTCCGCTCGCGAGCTCCTTGGGCGTGAAGCCCCCGTCGATGCAGTCCAGCACGGCGAGGATGCTGCTGGGCGCCGCCGCCGCGCGTTGCACTTCATGGTCCACGACGTTCTCACCGAGGTCCGGCGCGCTTCGAACGTCGGTCACACGACGCGCGGCGTGGGCGGAGTCGGATCCGTGCCAGGAACGGTTCAACCCGGGTTCAACCCGAGCGGCGTCGCCTCCGCCTCCGTCCCCGTCGCCCGACCAACGCCCCCGGCGGCCCGAAGCCTTCACGCGCCGACCGACGTGGCCGGCGGAGTGCGGGCTCGCCCGCTTGCGCGCGGTCCCGTTAGTGTCAGCCGCGCCGTGGGTGCCCGAGAGGTTGACGAACTTTTGACACGCTGCGATGCGAGAGAGGGTGACCTGCGTCAGCGTCGCGACGGGAGAAAATAAAAATTGCATAACGGAAAAAAAACTGCCGCGCGCCTGCTTTGCTGCTTTGGCCCGCGAGCTCTGGCACGGCGGGCGCGGGTGAGGGACGGCGCACCTGCTTTCACTTTGGCCTTCCGTGAATCCGCTGGATCGTTCTTGATATCCGGCACGACCGTTATCGCGGTCGTGGGGTCCGTCATCGGTCCGCCCTCGCGCCTCGCGCCTCCGTCGCGGCGCCCCGCGCGCGCGTCGGCGATAATTGGGTAATGTGACCCAAGGACCACCTGGGTTATCGACGGTGCGGGGCGCGCCCTGGGGGCTCCGCGGCAGGTCTGGTCGCGGTCTATCGGGGCGATCTCGTCCGCGCAGTATAGCTCCATGATCGACTGAGGGTCAGCGACGGAGAATTGGCCCGCGTCATGGAATCCTGCGCGGGGGATGGTTCGGGTGAGTGAGGGATGTGCAACAGATCTCCTGACGATCAGTTTCTCGACGTTTGCCTGGTTTTTTTTTGGCGGGGATGTGGGTAGAACGGGAGTGCAGACGTGTCGAGCGGAGGCCATCGAGGTCCGTGGAGCGTCGCGAGTGTCGAGAAGGAGGTTGTTGGGATCGAAGAGTACTCACCCGGCATGATGTCCGCGCGACGAGGCGGGACCTCACGACGAAGTGTCCAAATGAATGCACGAAGATCAAAGGCCAAAAGCGCCCGTCTTTCTCTTTGGAAACGGAAAGAAGACGTGATCGTGGTGGAAAGGGCTCCAGAGGCCGATCTTTTGACGGCACATTTCTGGATTTGTCATACTTTCCGATTTGTCATAACCTTATTATCACTTCCAGTCCGCAGAAACCGTGAAATTGTCGTGCTTTTCGTGAATCGGAGAGACGTCCTTTGATATTTGTCCAAGTGGATCGTTTCCCGTCGGGTAATTGATCGGCGAACTGTCAGTCACGTTGCCCATATGGAAATAAAAATGTAACTCACCAGATTGAACGTCGTCGCTCGGTCGTCCAGATATCTTTATCGTCCAGTCACCAGAATCGAAATCGACCATTCGCCAGTTGCCAGGTTGACCACCAAGGCCAGAAGCACGAACCACGTCATCAATTGACGTAGCAAATCTTATCATCTTATGTATGACACATTGGACTTGTGTTCGTCAATTGGACGTCTTTGGACTTGTGTTCGTCAAAAGTGTGCGGGAAGATAAACAAACCGTCGTGCCCGTTCCGGGAGAGGCGCCACTTCCCAGCGCGCGACACCGCAGAGAACGACCCGTAGACCAACACGGACACCGCGAGCCGCAGTGGACACACTCGGATACATCGACCACCGCACAGAACGAGACAATGCCCGCGCGACCTTCCAACCACACCGCGTCGAAACAGCCCCGCTGGATCGGCCCGCATTTTACCTCGAAACAGAACGCGCAGGATGTGGTGCGCTCGGCCATCGAGCGCGAGTCCTCCTACGAGTCTAGCGACTCCGAGATCGAGCTCGATGCCGCCAGCGATTCGGAGGTCTCGGTATCCCTCAGCGCAGTCTCGTCCGTGGTGCGATTCCCATCCCTGTCAACCTCCTCGTCTCCCGCGCGCGTCCCGAACCAACCCGTTTCCGTCCACGAACCGATAACCGAGAGACGCCTCAATCCCCGCGCATGCGTCCAAGACGAGGCCCTTCGCCATCACTGACCCGGCATTACGCGCTCTTTCGACAGGGTATGACGAAGAACACGCTGTCGCAGGTTGCGATGCTCACCGAGGCCGCCGCGGCCAAGGTCTTCAACATGGGAACCACCCGCTTCAAGGCCAAGTGAGTCCGCCCGGTCGTCTCCGAAAACGTCCGCAGGTTTTCCAGACTCGAGCATACTTTTGGACATTTTTTTTCATTTTTGGAAACCAACAGACACGCTCGTCTGACCGATCCGCGACCCCTCTTCGCCCCTTCCTCAGGTGCCGCGACCTCGGCATCGATCGGTGGCCCCACCGCAAGCTTCAGAGCCTGAGCAACCTGTACGTGGACCTCAAGGCGCACATGGACCGGTGCGAGAAAGACTCGGCGAAGCGTCACCATTACTGCAACGACATGGCCGTCATCAAGGCGTACAGCATCAGGCTCGAGTCCGACCTCAGCCTTCTTAACCAGTTCTACAACGGCAAAAAGGCGTGGCCGGATCAGATTCTCAAGATTCGTCAGACCATCTACAAGAAACGCCACGCGAAGGTTCTCAGCGAGAAGAAGAAAAAGCTGTCGCACGCGGGCAAGCAGTGCCAAAAGGGGGAGCTGCCCGTCGTCAAGTGCGAGGCGAGCGAATCGGAGGTTGACGTCAAGCAGGAGACGAACGATTCCGAGGATTTCAGCGTCGACACGAAGGACTCCGACGATTCTCTTTGCGTCGCCATGCCCGAATGCATCAACGACGGGGCCCTGATGATGAGGTCCCTGGAGTCGGAGGGAGCGCACATGGTTGGGGACAAGGACGATAACATGTTCTGGGCCATGTTGTGAAGGGGAGGCGGCGACTTCCCCGCGCAACGCGGACGCGAAAGCACGCAACCAAATAGTCAATTCTTTTCGACACATCATTCATTCACGGCTATCACGTATTAATACAAAGCGTAAGCGATAGCTCGTCGTGTTCCCCTCGTCGCCCGATGCTTCGCGCCATCCGAGATTGGTCACTTCGTCTCGACCCCTTCCTCCGCGGGTGCCGCCGCGCCGACGGTGACGCTTCGCTCGAGGAGAGGCTTGTATTCGACGCACTGCTTCACCCCCGGCAGTTCTTCGATGAGAAGACGGATGTGAGGGAGGGAGTAACCGAAGAACTCGGGCCCGCTGATGGCCGTCTTCTTCGGCGTCTCCCCGTTGGCCCTCCGGACCGCCGCGACGCGCCCGAGCACCTCCGCCCAAGCCGCAGTGGCCGACTTGGCGACGATGGGCTCGTCCAGGCCCTCGTCCGCGGACAGCCTGAACAGCGGCTTGCCTTCGTCGTCCCCCTCGCCGCGGCAAATCTCTTGGACCCACCTCGTGCGGGGACCGTTCGGGTCGTCGCAGCGCATGTACTGGCGGGTGGTGCGGTACCCCACGGGCAGGACGTACGCCGCGGAGTGGAACCCCGGCGCGTCCGGGGGCTGGACCGACCCCAGGTGCTCCAGGGTGACGCCGTGGATCGGTCCCACGGGCAGCACCACCTTCCCATCCTCGCCTCGGGGCAGCGTCGATATCTGATGCACCGCGCGCGCGTTCTTGTCCATGCTGCCCACCGCGGCGGTAGCCCTCGCCCCGCCGCCCCTGTTTCCCTTCTCCCTCGTAAGCCGTGGTCCCCTGGCCGGCCTGGCCTGCTTCGGCGCGGGAGGCGCCACGGCGACCTTCCCGCCGAGTGCCGTGCACAGACGACGCAGACGAAGGCTCAGAACCCGGCCGAGAGGCCACTCCGGGATGGCCACCTTGTCGCCGGATTCAACCTCGCCGTTGACCTTCGTCGCTCCCGGTCCCCGTTTGGAGGCGCCGTCCGCGTTTTGAGGGGTGTTTTCCTTGCCGTCGGGGTCCAGGGACGATCTCTTCCGCTTGGACTTTCCATTGGACCGCGGCGTGCCCGTTGGACGCTCTCGTGATCCTTCGTCGGCGTCATCTCCTTCGTCGGCGTCATCTCCTTCGTCGGCGTCATCTCCTTCGTCGGCGTGATCCTGGACGGCGCGCTCCAACGCCAGCTCCAGCCCGAGAGTCTCGTCGGCGCGGATGGCGTCGTATCTGCCCCAGCCGTGGCGGAGGGTGCCCACGACCAGCGCCCTGTCCTCCATCTCCGACCACCACGGCGCGGGTGGCTCCGAGTACTTGAACACGTCCTTGACCTCGGGGATACCCTCGAGCCAGTCGGCGGCGTCGGGTGCCAGCGCCGCGGACTCGCCGCCCGCTCTTTCGACAGCCTCCGCCGCCGCTCGCAGGAGCTCGAGCTTCGGCATCTCCTCGAGGGCACGTTGGCGAACGTGCGAGGCGAACTTCACCTCGCCGAAGAGGGCGCAAAGGGTCGCGTCGCCGCCCTTGTCCGGCTCGATCCCGGCCTCGTCCACCCCGGCGCCGACGCACGGGCCGGAGGAAGCGGCTGCGAGCAGGAGGGGGCACGAGCCATCCGTCATGACCTGCGACGCCTCGAGGACGAAACGTCGGCAGAACGCGGCGATGGCGGACAGCGTCTTGTCCTCGGCGAGCGCGGCTTTCGACCCCTCGTGGATCCTGTCCCAACGCCCGTAGCCGAACGACGCGAGCTGCGAGAGGACGCGCTTGCGCTCGGTCCACGTCCACACGAAAACCTCGGGCACGCCGTTTTTCATCCTGACAAACGCCGCCTCCTCCCGCCGGAGCCGCTCCGCCTCCTCGGCAGCCTCCTGCGTCTCCCTCAGCTTCGTCGCCTCCGCAGCCTCCGGCATGAGCTTCTGCCAAAAGTCCGGGTCGTCCAGCGCGATCTCGTCCGAACCGCCGCCGCCGCCGCCGGTGAACGTCGCCGTGGCAAACATGGATTTCTTAGCCTCTTTTGATCTCTTAGCCTCGTCGTCGGAGGCCTCGACCACCCTGCGCTCCGACCTCGCGAGGATATCGTCGATCCCCTCGCCCGCGAACGCCTTGGTTCGCGCGTCGCCCTCCGCGGAATCCTCGGCGAGGGCACCGTACGCCCCGTGCTTGAGAAGCCTCTCAATCTCCGCCGCCGCGCCGCGCCTCTCCTTATCGGTCCTCACCGCTCCGCCCATCCCGCCCGGGTTGTCCAGTGCGGGTTGCTGCTGAAGATGGCTGAAGATGGCCTGCTCGAGGCCGAGCTTCATGGCGGCGCGATCGAGCATGTCGCGCTCGTACGTGGCGCGCATGACCAGCCTGTACACCTGCACGGGCTTGGTCTGACCGATGCGGTGCGCGCGAGCCAGCGCCTGGGCGTCGTTCTGGGGGTTCCAGTCGCTGTCAAACACGATGACGGTGTCCGCGGCGACGAGGTTGATCCCCTGACCGCCCGCGCGCGTGGACAGAAGAAAGAGAAAGGCGCCGTCGTCGGCGTTCGCGGCGTCGTTTGCGTCGCCGCCGCCGCAGAATCGGTCGATGGCAGCCTGGCGCGCTCGGCCCGTGACGCCGCCGTCGAGCCTCTCGTAGGAGTGCGCCCTGTTGCGGCAGTAGTCCTCGAGAACGTCCAGCACGCGCGTCATCTGGCTGAAGATGAGCGCGCGATGTCCACCAGCCTTGAGGCGCGGCAGGAGCTTATCGAGGAGCTGAAGCTTGCCGGAGCACGCGACGAGCTCCGCCGCGGTGGCCGTTTTAGCAAGCCTCTTACCGCCCCTCTTCGACACCTGCTGCGACACGAACGCCTCCTCGACGCCGTCCAGGAGGAAGGGATGCTGGCAGCACTTGCGCACCTCCATCATGAGATTGCTGAAGTTCGCAAGGGCTCTGTCGTCCTTGCTCCCTTGGCGTAGGAACGAAAAGTTGCGCTCGAACAGCGCCCTGTAGCACTTCTTCTGCAGCGGCATCAGCTCGCACTCCACGAGGGTCTCCACCCTCGGCGGCAGCTTGTGCTCGACGTCCTGCTTCAACCGACGCAGCAGGTACGGCGCGAGCACCTTGTGCAGGGTTTCCACCTGCCTCGCCGCGGTCATGGCCCCGAAAGCAGCCTCAAACTCATCCCTGGACGCGAACCGCTTGGCGTCGACAAAGTTGAGCAGCGACCAAAGCTCGGCGGTGTCGTTCTGGAGCGGGGTACCGGTGAGCAGCACCACCCTCCCGGCAAAGTCGAGCGTGCGCAGGTCCCGCTGCGCCTTCCCGCCGCTGTTCTTGAGCCTGTGAGCCTCGTCAACCACCAGGCACGACCACGGGATCTTCGCCAGCGCCGATCGATCCGCCTGCACCGTCTCGTACGTGGTCAGCACGACATCCGCCCTGTACACGACATCCGCCCTGTACACGACATCCGCCACGCGCACCCCGCGGTCCGCGTCCTCGCCACCCACGGGAACGTCCGAGTCCGAACCCACACTCGTGGGGGACGATCCGTCACCGTAGGAGATCTCGTGGCGGCGTATGCACGCGCGCGCGGCGGGGGGACCGACGTAGGCGACGACGTGCGCGCCCGGCACCCACCGAGCCGCCTCCCGCTCCCAGTTCACCAGCGTGGACAAGGGGACGACGACGAGCGCCGGACCCCGCGTGCGCAGGCGGGACTCGCGCTGCGCCCGGAGCACGTAATCGACGAGCGCGAGTGACTGCGCCGTCTTCCCCAGGCCCATCTCGTCTGCCAGGATGCAGCCGCGCTCGCGAACCACGAGATTGTGCGCCATCCAACGCACGCCATCCCTCTGGTACCCTCGCAGCACGTCACCGTCGTTCCCGTACAACTCCCTGCTCGGCGCGAGATCGGCGTCGTCCTCGACGCTCTGAATCGTGGACCCATCCTTCACACCGCGAGCGGCGGCTGCCTTGATCTCCCGCCTGGCCTGCACCGCCCGATAGGCGCGCATCGCCGCGTCACCGCCGGGCGCGGACGCGACCCATCCAACCGGCTCCCAGGTGGCATCCTCGTACCCGAGGCCGCCGCCCCACTTGACGAGCGCCTCCCGGTCGTCTGGCGAGGACACGGGTGAGGACACGGGAACGGCATCGACGGGGACGACGTCGTCATCGTCACCGTCGGCGGGTACCGTAGGTCGGTCACGCATCGCGACGACGGATGAGACCTCGAGGCACGCGCGGCGCACTTCGACGCACGGCCCCGTCGATCTCGGGTGCCTCTCCCAGAACCTGGCGAGCCTCTGCGACGCCACGCCGGGGTTCATCGCGGCGGTGAGGATCGGGAGGGGCACCCAGGAGCATCGCGCCAACGCGCGTCCCTTCCACTTGACCAGGATATCCACCGGGATATCCTCATCGTCCGTCTCCATGGCGTCGGCGTCGTCCGTCGCGGTGCTCTCTCGCCATCCGAGGAGCTTCTCCGCGGCGGTGGCGTCCTCGGTCATGGTGCCGAGGACGTTGATCTCCACGGTGGGCCACTGGTCGGCGGGCCACGCTGAGTACGGCGTGGTATCCTCCGCCATCGTCTGCGTCGGCGGGACCGCCCCCCCGGCGCCAGGCACCGCGACGACGCCGTCGGACGGTCCGTCGGGATCGACGTCGCAGTCGCCGAGCACGTCGTCCCAGAACGACGCCTCCGCGTTCGCCTTGGTCTCGTTGTCGCTCGCTCCTTGGGTCGGGGATGATGACCCGCCGGTATTCAAAACAAGCCTCGCCACGGCAGCCTCCTGGTCGTACTCCACGAGCTCCATCGCGGCGAGGTCCATGTTGCCCGCGTGCGAGGCGAGCACCTCGGCGATGACGGTCGGGTCGATCTGGTCGAACGTGCGCTCCAGGCTCTTCTGCTCGGTGTGGTACGCGCATCGTCGGGCAGCGGCGCGCCGGGGTGCTCTCTCCCGCTTAGATCCAGCCGCGTTGTCCGCGTCTAACGCAGCCATCTCTTCGTATCGGCCTCGCTCGACGCCGATAGTGATGCAGGGCAAAAACAGAGCTGTTTGAAATATTCGTCCGCGGTTTGAAATAATAAAAAAATAACCGGAATACGCGTATGGGCAAACAGTCAGACAAAAAGAAATTTGTTTCCATCCGGGTTCGAACCGAAGACCTTTCGCGTGTAAGGCGAACGTGATAACCAACTACACCATGGAAACCTGACTGCTAATGAGACTTACTGCTCATACAGGTCCTATTTTCGCATTTTTAGAAATAAGAAGGGCCATTTTAGATGTCCCGGCCTCTCGCTTTTGACGCACAAGCGCCCGCGTTCGACGGGCCCCGGTCACAGACAGGGACGGTCGGTGGGCGCGAACGGCCGATACCTCTGAAGCATCAATCGCCGCCCGCGCGATGTTAACACGATAGTCCGCGTGGACGCGCGCGGAGGGCGATCACAAGGGCGCCACGGTCATGGAACGACCAACCGGGGCGTCTGATTTTGGCGCCAACGGGGACGGGGTCGCGGGTCCCAAGGACGCGGACGCGGGGACCGTCCTGTCGGGAGATGGGGGAGCCACCGGCCGGGCCGGGGCGCAAACGCCGGACGATTCGTTCGCGCCTCCCACGTTCGCCAACCCGCACGCGTGGCACCACGCCAACCCGTTCGCGCAGGACGGCTATCAGTTCGCCAACACGAGCCGGGATGTGGTGAGGATCCCGCCGAAGCGGCAGCGTTCAGAGTCGTTCCTGGGACCGGACGACGACGTGCAGCCCACGCGGGCGTTCGGGGCGTCTCCGAAGCGCGCTCTGAGCGAGCTGATGGCCAACAACCTGCAGAAGTTGAACGTCTCTCCGGTGGCCATGTCGGTCTCCCCGGATGACCGCGGCGGGTTCAGGTTCCCGTGGCAGGGCACGCGCAGCCCGCGGGTATCCGACGGTGCGGCGTCGCCGTCGCATACCCTGCCGTTCGGGGGAACGGCCGCGGCGACGATGGACACGAGCATGTCGGCGATGAGCACGGGTCGGAGCGAGAGCGACAAGGACGGCGACGACAAGGACGGCGACGACGGCGAGTCGGTAGAGAGGAGGGTACCCACAGAGAGGAGGGTGCCCACGACTCCGACGGAGCGCGTGTTCGGGTCGTTCCATTCCGCGACTGGAGACGAAACGGCGCGTGGGGCGGCGTGGGCCCCGGCGTCGGAGAAGCTCGCGGCGCCGGACTCGCTCCTCCTCCGCCGAAGATCGGCGCTCTCGCAGCAGTTGGCCAAACCGTTGCCGCCGTTGAACACGTTGAACACGTTCGTCGCGCCGAGCTTCGTGCTCCCGGCCGACGTGAGCATGGTGCTGCCGTCGTCACCGTCGGCGGATCCCTCACCGAGGACCGACCTTCGCAAACAGGCCATCATGAAGCGGGTGTCGATGCTTCACTCCACGCCGAGCCGGGAACCGAACTCGAGGGACGCGCCGACCTCGCCGACGGCGGCGTTTCACCCGCGATTCTTCCTGCCGGCGGCCGAGAAGGAGGACGAGAAGGCGGGGCACGACGACGAGGACCACCCGGGCCATTTCGCGATGGAGTGATGCTATTTTGCTACTTAGATTATTAGTTTGCTACTTAGGAGAGGACTTAGACCCGACACTCAGTGAATGACTCAGGGCCCGGGTTCGTTCAAGAGCCTCACGGCGTGCCGGAAGATGTCCCCGTGCTCTCTGATTGAGTACTGCGCGAAGTACTTGAACGCATCGGATCCTTCCACCCTCCGACGGCACACGCAAGCCCTGCACAGCTCCGGCAGCTCGCCCCGTCCCCGGTTGTCGTAGTCCACCCTGACGCTTCCTAGGAACACGTGACCGGGCTCGCCCACGCCGAGGCAGCTCATCGGGTTACCCAGGTACAGCCTCACCCGCCGCACGTGATGCCCTTCCAGCGGGACGAATACTCGTTCGCCCGCGCTCACGAACACTCCTCGTCTTCGCGCCTTTTCCGCCTCCTCCCGGTCCGTCAGCTCCCGCGCCTCTGTTCGTAAGAACAGTTCCACACCCTCAAACCCGTAGCCGTGTTCGCAGCCCCAGTCGTCGAGAACCTCACTCCGCCGAGCCTCCACGAGACCCGCGAGGTGACGGCTCACCGCGAATGCGCACCTCGCTTCGAACCGTGTGAGTTTCCTCGGCGCATCGACCGTTTCGATGGGCTCGAAACGATTTCGCTCCTTCTTCTCCGCAGCCGGGTCCGGGTCGGCTCTTTTCCACCCGCCGTTAACCGACTCCTTCCGTGGCTTACGCCCACCCCCACCGCCCCACGGTGGCCGCTGCGTCTCGGCGGTTGACGTCCCGCGTCCTCCTCGCGACCTCGGCTTGTCCTCGAGTGCCGCGGGATCGATGTGTACGTCCGGCGTAGTCGTCGGCTCTGCGCGGGCGCTGAGGTCAGGATCCGTCTGCACGCCGCGGTGGAAGACAACCTCCACACGCGGCGCGGGTGGGTCCGGCAGTGCCTCCATCTGCGCCATCCGCCTCCGTTCCACCAGCTCGGCGAATCCCCGGCGCATCGCAAAGGTGGCCCGGCGCTCCTTCTCCAGCGTTTCGTCGCGCGATGATGACGACGACTCGGATGCAAGGATGGTCTCTATGGCCCGACGCAGCACGGGAAACGTCGACACGCGCGTGGATGACGCGTCACGCCACGGATGTTCCACCTCGACGGTGGACCTGAACCGCGTCGCCACCTCCGTGTCTCCCTCGGCGGACGGCGCCGCGATGCTGGGCGGCGGGAACACGGACGTCGTGGTCCTTCTTGCCGTGGGCCTCGGAAGACGGGACGACGGCCGCTCCACCTCCTCGTCGCTGTCACCGCCGGTGCCGAACAGCTCGTCCCACTCCTTCGTCGCACCGGTGTATCCCTTATGAACGGCGGCATTGGACTCACGCTTGGCTCGCTCGGCGTGGTGACCCGCGCCCGTGCTACCCGAATGGCTCGCCTGCTTGTCCACCAGTCGCCCGAGATCCCCCATGAGCTGCGCTATCCGGCGGTCGGCGGCTTCGACCGCGGCGTCGTAGCCTTCCGCGTCCATCTGCTTTCGTCTCATATCGTCGACATGAGAGAACGCGACCTTCACCCACCTCCTGCGCCTCCGCGCAGCCGCTGTGATGAGAGCGTTTCGTGAAATTCCAACGGATACGAGTCACCGTGCCGACAGCGAAACTATTTTCACCGGCGCCGACACGACCGGTGGGTTTGATACCGGTTTCGTGATGTCCGGACCCGCGAGCATCCCCGCGGAACGCTTACTGCCGGCGTCCGTCAAGCCCGGTCCCGCGGGCTACCCGCCCGTCAAGGTGCGAGCAGCAGCCGCGGACCTGCTTCCGGAGCGATCGCTGTACCACCAGGAGACGCAATCGATGGTGAAGGACTACCTCAAGTACGACGAGGTCCCGGGGGTGACCAACTGCTCGACCGCGAACCTCCCGGCGGGCTTCCGAATCGAGCGCCACGTACATCCGAGCAAGGTGAGAAAATCTCGTCACGCACTCCCTCACCGCGCTCGACCTGACGACCCGACCTTTTGTAACAGTACGAGATTTTTCTGGTTGGAGCGGGCTCGGGTGTGTTCAAGGTGTGGCCCGTGGGAGCCGGCGAGAGCGACGAACCGCGCGAGGTGTTCGAGCTGAGGACGGGCGTGTGCTGTACGGTGGGACCGGAGGAGCCCCACGAGATCCAGGCGAACGAGGACGGCCTGGTTCTGACCTATTTGGGGCTGGTAGCCCCTGAGCCCGCCAAGTGATCCAAAACGTTTTAATAAAACAACTCATCAAGGCCCCGTGGTGAGCCTCCACTTCCCCCGTTCCGTATCGTCCCATTTTCTGTTATGCCGGTCTACGTGGGGTACGATGTCGTACTCCATGTCATACCAGATGTGGCCCGGGTTCTTGTGCTTGCAGCACCATATCGCCGCGTACCTCTTGATGCGGTTGGAGAACTTTTTAGCATCCGCCGCATCTTCAAACCGACCAAACGCCCCAACCATCGAGGTGAAGTTGAGCACCTTGACATCCTTGTACTCCTCGAGGAGCGTCGCCACCTGGACGTCGGTGAAATTCTTGGCGGCGACGATGGTGTCCTTACCGCCGGGCGCGGCCTTGCCCATCGCCTGGGTGCACTCGTCGCGGCCGCACTCGTCCACCAGGCTCACCGTCACGGTGGAGTCCTTCACGCTAGACGGCACCAGGTGATTTTGGAAGAAGCTGTACTCCCTGAAATCGATGTGCGGTCCAGCCTCCTCGACGGGCTGCTCCCTGATCCACGTCTCCACCTCGAAAACGTGGTCCATCGGGCACAGGTAGGGCAGCGTGGTGTCCGAGCCCGGGATTGTTCCCTTGTGCGGAGCCCACCACCGGTCAAAGCCGCAGTAGAGCTTGGGCATGACCAGGACCCTGCCGAGCTTCTGCGCAACCTGAAGCGCGCTCCTGACCTGTAGGATCTGATGGTTCACGAGGTCGAAGTGACCCTCCACGCTCTGCGAGTTATCGAGGAGCGTCTTCGGGACGTCGGGTGCGAACGCCAGCAGCCCGGCTGGGGGATCGTAGTACTCGGGGGCGTCCTCCCAGAGCAGCGCCTCGCGCATCCTGTGGCGCTTACCCTCGGTACCGGAGTACTGAAACGTGGCGTGCACGACGTACGGGTCGAGACCGACCTTCTCGTGCATCCTCTGGACGAAGTAGGTGTGGCCGCTCGCGAACATGCTGACCGGAAGGACGCCCACTTTCAACTTGCCGTCGTAGCCCGTGACTAAGTTTTTATCATCCTTCACCGACGGTCCCCCGCCGCGCCTGTACAGGTCGTTGAACACGTTCTGATCCCACACCTTGTCATCCTTCTCCAGCACGTCGACCCACTCCTTCGCGAGCTCCTTCGCGGTGTGGCGAAGCAGCATGATTCCGATGTTGGCGGCGGAGTGCGCCTTGTTCGGATTTTCGAGTCCCTCACCCTCCGCGGTGTTGGACAGGTGGTCGCTCGACGTCAACACGTCCGCGTTGGGGTACTTGGCCATGTACGGGAGTGGATTACGCAGCCAAACGGTGTCCACGTCGGACACGAGGATGTCAAAGCCCATCTTCGTGAACAGGTAGATCAGCTCGATCTTCTTGCGACCCATCTTGTGGAAGTTCTCCGTGCCCCAGCCAAAGTCCTCCGTCGTGAGCCCGCTCTGCATGGCAAACGTGGGCACCTCGTCTTCGATGAGCTTCTCCAGCAGCTCGTTGTCCATCGCGCCGACCATGAAGTTCCGCACGCCGCAATTCCGAACGTTCCTCACCCAGTTCCTGACGAAGTCGTGGTAGTGGTGGTTCGCCCAAGTGACCATCACGACGTTGTCCTCGGCGTACCTGCCCACGAGCTCCTCGGTGAGCTGATTGTCCTGCGCGAGCTTCGACTTTGGCGCGACGTACTTCCCGGGCTTACCGCCGGCGCGGGTTCTCGTAGAGTTGACCTCAGGCTTCGCGGTGACGTTGACATCAGCCTGATCGGTGACGTTGACATCAGCCTGATCGGTGACGTTGACATCAGCCTTCACGACGATCTTCTCGGCCGACTCGAGAGGAGGAGTGGGAGGAGGAGGAGCGAGTGGCTTGGCGGGTTGGGGAGGAGGAGGTGACGAGGGAGGTTCTTTCGCCTCAACATCTGTCCGCGTTTCCGTCGATACAGTCGACACGACACTGGTATCGTCAACCTTGAGCTCCGAAATGCTCGCCCGCGTCTCGCCTGCCGCTTGAACACCTTCCGATCTCGTGATGCCGACATTTGCCGCGGGGATGCTGGCCGGGAAGCTCACCGGCGTCGTCAGTCGGAACCCCGTGTAGGAGATCAGGGTGATCAGCACGGTATACACAAGTAGCCGCCGGATAGTGCATTTCATGGTGCCAGCCAGACCTGTTGGCTCCTCGCCGGCGCACCGCCCTTGTGAGGATCCATAACTCATCCAAACTCCTGATCGAAGGTGAAGAAAACCACAAAAAATCCGCAAAATCAAACAGACCGAAGTCGATCGAAGGGAGCGAAACCAGGCTCAGGGCTGACGGATCCTCCCCAAATTCACAAGAGAACGAACGAAATAGCCAGCTCCACCAAGAAAAATGGTGATCGATGTCGCAAACACAGAATTCTCAGCCTGAACACCATAGCCGAATTCGACGCAAATTCCGATCAGATGCAGGTGTACGGGCACACCATAATTCGGGAACGACGGGATACCTTACAAACACTGATCAAATGGCACGGAACATACGGTTTCACCCCGGCTGGTCCCAGTAAAAGCCGCGATGATTTGTAAAACGGACTGATCGCAATCCATCAATAAAGGAGCCATGTTGCACGCGGTAAACATTGATTGACGTTCAAAATACACTCGAATAGTCTTGCGTTCCCGGTAAGGCCGCCCGCATAAAATGGGATGCAAAAACACTGTATCGAGCGGGAAACACGGATAAGCTGGCATATTGCATTGAACACTCTCTCTCTGAAAACGTATTCGAATGTAAATACACGCCCTATCGTGAAATACGGCCGAATCATTTTGCGTTTGCGCAGGAAGCTCAAGCAAGGCATCCATCAGCACGCAAAAGCGGGCCTAACTCTCTAGACGCGTTACCGATAAACTCAAGAAACATCGTATGTATCAGAAAATGTGAACAACAACCATTATTCGAGTACTTATGCGCTTTTGTAATTTCCGCAAAGTTTTATGCCGAATTGTCGCCTTCATTGCGGTATACAACTTTTCTTTGCGAGTGCTTCCGACTGGCCTGTCCGGTTTACGCATTGCGCGTACGAATGAGAACGAAGCATTGAGAAACGGCGGGTTCTTTAGACTTTTCTCGTGGAATTCAGATTACCAGAAGTGTATGAATGGAGGCAAGTATTCTCACCGCTCGTCGTTCTCCCTTGAAGGGCTCGGGATC
>Ga0115571_1001520_pt1 | contig 16262 bp, 7 predicted proteins | sample COGITO_mtgs_1205_FD_87293 | JGI IMG/M metagenome (GOLD analysis project Ga0115571, IMG submission 87293) | Pelagic marine microbial communities from North Sea - COGITO_mtgs_120531 | ecosystem: Environmental > Aquatic > Marine > Epipelagic | place: Germany:Helgoland, sampling site Kabeltonne...
ATATTGGTAACAGTCGAATTGCGCTTGTTCACACTGAACGGAGACGTAGTCGAGTTGGACGGCTGAACCGTCTGCATAGGTTGCTCGGCCAGAGATTCGATAGGTCTCAGCACTGGCGAAAGGTAGTAGAACGACTGCGAGCAAGAGCACCAGCAAGACTCTTCGCATGGTGAGAAGAGGTGTTGGGGGCTTAAAGACCCTTGATTGTCCTCACAGCTTGACACACTGTGCATTTAGTCCTTCTATTCCATACTTTTTGGATTAATGGTTATACTATTTTATCAAAATCAATTTTATGATCGACACCGGTTAAATGCCCACCCATGTCTTCAAATCCAGGAAGTAATTTTGCCATTAAAAAATCTATGGCAAACCCAGTCCAGTAGTCTTGTCTACCATTTGAAAATTCAGGGAACTCCTCCCATTCGTTCTTTGGTAATTTAGCCCATAATACCCCCGAATCCTTTCCATTATTGTGTTCCCATTCAGCCATTTGATTATCGAACCATCCTTCGGGGTATTCGGGTGAATTATCTTTCCATAGACGGATTTCAGTGCCAACCAGGAGTTCAAGGAGAGGGGATAATAATTCTTCCAAATCGGAAGGGCAAGGAGGTAAATTATTGTAATTCTTAACCTCATATTGTAATCTTATTATGCCTCCAATATTTTTGAAACTTGACTGGAATTGAATTGGTCTATTGCTATATTTTAAATTCAATTTTCCAACCTTTTCCTTTAGTTTATTGTGCCATTCTTGCGTCCATTGCATTTGCACAAGTTCTGTGTGAGTAGGTGTCTCTTCCCATGGAACTACGTAGTCTTCGGTTTCAATTAGGAATAGTTCAAAATCACTAACAGTTGCACTTAAATCCCTTCTTTTGGAATTGCGTCCAGGTCGAGAATTACTGGGAAAAGCATCACTTTTATTTTTATCAAATGTCCAGATGATGATTATCTTGGGAAGGGATTCTGTTTTCCAACCATCAATTGAAGATAACAGGATTCTATTATCAGTTTCGGAACCTCTAGATTTGCTTTCAGATTTCCTAAGCAAAGCTCTCCAATCAAAATACTCATCTGCCGGCATCGTTCTTCGTAGCAGAGGTTAGCATATAACCTCGTAACGCATCCATTTTACCGAATAAGGAATTAGTTTTGCATCCGAAAACCCGCTCATGCGGCGTCATATTGATGGTTTTCAATAACGCTTTATCTAACTCTTGCAACAGCTCTTGTTTGTAATTATAATTGATATTTGGAATCTGCTTACCAGCATTATGTTTGAAAACTCTGCAATCATCAACTGCCTCATCCAACCTTTTACTGAATTCTGCGGCAATTTTATTCTCTAAAGTGAGTATTGGGAATGACAATATATCCTTCATTTCTACTTGGAAACCATTACCATTCACCCTCCACCACCAATAAAACAAATTGCTATTCAAAGTTGAGTGAATGAGGTGATAATATTCTTCTGAAACTCGTAACTGAATTGTATTTGGTCTTTCAAGATCAAACGGTATTGCGGTTATGAAATAGCGAATGGCTTTTGGGATGAATAAAAGTCTTCCATTTTCCTTGTCGATTGCGTCAGATATTGTATTTTTTTGATGTTTCAATTTACGAAACAATTCAACATCCTGTCTGCTTTCTAACATAGGTATTGCGCCATTGTGAATGTCATTTTTGGAGATTCTGATTTGTTTCAGATTCTTGAACAAATCATCTCGTTCTTCTCTACGCCTCCATCTCAAGAGCGGTGAAGTGTGAATTGAGTTTTTCTCATTACGATTCAACAGTAATATTGTTGTTCGTTGATTGATGTTCGTATTTGTGTTTGATTCAATCTTACCTTGATCGAATAAAAAGTCTGGAACACTGTCGAAAATCTGCATTCTCAGAGAGGATTCATCATCAATCAAACGCTGTCTAAGAGGCAATGTTTCTTTTGATGCAACGATACTCTGTGGAATTATGTAACATAATAATCCATCATCGTTCAATAAATTCAATGCTAATTCAGTAAATGCACAGTATAAGTTTCGAGTACTCGCCATAGCAAATCCTTGCAACATATCTGGCTTTACTCGTACATAAGGGGGGTTTCCAAACACTACGTCAAAACCACCATTCACGTTGAAACCAGTAATTTTGTTCCAAGAAACCTTGTCTTCGCAAGCTCCCATTTCTAAACTATCACAATTAGCCATCTTAAATTCGATTCCTGATTGCGGGCATCCAGCAGAAATCCAAAGAACTACTTTGGCTAGTCGTAAAGCCTCTTCATCGAGATCTGCCGAATAAATTACTTTGCTGCAAATATCAAACCTAAACTGGGCTTCATCTTTCAGTTTCCACTTACGAGATGCCTTCTTCCAAAGAACTCTAACGAGTTGGGAGCAGAACGCCCCAGAACCAACCGCAGGATCCAATACCTTCATTTCGAGCAGTTCTTCGAGAGAATCACAGCGAGATATCATGGCTTTTGCAATTTTTGAACACATATGTAGAGTAACATCAAATGGAGTGTATATTTTTCCAGCATCTCTTCTTGCTGGATCATATACTAACTTCACTTCACCATCTTTCCATATGGCCCTATGGCCTGAGAAAAGTTCTGAAACACCACCTAGGTCTTCTTCAACAAGACAGGTTTTATTTTCTAGAATAAACCTTCTAACATTCAATATAGATTGCTTTTTTTCGTCTCTATTAATTTCATCAATATCTTGCTCAAAGAGTGATAAAACATGACCCTTATTCACCAGTTCTCCAGGGATCTTTCTTGCAGTAATTGCTTCCACTGCGTTTCCTAGTGTAATATTCAGTGATGACAAGTAGCTTATTCTCATCTCCATTTCTGAAGAATGGGGGTTAGTTCGTTCGTGAATATCCTCAATTATTGCCTCAGAGCAAAGACTGGTCAGCAGTTTACGAGCTTTGCTTCGAGACAACTGGCTGACCATGTTACAATGTTATCGCCAAGGGTATTTAAGCTAATGGAAAAATGGATTTAGTAATACTTTCTTTTGTGCTGGAATGTTGATTTTTCACAAAATAATTTTTCTGAACAATCAATACACTGTGGCCCCCCAACGCGACGATTGATTTCGCTGAGTTCGGAAAATGGATATTCAGACGGGGCAGGAATTGGCTTCTCTGATGCGTGGAACACCATGCCATATACTTCATGTTCGGGGTGCTTCTCTTTCCAAATATCTGAATAAATTGCCACCTGATCTTTCCAGGTTTTCCTCTTCTTCCCATTTGCTTTTTTCCCAGTTTTTAACTCTCCTAGAATACGAACATGAGTCCATCTGAATACCAAATCTACTGAACCGTGTAATGCAATTTCACGATCAGTAATGTGTCGCGTAGAAGGAGGATAGTGTTGATATTCAGCGAGAGTATTTTCATGTAGACTCACCTCGATATCTACTCTCCACTTGTTTTCGGAATCTGCATAATACGACTCCAATCTTGACAAAAAATCAATGCAGATAGGCAACAGCCTTGCTCCATGCTCCCACGCTTTCATAATTTTATCAACACGTAGACCTCGCTCTAAAAACTGCTTGGGAAGGGCTTGTTTGAGGAGGTTTGATGGCTCTAAGTTAGTCCTTAACATTTCAAGATCATATGCACATTCTTTAGCAACATGTTCTCGCTTATCAGGGGGCTGTTTGAGGATATACTGGATTAGTTCATGAACTGCTGTACCAAGTTCCTGAGAAAAGTTCTGAGAAAAGTCCGAAGACGAGCCTCCACGCCATCTTCCAGAACTCCTTCGTAACTTGCTCGTAAGATAGGGAACACAACCGCTTGACCCTGCAAGATCCGAAATCCGAAGATACACCACCTCACCTCAGAACGGCGGATGAAATTCTATTTCCGCATTGTCATCCTCATCATCCTCTGGATAGCATGCAGATAAGAATCGATGTGGAGCGTCCCTCATTACTTCAAACGGCATACTAATTACCTCGGATGAAAGGTCGGTAACAGAACCAGTGTGTTGGTATGGTACTACCCCCATAGGATGTTGATTTGGTGATTCAAGCGAAGAATGAATGTGGAGAGTTCTCATACCATCTGAATCTCCGTTGTCCACCTCTACATTTTGAGGACCAGACACTGAGATTGTAATATCAGGGTAAATATCATTGAGATAACTGACTTCTTGTTCTAGGACTGTTTCATCGATGCCTGCAGAACTGACCATGCGGAAATCCACCGTATCGGTTTCACCAGAAAGATAAGTTAGAATTTGGTAACCTAGTCGACGATCAAGCCGATCGGATTCCATCTGATTTCGGAAGTCAAGCAAACAACCGATGCACACACGAGAGCAGGGACCATCGACACACTTTTGTCCACCCAAGCGTGTCTTCACTCGCTCGAGTATGTTTTCGATGTTTTCGGTGGTAATTTCGCGAACTAATCCTGCACCTCCTGACGCGTTGTCAAACAGATACAGGTCCATGTATCGTGTAGTTTCACCGGAGCTCTCATCGCCCACGACTACCGACCGAAGGTTTCCGCTAATCTCCCGGTTTACCAATTCCAACTCCTCGGTAGCCTCGGTGATTAGGGCTTCCTTTATTGCTCGGAACGCTGCATCGAACGGACGTAGGTCTGCTTCATGCGTAATAGGAGGTACAATTTCAATACGAAGCAAGAAGATGTCCGTCCGGAAGGTCATGCCAAAGCAGAGGTTCGTGTCGTTTTCATGAGATGTGAAGGTTCCAGAGCATGTTTGCATGGCCTCTCCAGGGCTACCATCAGACCACCATAGTTCTCTCATTTTGGATTCAATGTCACTCTCAGCATTCGCACGCATTTGATTTAACTCAGATTGGAGTTCGGTTTTTATTTCGTCATCCTCTTCTTCGTTTACCTGTTGTTGTTTTGTCTCTATTTTCTGCCTGTTCTCTCGCCTAACAAAATGTTCAACCTTTGTTCGCTCAATGGCGTACGGCCTGTGATGTGGATTTGGGGCATCGGCTTTGAGATTGACAAACCCGCACTTTGAACACACACTGTAGCCGTTTCCATGAGGCCCCGGATTCACCAAAAGAAGTTGAGCCGATTTGCTACTGTTGTGATCTTCTGTTCCAAGCTCTTTACCTCTCTCTGCGGATTCATCGAATCGATAGGCTGTGATGTTTCTCCATGTTGATTCGAAGGGGATTTGCACAAATCCTTCCTCTTGTATGTTTTTTGTCAGCGGAGTCGGTAATGTTGGCCGCCCAAGTCGCGTAGGTTTGGCCATTTCATCGGCATCTTCTTGAGCTCGCATTTCGACTTTATTGCTGTTCTGCCATGTGTCCGTGCGGGTGTCATGTTTTGCTGTATCAGGGTTGTAGGGCATAATACGTGGTCTGAATATTTCGGGCGTGAATATCCTCGTGCTCTTCAAGTTTCCATCATGGCCGTGGATGGCTTTGCAATTTGGACATGACTCATTACCGTCAAGATTCCAATTAGCCTCGGTGGTAGCAATGATGTAATGGCACCCCTCCGTTTCACAACGGTGAAAGTAAGACCATTCTGACGCACCTTCGTAGAACTCCGATGGATTCATTGGGTTATATCGTTGTTTTTCAAACTCAAGCGATTCAACATGATTGATTGGGTTTTCTGGAAAAGAAACTCCCACACCTTCAACCAAAAAAGATTGCTTGTTGATAGTGAGGCGCTTTCCAGGTTGGAACTCGGAGAGTGCCACCTTGAGGTCTTGCCCAGTGCGGGCAAATATGTATGGTTGGGCTTTGGATTTTCCTGCTCGTTTCTTTGTTCCTGCCACTTCAAATGTCGCCACATCAAGGGGGAAGGAAAAACTCGGAAACAGACCTGATTGGATTAGGCGCTCCATCAACCCGACATCGTTTTCTCCGTCGATTGCAGAAGATTCCATGTTTGCCAATTCTGTGCGAAGGCGTTTAATCTGCTCGTTTATGAACACTGCAGCCTCCGTGAAATCGTTGTCAAATTGGTGGGCAATGGATCGTATGAGGCGGTCACGGGCATCAGATGCTGACATGAATTCGATTGGTTCATCGGTCAATTCATCACCTCCTCTGTCCACTCCTCGAAGGCATCTCTTCCGTAATGTTCATTCACATTTTCGAGGAATTCTTCCAAGGTTCCGAAACTCTCCATCAGTTGGTGAACCTGTCCCGATGATTCAGGCATACCGTCAAACATTAGGGTTTTCTCACCGTCGTAATTGAATCTCTTTGAGAACAATTGGAATATTGAGGCATTGAAGTGCCGTTCCATGATTCTCGGATTTTTTGAGTACAAGCGAGGAGGCTTGGTTGGGTTTCGTACAATTCCCATTGGGTTGTTGAACCGTTCCAAAGCATACGCTGCGTTGTCAATGTAGGTCATGGCCACAGACAATTCAGCAGAACCACGGCCTGCGCGGCCAATGCGCTGCTGGTAATTGGAAGCATGAGGAGGAACGGTCCGAAGGGCGACAGCCGTAAGGCTACCAATGTCAATTCCTACTTCCATGGTAGTGGTACAACTCAAAATATCGATTGGTGGTTCATCAATTGGATATATCGAAGAGGCTTTTCTAACGGGAATGTCTTGGAATTGCAATTCGTGAAGTTCCGTGTTGGTGAAAACATCGTCATCGTTTAGCTTGTCAGAAATTTGAGCCGTGTGTTCTTCAGTCCTGAATATTTTGAGGGTGGTAAATTGAGCGTCATCATTTTCCAGCCGTGCTTCAATATCTCGTTCCAAGTCGTGAATAGCGGTTCGCCAGAAGAAGATGCGCTGTTGTAAATATTCATCCAAACGAGGTGATGCCCCCATTTCGTATTCCAAGAATTCCACGCCATGTTGAGAATTGCATTTTGAACAATGCCCGTTGTCAGGAGTGAGCCGAACCTGCTTACACGTTGAGCAATATCGAACCGGAGTGTCTTCTTCATCATCTGTTCGGCCTGGGACCTTGGAATCTATGAACGGATTGAGGACGACATTGGCCGCATTGAGCGCTAACCATGTGTTTGGGTAAAAGATGAGACCGTCGAGAAACTGCCGTTGCCGAAGCGCCGGCAAGGAGCCGAAATCAGGCAAAACATTAGTCAGCCACTGTAAGATGTGGTTGATGTTGTCCCCGGCCTGTTTCCGCCCTTTGCTCAAATCCCAACGCATCAAAAGGTGTTTCATCCCCTGCCATGTGAGTTTCTCGCTGTCGTCAAAAATAGCACGTATGGGTCGTTTCTTGGAGGTCCCTGGAAGTTTGTCAGGAGAGGGCATTTGGTCCATGAACATTCGAGGGAGAACGTACTTTGCCGATTCGCATCTGTTGGTTTTGGCAGAATCGATGATTTTCATGAAACCAATCCCGATGTTTTCGGCAGCGAAGAAGGTTTGACATGCATGATAGAGAAGTACCGAAGTCCAAGACTGAAGCTCACCAGCGTCCTGACCGTAGGCATCAAAATATTCGGCAATTTCCTCACTATGAGTTGGACTTGCTTCAAGAATACGAATGATGGATGTCGCCACTCTGTTCGTTGATGAAATGGAGCCTTCAGGGTTTGTTAACAGGCGGTGGATGACGGCTTCAGTTTTCCCTATATCCTCTGAAATTGAACTGGCAGCAGCCATCCACTTGTTCAACAATTCAGAGATCGCATCATGAAGTTGAGTCGGTGATTCAGAAAAGAATCCATCATAACTTTCCTTGTCTTTGGTTTCAAGTTGTAGTTGAATGGCTTCAAATGTCTCCTCAAGATTGGCCGACTTCAGGAGCAATAGTGCCTTTGCTGCGATCCAAAGTTGGATTTCTTCTATTCTTGTCAAGTCACCATTCTGACTTCGTGCAAGCAAAGTGTTTTTTTGCTCTTCTAGTTCATCTCTAAGTGTTGCTCTCCTTCCAAAGGTGTTGACAAGTTCGGGAGAGACATCCAAGGCTTCAGTCAAGACACTATAGGCTGATAAATCAACTCCGTTTTCTTCAAGTGCGCGCAGGGCAATCACACTCCATTTGGTTTGGTCGTAAGCAAAATTTGTACCATCATCTCGTCCTTCTCGGTTCTCAAAAAATGTCGAGCGAGTAAATGATGACCACACACAGAACCATGGATAGAGATTATTCATAACTCTGTGCTGCTCCTCCATCTTTCTGAACCATGGCCTGCGAAGCATGGAAAAGAGAACTTTTCTGCTCTCATCCAACATTGAATTTCGGCTGAGGTTCTTAGCCAATTTGGCCGCTTTTTGACGACCATCACTGAAGATGAGCGTTTTACGTCCCTGATTTGGAGTGTATGATGAAAGATCGGGGTCCTGAACAGCAGTAAGGGTGTTGACAGCGAGCGAAAAGGCATCATCACCTCGAGTTTCCATATCGGTGGTTTGGGGAAATCCTTTCATTGAGTGGTCTGTTTGAGTTCCGGGGTCAATGGCAAAGTCAATCAGCCGATTGTCGTCGTCATGGAATTGTTTTGCCTTCCCTTCGTTGGGGTTCCATGATACATTGCTTGGTTGACGCCAAAAACCAGCCACCATCACGGGGAAATCATTGTTGCTTTCCATTGAATGAATTGCTGGATACAACCTTCCAGTAAGCGGATTCATCCAGTGAGTTTGTTGCTCATGGCCTTCCTGCACTCGATAGACGCTCAGACCGAGCACGTTGGTAGAATCTTCAGCATCGACCCCTAACCCCTCAGGTTGGTTGTAGGTGGTTGCTTGCTCCACACCAATTTGAGCACTCTGGAGGCCTGTTGTGGTGTAGGGATTGCCATCAAGCATTGGAACCCAAATTCTAAAGAACGGTTCACCAGAACCACGGTCGCTGAGTAATTCGTAGGTTCGACCGTTACAATCCGATTGATTACACCGATGTCCACCGTATGTTTGCACATGACTGCACAGAACACAAACGGACAATCTCGGTAATCCTCGAATGAAGAAGTGGGCACGGAGAGGGAGAAGTGGAGTCCCCTCTCCGAACAATTCATCACCCTTGATGTTGTAATCCGATTCCTGATCAGCGGGGTCTTTACGCCACGTTCTTGCAGTGGCAACCAAATCCAAGAATGTGTCTAGAGCTTGTCGGGCGCCCTCTTTCAGTCCACCGCTTTCATCCTCGCCAAATAAAAATAGATTGATATCATCAGCAAATTGTGGTTGCGGACTCTTGAATTCCGCATCTTCTTCCTGACCGGGGAGCTCTTCCCGGTGGTTCAGGAACGAATACAACCGCTTGAACAGGTCCGAGTCCTTGAGAAGCCAATAGAGCGACTCTTGATACCATCGATTTCGTCCATCTTCTGGCCAAAGAGCATCTGGATCAATTGCCAATTGGTATGCTTTGTTGAGTGAATGAAGCACATCAAGGTGCTGTTCGTGGAGTTCATGAACGGTATCGGTTGGGTAGGCTGCTAAGGCTTCAAGTACTTCCTGCGAAGGGGGGTCATGGGAAGAAATTGTATCGTACATTTGTACGATTTTCCCCTCGGGCATGGCGATTTTATCTTCAGAAATGCTCTGCCCGGTAAGGAGATCAATGAATTCCTGCTTCTTTTCTTCATCATCCCCAAGACTTGCGCTAGTCATAATGAATTGGAACTTATCATTTTCAACGCCGAGTACGCTCCTCAGGCGCTGTATAAGCATGCTTACTTCGGTACCCATAGCACCCTGGTACAGATGAGCTTCATCAATTACCAAAAGCAATCGATTTCCTTCTTTTTCCAACCATAAAGCCGTATCTTTCCAAAATCTGTGTTCAAGAGGACGGACAAGCATATACTCAAGCATTGAATAATTTGTGACCATGACGTCTGGAGTTCCTCCACGAGAGCGTATTTGCTTCAAGAGATTGTCGACATCGTCTTCATGTTGGGATTTGACCTCGCCTGCTGTTGTTAACCAATTACGGTATGGCAGGGAACCACTGGGGTTTTTTGCATTTCTTTCGAGTACGTCCATAGTCCATTGATGATAGCCACCCTGATGCATCTCGGGCCGAGTAACGAGTTCTCTATCGTCGGTGTCTGTCGTCATGGGAGGATGCGTAATTCCTCTCTTTCCGCGCCCGGATCTCATAAACCAACAAAGGTTCCAGCGTTTTTCCATGCGTTGCCAGCAAACGGTGTCCTTGGTCGCTTCCGAGATGTCCGTGGATGAGAATCCAAATTCATTAAACCCGTCTTTCTCTGTCTGCAGACTGAGTTCATTCCAACTCTCGATGGTCCATTCAATTTGAAATTTTTCTTGTTCATTTAGAGTGTCTACCCAAAGCACATGATCGTGGTTTCCGCTTGTGGGCACGGGGCGCATTCGGAATCCTTTGGCAGGTATCTTGCCCTTTTTCAGCATCCGAGCCCATATAACAGGGCGATTGATTTCAAGTTCCAAATACGTATCATGAATGTCCTTAAGCTTTGGTTTGTTGTGAGAATTATGCCATCGATCTCCTTTTTCCTTGGCGTACCATCCATGGTAAGGAGTCCTGCTGGTGTACATTCCGAATCGAGGATTGCGACCCAAACCAATGTCATGAAGGCGTTTAGAAATGGACTTGTGGCCGAGCATATGCCGTATACGAGAAAGTTGATCTGCAACAAGAGCGTTCATTGGATATAGGATTAGGCACCGAATCGCATCGTTAACAGGGCCACCTTCTTCAGGCTTTTCCCTCACGGCGCTTTCGTGAAGGTGGGCCAAAATTGGGAGCAAGAAACTCTCGGTTTTTCCAGAACCAGTACCGGTGGCTACCATCACGTGTTTGCCTTCAAGGTAAGCCACTAAGGATTGCCACTGATGAGGAAACAGCGTCCAACCCTCGAACATGGAATCCTCTAAAGTAGGAATTATTGACTTCAACCGTTCACGTATGTCTTCGGGTATCTCTTGGTTCAGGTGGAGAGAGGAGACATTCCCATGCTCCGTATCTCGTATGTATTGGGGAATGCATTCAATAATCGGCCGTTGAAGAAGAGGATACATTGGTGAATCTCCTGACCAAAGATTGGCTCGGTTTTCTGTGAGATTGCCAGGCCAAGCGTCAGGGGTGACAAGTGGATAACGGCGCTGTATATCGTTCACGTGATCGTTAGCAAGGCGGTTTCTTACTGCATTAATTCTCATCGCTAACCCACCCAAATCTATCTAAAACAGCATTATTTATCTCTCTTTCTAAGTCTTTCTTCGCTGGTAACTCTTCTTTCTCAAGATGTTTATCGTAGTAACGATATAGGGATTTAATCCTTGTTTCAATGAGATTGTCTTCAGCGACGTGCGGCATAAACACCCATCCTGGCAACCCCCGATTACTAAGCAGTTGAGTTTGCTGAACGCTCTCTTCACGCCCACGCTCGACTATGGTCGTGATGCTACGAGCGACTTCCCGCATCAAGTAAGTTCGATCAAACAAGGCGTTTTTAGGGTCTGAAAGCCAAGGAAAACTAAGTTCGCTGCCGGCGCCAATGTTACCCAATTCGTCAATCCAAGGTTGATCCTCACTGCTTTCCTGACGCATTCCCAACAATACGAAACGCTCCGTCATGTTCTCGTAGTTCAAACAACCGAGCCACATCTCCCAGTCAACCTCCTCCAAACTCTCTTGATTCGAATATCGCAGGCTCAAAAAAAGATGTTCACTTGGGGAAACCTGGATGGAGGCTATTTCATTCCATCTGTTTCTTTTGACCCAACCTGGGGTATCCCAACCTCTGTACAATCGCTCAGCGATGTCTCTCGTAATCCTCCAACGGTTTGCTGGTATGTTCGTTCGCTGCCTACCCCTATTTTCTCGTTCTTCTGCAAGTATTGCTGGATTCCAACGACGTTCAACCCATCCATCCGCAGGCGGCAAAGATGCAGCCTCCTCCCCCACAGCATTCCAAAACGATTTTAGAAACACATCGGAAGTGGGCGCTACTCTTTTCTCATTTGGATGCAGAACAAAAAAATCCTCATCGGCAAGATTGAGGTGGATACAATCATCAAGATCAACAAATCGAATACCGCTTTGCGAATCTACCTGGAGTGAAGGGAATGACTCGGTCAGGATTCCGGACGGGCGGGCGTCCACAATCTGAACGAATTTTTGAGAAGATGAGCCCGAGTCAGGCCATGTCCCATAGAGAGCCGGCCGTGCGACCAATTTATGGTGATTTTCATAGCCATCGGCACGAGCCCAATATTCAAATTCTCCCAAGGCACGCAAATATCGCATAAGAGTGTGATCACTGTTCACGTTGAGGTCGTAAAGCGCTTGAAGATTGTAAACAATGGCACGAAGTCTACGCTCGAAGGTTCCCCTTTGAATAGTTTGATGGCCTAGGAATTCTTTCGAATGATGATGGAAAATCAGTCTTGCAATTTCCGCTATGTGCCCCAACTGTATTGTTTGGTGGCCCTCATCAACGAGGGTGTTGATGAGTTCATCAAGTCCTTCTAGACCTTGCAAGAGTTGTTGACTATTGAATTGAAGAATGGCCAATCTTGAATTTTCGTCTGGTACGCCCCAGGGCTGGCCTGAATCAATGTCTTGATAATTACCTCCTTGGGTTTGATAACTGAAAGGTGGACCATCTGCGGCGTCCCCGATGACCACGATTTGAATCCAACGCTGGCGACTGTCTCCCGTGTTCTTCATGCAGATGTGATACTGTCCTGGCTTTGAGAACTGGATTGACAGCCAAGCAAAACCAAATTCATTTGGTTTGACTTTTGCCTGGATTTTGTGTGATTGGGGACCTGAACCAATGATATGTTCAAAGATATAAACTTCAACCGTGGGATAGAACACAGCTTGCTCGCTTCCATCCATCATCTCGGAAGATGAGGAATTCCTAGAGATTTGAGCGAGGAGATGGATTTGTGTACCAGTATTCAGTACGAACTCAGGTTTGCCGCCATCATCAAGTGGTTGAATGGCGTGTTGGAAGCCGTCCCAAAAAAATCGAATGGAGTCCACATCCTGTACGAATTTCGGAACCAAAATTCTTTTGTCGATGAGTTGTCCATATCGATGCAGGAATTGATGGATGTATGGCCTGAGCAAGACCTCTTTGCTGTTCTTGACAAACAAAAACACACCGGGAAAACCCTCCAAGACAGACATAAACACATGGTGAGGTTCAGAGACACTTTGCAGCATGGCTTCAACATGGGCCATGGATACATCACCAAGTCGTTCTTTCCACGACAAGGAACGTTGGGATGTGGTGTCAGCGTCACTTGGTAGCGGCAGCCACACGAGCATGGAATCTTCTACTCTGAGGCGAACTCGCTGGTCATGTATATGCCCTCTAGGGACTCGCTCAACGAACTCGTGGAGAGCGCGAGACGGATCGATTGAACCGACAAAATAACGAATCCGAGTGGGTGAAAAATTAGTTATACTGATTTCCCACTCCCTGTCTTCGCTTTCAACTCCATACACAGTTTCCCAATCTGCCGCATCGGGAGAGCGAGAGATAAACGGGCGATCAACAATCACGTTTCCATGTTCGTCGACATCAATTTTTGGTTCTGCATCCTCTGCAAGCGCGCTAAACATATCGATGAGCGATGCTTGTTTGAGTTCACTAGGCTTGTTGAATTTCAGCCTGTGACCACGATGACCAACTGAGATATTTGGATTTCCTCCGGCCGGTCGCTGATAATTCAACAAGAAAACATCGGTGGTTGTGACACGATTGAAGCGATGAACGCCGAGTTTCAATGTTTCTCTACGGAACAAGGAACGATCTTGAACTTCCCTGAGTCCCGCTTCCGACGCAATAGGACAATCATCACATACTCCTGCCTGTCCTGAACCTCGTGCAAAGTAGGGTTGGTTTCCACTTCCAATGTTTGAGACGAATCTTTGGCACCCAGGCCGTTGTTGACGGCTACAGCCTCCATGCTCATGCTCTGGATCAGGCTGGCAGGTTCGAACAGCGTAGCATTTTCCCTTTACCGAATTGAAAAGGGCAGTGTTAGTTTGCATCAAAAGAAACATGTCGTCGATGGTCACAGAATTGCCTTGCCGTCCCAAAATGGTTTCAAGCCTCTCCAGTCCTGTAGGCCACTTACCGTCTTGATAGCAGGCTATTGCATCCGCCATATTGTGGCCGAGGTAGGTCTCTTTCGTGTTGTGTTCGCTGATTTCTTCAAACATTTTTCATCAACTCACATCAAAATGAAAACTCATGCCATTAAAGGCTACAACATATGTGCCACTATTCAAACGGGTGGTGTTGAGTAAGAAACGATGATTGCCTTCTGCTGTCTTGTCGTGATAGTCAAACCACGTCTCATCGATTTCCTCAAAACCTGTTAGGTTTAGTGTCTTATTTGTCCATCCACATCCGTAATTTGTGCACAAGAATATTCCATCTGGGCTTGGAAACCCCATTGTTCCGCATTCTATGCAAAACATGTCTTTAATTGGTGGAATACGTTTAAATTCAGCTTTGAATAATTTTGCATGCTGTGGATGAAATCTAGATGAATAAATACCCTCATGTTGAACAATTAAAGGATCTTTCCAATGCGCAAGCGGTGTTGAAGTTAGTGAATGAGACAATGGTTTCTGGCTATGTGATAGGATAAATCGGAGGTCCCAATTTGTTTTCGAAAAGGGTGAGTTGGAGTAAAAATTCTCTCCTTCATTTAAATGGTATTTGCTATAGTTCTTCATTTTCGTTGTTCGAGGTTTGAATTCAACTCTCTCTTTGAGCAGTGGTTGTTGCGCAGAGAAGCAAATTTGAAAGGTTTCATTGTTTATAGAAAAATTATTCAGGTTTTGAAATTGAAACTTTTCTTGACCAATAAAGGGTTCAAGCGTGAGCAGGAAGTCTGATGGATTTTGAATCAAATCTTTGGACTCTGAGAGATCAAGAACTAAGTCCATATCGATGAACTCTCCCGAATCATGTAGATTCAGTGAGGCTTGAGCAGTGAAGTCAAGCGGTTCAAAGTCTACCCATTCAACTGCTGATTCCAAACTTAACATCGGGAATTCTTGCCACGATTCTTCCATAGTATTTTCATTAAATCTATACTTTTCATGAACAATGTTCAGAGCCTTCGGGTATTGAATCCAGTCCAGAAGCGGGACCGGGGGACAAGGTTCTGCAAAACGAATAATTTCTTTTCTTGTGCATATTGCTCTGAATACATATTTCTCACCCTGTGCAGACTGAAGGCGGATCCTGACTGGATGGCCATTAGCGTATGCTGTTGACAGTTCTATTGGTGCATCCACCTCAGGTTGCCCCCAAAAATCTCTTGGCCGTACAAAAAGCAAAGGCAATTTATTCCAATTTTCCTCGGAATCAGCAGCGTAAATGTTGTATTCAAGGAAGTAGGGATAACGGCTTGATTCCTCAGGGTGTTCGTTATTCGTCTCAAATTGAGTAATTTCAAGAACTCCTTGATGAGTATGTTTGACTTTCCCTTCCACCGAGAAAGGGGCAATGAGACTGAATGCCATCACTTCAAGTGGATAATCTAGTGAATCATGAAAAATTCCGATTTGCAAATCACCATAACGATCTCCTTCCAGTGCTGTTCCTCCAAACACAACCAAACCACTCTCGTCAATGGTATACTCATGTCCCTCATTCGGCCGTATATTTCGGACCCGTAAATCTGTGAAATTGCATGTAAGTGAGATCGAATCGTCTTCTTGAAGAATGAATTTTCCGTTTCGAAATTCAACACCCTCGCTCTCAATAGAGTAGCCATTGTATCGGATGAGCGGAGCAGTCGTAAGGTGGACTTCGCCAAAGGACTCCCACTCCATAATATCTCAAAGCGATTGAAAGTCTAAAAACAATTCACTCCAAATACTTGATTCTTAAAGTTCATTCCGAAAATGTAATCTCTATTGAAATCGAAGAAACATGTTATTACTCAACCCATTGGATTGAAAAAGTTCAAGGACACACCGTGAAGAGGGTCATTTTAATGCAATTGTTTCAATAACTGCAACTGAGTGTATTAGCCTATGAGCACATCTCAACAAGCGGGTTGGTTTGGTCCAATCAAAGATTTCGTTGAGGAAGATCGAACAATTGTGAGAAAGGCATTAGAATCATTTATTGAAGATGCGGGAGCATCCCAAATACGTGCATGGAGAGATTCTATTCCCATGCTTCAACGTATTCTAAAAAGTATGAAATCAATCAATGAAGGAGCTGGAGTAATCGTCGATGATGGTGCTCTTTTGGAATATGTCCTACCCATGGAGGGAGGGCGTCGACCTGATGTATTGGTTTTAGAAAATGGAG
>Ga0115571_1001523_pt1 | contig 16245 bp, 16 predicted proteins | sample COGITO_mtgs_1205_FD_87293 | JGI IMG/M metagenome (GOLD analysis project Ga0115571, IMG submission 87293) | Pelagic marine microbial communities from North Sea - COGITO_mtgs_120531 | ecosystem: Environmental > Aquatic > Marine > Epipelagic | place: Germany:Helgoland, sampling site Kabeltonne...
GTATTTGGATGTCTGTTTTGATGATATTTCTTATGGTAGCAGAAACCACTGCTCAATGCTCTATGTGTCGCGCTGTGTTAGAATCGGGCGATGCGCAAGAAACTGCCAAGGGGATCAACAATGGAATTATTTATTTGATGGCCATTCCCTATGTATTGGTTGCCTTTGTTGGCTATCAAATATTTAAACTTCTAAAAAAATAATTTTTGCAATATTGCATTTATCTTTTTTTTAAGACGTTTTAATAAAAAGTAAGTGCTAAATTTAAGACCCAATCAAATTTACTACCATGATTAGAATCAAAAATCTTCATAAATCCTACAAAATGGGGGACAGTTCCTACACGTCCTAAAAGGAATTGATTTAAATATTGAAGCAGGAGAGTTGGTTGCCATCATGGGATCATCTGGATCTGGAAAGTCTACCCTACTGAATATACTGGGTATGCTTGATCTGGGCGATGAAGGGGAGTATCGATTGGATAAGGTTTTGATCAAAGGTTTGACCGAAACTACTGCTGCCAAATACCGCAATCAATTCTTGGGATTTGTTTTCCAATCTTTTAATCTAATCAACTATAAAAACGCACTTGAGAATGTGGCACTACCACTTTATTATCAGGGTTTAGGAAGAAAAATCCGACAAGAGAAAGCCCTTGAATACTTGGATAAAGTAGGTTTAAAGGAATGGGCCACTCACTTGCCTAGCGAACTCTCCGGTGGACAAAAACAAAGGGTTGCCATTGCCAGAGCACTGGCCTCTCAACCCAAGGTGCTCCTAGCGGATGAGCCCACAGGTGCATTGGATTCCAAAACTTCCTACGAAGTTATGGGCTTGATCCAACAAATCAACAATGAAGGTAAAACCATTTTGGTGGTAACCCATGAATTGGATATTGCACATATGTGTAAAAGAATCGTTACTCTAAAAGATGGGGTAATTTTAGAAGACCAGAAGGTAGAACAAGTTATTGTTGACGCTCATGTTCAATAGAGATCGTTGGCAAGAAATATTTCAAACCATTCAAAAGAACAGGTTGAGGACTGTGCTTTCGGGTTTTACGGTAGCTTTGGGGATTTTTATCTTTATCGTTCTCTTTGGTTTTGGCAATGGATTAAAAAACAGCTTCAAACAGTTTTTTTTGGACGATGCGACCAATACCTTATGGATTTACCCGGGGCAGACTTCCAAACCCTACCGTGGATTCAAATCCAATCGCAGAATTGAATTTGAAAACAGTGACCTTAAAGACATTAAAGATAATTTCAATTTTTTTTTAGAGGACATTACCCCAAGGATCAACCGAAGCGATAGAGTCCGGTACAAAGGAGAGTCGGACAACTACTCCTCCAGAGCGGTCGCTCCTGCCCACCAATTCATAGAAAAGACCATCATGATGAAGGGTCGATACATCAACGAAGACGATGTAATGAATAAAACCAAAAATATCGTAATTGGACGTTTGGTAGCTAAAGACCTTTTTAAAGATGAGGAGCCCATTGGGAAATATTTAGAAATGGGGACAAGTGCTTTTAAGGTGGTTGGGGTCTTCCAAGATCAAAGCGGTGATAGAGAGGAACGATTGATTTATATGCCATACACAACGAGACAGTTAATCGAAAAAAATAACGATAAAATCAATTCCATCATCGTGAGTTATCGCCCCGAGTTGGGTTATGCTAGTGCTTTGATTTTTGAGAAACAATTGCGTCTTTTTTTAAAAAAGAAAAAAGACATAGACCCCAGAGACAACAATGGAATTAGAATCAGAAATATAGCAGATCAAGTAAAACAAAACCAGCAATTTGCTAGTGTTTTACAAATCATTATAGCCTTTGTAGGGATTGGAACATTGATAGCAGGAATTATTGGAATTTCAAACATCATGGTTTTTGTGGTCAAGGAACGTACCAAAGAATTAGGAATTAGAAAAGCCTTGGGTGCGACCCCCAAAAGTGTGATTGGAATGGTGTTGCAGGAGTCCATTTTTATCACAACACTATCAGGTATTTTGGGAATGATTTGCGGTATTGCTCTTTTGGGTAATATCGGAGATCGTTTAGAACAATTTTTTATTATCGATCCTTACATAGACAATTTTACGGCATTGATTGCCACTGTTTTGCTAATTCTATTCGGAGCCATAGCAGGTTATATTCCTGCCAAAAGAGCCGCCCGTATTAAACCTATAGTTGCCCTTAGAGATGAATAGCTTAAAAGTCATTTTCGATTTTGATACTTGGCAGGAAATCTTTGGTTCCATTGCCAAGAATAAAACCAGAACCATTATTACAGTAATTGGAGTATTGTGGGGTATTTTCATCTACATAACTCTCTCGGGTGCTGCAAAAGGGTTGGACAATGGTTTTGAGCGAGAATTTGAGGATATGGCCATGAACTCCATGTTTGTATGGCCTCAAAGAACAAGTGTGCCCTATGCAGGTTTTAAAGTAGGAAGAAATCCCCGTTTTACCCTATCCCATGTTGAGGATTTAAAAAAACAAATCCCAGAAATTCAATTCATTGCTCCAAGGAACGCAAGAGGTGTTTTCGGAGGGAGCGAACCTGCTAGTGTGGTTCACAAAGAAATATTACGTTCCTATAATATTTATGGAGATTTTCCAGAATATACCAAAATTGCTACCAAAAAAATATACAAAGGAGGGCGATTCATCAATGAGCAAGACCAATTACACAAACGAAAAGTTTGTGTAATTGGTGAACGCACCCAAGAGGAGTTGTTTGAGAAAGATGAAGACCCCTTGGGTAAATATATCAGAATCAATAATGTTTTTTTTCAGGTAATAGGCGTACACAAATACGTTGAGGGAGGAGGTTTTGAAAGCGACGGTGATATTTTCATCCCTTTTAATACCTTCAGAAGATTATACAATTCTGGAGAACAGGTAGATTGGTTCACGATCTCAGCTTACAATGATGCCGATGTGGTTGCTGTAGAAAAAAATGTAAAAGATGTTTTAAAAAAAATTCTTAAGGTTGCGCCAGAAGATGAAAGAGCTTTTGGATCTTTCAATATAGGAGAGGTTTTTAATCGCATCAGTGGTTTTGCTAATGGTATGACTTTTTTATCCCTTGTTGTGGGATTGGCCACCATTTTGGCAGGAGTGATAGGGATTGGGAACATCCTATTGATCTCCGTTAAAGAAAGAACCAAAGAGTTAGGCGTAAGGCGAGCCCTTGGTGCCACTCCAGGAGAAGTAAGGGTTCAAATTCTATTAGAATCTGTTTTTTTAACCATGATTGCTGGTGTTGTAGGGATTATTTTGGGAGCTGGAGTTCTGGCCATTATCAATTTGTTTACTCAAGACTTATCCAATTTCCCCTATACCAATCCTACCGTTCCCATCCCGTTGATCATAGGTGCTTTAACAACCATGGTGGTTTTGGGGACTCTGATAGGGTTGATTCCCGCACAACGGGCCGTAAGTATAAAACCCATAGATGCACTAAGAGAAGAATAATAAAAACATTTTAACGTGAAACATTCAGGACCAAATCTAAGTCAAACAGTAAAAAAATCATCCAGATGTTTTATTCGATCATTGAAAAACAATAAATATTAACACATGAAAATTTTAAAATATTTTGCAATTGCTTTACTGGTTTTCGGAGCAATTTTCGCGACACTGTATTTCATCAAAACCAACAGTAAAACTTTGATTGAATACAAAACCCAATCCCCAAAAACACAAACTATTGAAAAAAAGACAGTGGTAACGGGGAAAGTAATTCCTGAAGATGAAGTGGAAATCAAACCGCAAATTTCTGGAATCATAGAAAAGTTGTTTGTCGAAGAAGGCGATTTGATTACCAATGGCGATTTGTTGGCTAAGGTAAAAGTGGTTCCCAACGAACAAGCTCTTAATACTGCACAAGGAAGATTATCCAATACCCTTATTTTATTGAAAAATGCCGAAATAGAATTCAAAAGAAATCAATCCTTATTTGAAAAGGAAATTATTTCCAAACGAGAATTCGATAATGCTCAATTGAATTTTGAACAGGCAAAACAAAATGTCCAAAACGCGAAATCTGATCTTCAAATCATAAAATTAGGTTCTGCAGGAGGTTCCTCTATTGCCAATACCAACATAAGGGCTACTGTTCCAGGAACCATTTTAGAAATTCCTATAAAAGAAGGTGATCAGGTCATTGAGAGTAACACTTTCAATGCGGGAACTACTATAGCGACCATAGCCGATTTAAATAAAATGATTTTTGAGGGTAAAGTAGATGAAGCTGAAGTGGCGAAACTGAAAATTGGGATGCCTCTAGAAGTAACATTAGGAGCTATTGAAGATCAAATTTTTGATGCAGAACTGAAGTTTATCGCCCCCAAAGGGAATGAGGAACAAGGGACTGTCCAATTTAAAATTGAGGGAGATGTTTATTTAGATAACTCCGTTTTTATAAGAGCAGGTTATAGTGCTAATGCCTCCCTAGTATTAGAAAAAAAGGATAGCATTATGGGAATTTCAGAAGCTTTATTGCAGTTTGATAAAACAACCAATAAACCCTATGTTGAGGTAAAAAACGACAAAGGAGTTTTTGAAAGAAAAGATCTTGAGATTGGAATTTCGGATGGAATTAATGTAGAGGTTCTATCAGGTTTGAGTATGGAGGATGAAATAAAAGTTTGGAACAAGACAGAGCCGGTCAAAATTGGAGAAGAAGAGGAATCTGAAAACAAATAATCGATTATGAAACCCATCCCATCCCTTGTTATAAGCCTGATATCGCTTTTTGGTTATCAAATTCAGGCCCAAAATCAGCCCCAAATTCAGCCCATGACGCTTGTGGAATGTATTTCGATGGCTTTAGAGAAAAATATCACCATCAAACAAAGTGAGCTTTCTTATCAGGATGCCGAAATCAATAAACGGGATGCCCAAGGCAATTTTTTTCCCTCAGTCAACGCACAGGCCAATCACTCATGGAATATTGGTTTAAATCAAGACATTACCAGTGGACTTTTAGAGAACCAAACTACCCAATTTACGTCTATGGGAGCCAGCTTGAATGTCGACCTATACAACGGACTTAGAAACATCAACCAGTTGCACCGTGCCAATTTGGCTCTTTTGGCCAGTGAATATCAACTGGAGGATATGAAAGATGATATTCGACTAATGGTGACCAATGCTTACTTGCAGATTCTTTTCAATATCGAAATTCTGGGCGTTCAAAGATCACAATTGGAGATTACCCGTAAAGATGCAGAGCGTACACAAGGCATGATTGACGCAGGAACCATGGTAAAATATGATTTATTAGAAATAGAAGCGACCATGGCTACTCAGGAACAAGCAGTAATTCAAGCTGAAAATAATCTAAGACTTTCAAAAATCAACCTTGCTCAAATTTTGTTGATTACGGATTATGAAAACTTTGATGTGGTTCCCATGGACACGGACGTTCCCTTGGGACAGATTTTATTTCAAAACCCAAAAGATATTTTTGAAAAGGCATTGACCCACAGAAAAGACATTAAACTTTCGACGATCAATATCGCCATAGCAGAGAAAGATATTGAATTAGCAAAAGGTACACTTCAGCCAAGCCTAAGTGCTTTTTATGGCTATAATTCTCGGGTATCCTATGCAGATCGTATTACTGGCAACGGAGAGTTTACCGATGTTCCTATTGGTTTTGTGTCTTCAAGTAAAGAACCTGTATTACGAACAATAGAGGGTAATAGTATTATTGGACCCATGTCCTTTGGAGAACAATTTGATAGAAATGCAGGTCACAATGTAGGAGTTAGATTGAACATTCCCATCTTTAATGGTAATGCGGCAAGAAACAATGTAGAACGTTCCAGAGTAAACCTTTTACGATCTCAGAATCAATTGGAGCAGGAAAAGTTGAATCTTGAAAACACTATCAATCAAGCCTACAATGATGCGGAAGGTGCTTACAAATTTTACGAGGCTGCCCAGAAAACCGAATCGGCTAGAAAAAGAGCCTATGAAGACGCAATCAACCGTTTTGAAGCAGGTGTGATGAATATTTTCGATTTTAATCAAATAAAGCAACGTTATGAAATTGCAGCCTCTGATGTGGTGCGCGCAAAGTTTGATTATATTTTTAAATTGAAAGTATTGGAGTTTTATTTTGGGCTTACGATTAGTTTGTAGATTTATAAAACGATATCCCTTCTGATAGTAGTTGATTTTCCTATTTTTGCTGGGTGAGTATAATACTTCAAATAGAGACTGCTACAAAAAACTGTTCTGTAGCCCTGAGTGCATCGGGGGAAATGATTGCTTTAAAGGAACATTACGCTCAGAATTTCAGTCACAGTGAGCAATTGCATGGTTTTATTCAGGAGATAATGGAGGAGGCTCAAATGAAAATGTCCTCTCTAGATGCGGTAGCGGTGAGTAAGGGTCCAGGGTCCTACACAGGCTTGAGAATTGGTGTGGCTGCTGCCAAAGGCATTTGTTTTGCGTTGGATATACCCCTGATAGGAGTCAACTCTCTTCAAATCTTGGCCGAAAAATATAACGAGACCAGAGAAGCCTTTTTCTTCCCTATGTTTGATGCCCGCCGTATGGAGGTTTATGTCATGGTCCTCAATGAAAAAAGAGAAGTTGTTAAACCGACTTTTGCTGAAATCATTAGTCCAGATAGTTTTAATGAATTTTCTAAAAAGGTACCATGGATTTTTATGGGTGAAGGTGCAGAAAAGTGTAAGACATTACTCGATGCACCCCACATTCAATATCATACAGAAATTCAGTACCCATCTGCTCGAGAAATGGTGGCTTTGGCTTGGCATGCTTTTCAATCCAATGATTATGAAGATGTAGCTTATTTCGAACCCTTTTATCTCAAAGATTTTTACACTACCGCCAAGAAAATAGGGGAGTAAATTATCCGTTGACGGCTTCTACCATTTCAACTTTTCCAGGAAGCATTTCTTTCAATATATTTTCGATCCCGTTTTTGAGCGTAAAAGTGGAAGAGGGACAACCACTACAAGCCCCCTGAAGAACAACTTTAACTCTTTTTTCGGTGTCCTCATAGGAGTCAAAAATAATATTTCCACCGTCTGATGCTACGGCAGGTTTGACATATTCTTCGAGTATGTTTACAATTTCTTGTTCTATACCACTCAAGGGATGATCGGGATTTGAGACACTAGGCGCTTGGGTTTGTGAAGCAAAACTGGGCCCCAAAATAGCTTTGCCTTCTTCCAAATAAGATTTGATAAACCCTCTTATTTCCATAGTGATCTCCTCCCATTGCGAAGTTTCATGTTTGGAAATGGAAATATAATTTTCATCCATAAATACCTCTCTGACAAAAGGAAAATTAAAAAGTTCCTTGGCCATTGGGGCGTCTTGGGTGGCATCTACATTTTCGAAAGAAAGCGTTTGATCCGTAATTTTTTTATTGGCAACAAATTTCATTGCCGAAGGATTGGGAGTACTCTCAGCATATACGGTAACGGGTACTATTGTCGATTTCTTTATTTCGTTAAGGATTTCACCTCCTTCGTTGAGGTAATCTTCAATTTGAATGGCTACTTCTTCGATGACCTCTTCCCATTCTAAAATATCAAATCGCTCTACGATTAAGGTGCTGTTTTCTAGGGCTACTTTTTTTACAAAAGGAAGGTAAAATAGCTGTTTTACAAGAGGAGCATCCGCCGCCTGATCAATATTGATAAACGTTTTTGAAACGGAAATGTCCAGTGGAGGAGTGATATTGAATTTGGCCAAGGCTGCTCCTTTTTTACAACTGGCAACGATGCGAATCTCTTTCATCTTTTTTTTACAAAGTTAGGAAAAACATATCCTAAAAAAAGAAAGCCAAGGTTCTTAAAGATCAATTTTATAATTTAGACACCAAAGCACAATTATGTTGATCAAATCAGTGAGGGGCTTTACCCCTAAATATGGAAAAAATTGTTTTTTTGCTGAGAATGCTACCCTGATCGGTGAAGTTATCATGGGAGACGATTGCTCTGTCTGGTACCAAGCCGTAGTTCGGGGAGATGTAAACACCATTTCGATGGGTGATCGGGTTAATATTCAGGACGGTGCTGTAATCCATGGCACTTTTGAAAAGTCGGCTACCACCATCGGTAACGATGTTTCTATCGGACACAATGCGATCGTTCACGGTTGTACGATCCATGATCGGGTTTTGGTAGGTATGGGGAGTATTATTATGGACGACAGTGTGGTGGGCTCCAATAGTATCATTGCTGCGGGGAGTGTTTTACCTAAAAACACCATTGTTCCTGAAGGAAGTATATTTGCGGGTATTCCTGCCAAAAAAATAAAGGAAATCAGCCCTGAGCTGCAAAAGGGAGAAATCGAAAGGATTGCAGCCAACTATATGCGATATGCTTCTTGGTTCAAATAAGTCAAAAAAAAACTCCCACGAATGGGAGTTTTAAATATTTTAAGAGAAGTGGATTAGAATCCTAATTCTTTTTTTACATCTGCCATGATGTCTTTTCCCTTGGCGATAATTACACTACCACCGGCGGAAGAATCCAAAACATAGTCATATCCCAAAGAAGTTGCTACTTTATCAATTGCGGCTTTGGCTTTATCAATCAAAGGTTGCATCATATCAACTGATTTCTTTTGTAATTCCTGAGAAACAGTTTGTTGGAATTCTTGGATGTTCTTTTGCATTCCTTCTAATTCCTTTTGACGTGCTTGATTAGTAATTTCAGTTTGATTGGCAGCATCAGCAGCGTAAGTTTGTGCTTTGGTTTGGAACTCTTTGTAAGTATTTTCCATTTCTACTGTGTAAGATTCCTCAAGCTTTTTCAACTCTTTTTGAGCGGCTATAACCTCAGGCATTTCACTGATCAATTTTTGAACTTCAATGTGAGCTACTTTAGCTTGGGCATTTACCATACTCAATGGAGCCAACAAAAATAATAGGGGCAATAAAACTTGTTTGATTTTTTTCATTAGTTTAAACTTTATCATTTTAATTACTCACTCCGTCTAAAACTTTTTTAGCAGAGTTTATTTTTTCTTTTCGTTCCATGATTCTCTCCTGTACTTGAATCCTTCTAAGAACCAGGTCGCTAATATCGTAATTTTTTGCCGAATACAACATAATAATATCAGAAGATCGATCAAAGACAAAGTCGTATTTCCGTTCTTTGGCAATATCTTGAACGATACTTAATACTTGATCTTGGACGGGTTTTAACAACTGATTTTTTTGGATCATCATGTCCCCATTGGGACCAAATCTTTTCTCCTGTAGCGAAACCACTTCTCCAGCAAAATCTTTAATTTCTAATTCCCGATCTGCTATGAGTTCGGGGGTTAATAATATTTTTTCAACAGCAAATTGATCTTGGAGTTGTTTGAGTTGAATTTTTTTGACTTCAATTTCCTTTTTCCATTGAGCGATCTTTTCATCAAGTAACTGATTGGCTGTCCTAAACTCTTTATTTTTACTCAAAATAACATCCATGTCAATGTAGGCAATTCGTGCCCCTCTTTGTGCATGGGTCGCAAAAACGACCATACAGAGTAGTGCGGACATGAGGATGTTTTTTATCATGGGTTAATCTTTGTTTTTTTCAACAGTCAGATGGAATCCAGTTCCTACTTATTAACGCATATTTAGGGAAATTATTTTGGTGGTTTCCCAAGGATTTATTTTTAGAATTGCTGACCAATGATGAAATGAGTCTCCCATCCATTGGGTTGCGGGTTGTTGATGTCTGTACTATCGAATCCATGACCAAAATCAATACCCAATAACCCAAAGGCTGGCATGAAAATTCTTACCCCCATTCCAGCCGAACGCTTCGCATTGAAGGGATTAAACTCTCTAAAACTGTCATAGCCATTACCCGATTCCAAAAACGAAAGTGCAAAAATGGAGGCACTTGGCTTTAGTGTAATGGGATAACGTAACTCTAAAGTGAATTTATTGTATAACAAAGAGCCATCTCTACTGGAAAGGGATTGGTTCTTGTATCCTCTAAGAGCAATCGTTTCACGTCCGTCAAGTGCATAACTTTGCATACCATCACCTCCCAGGTAGAACCTTTCAAAAGGAATACTTCCTCGTTCTTGGTTATAGGCGCCGATGAAACCAAAATCGGTTTGGGCTTTAAAAACAAGCTTACCGATGATACTTGTGTACCATTCACCGCTAAATTTTACCTTGTAGTATTCCAACCAATTGAATTTTTCTTGATCGATTTTAGCCCTGTCTGGTTCTCCATTGGGCAACTGAAACTCCTCTCGATCTTCCATGTTGCTAAAATCGATTCCGCCAATAAGAGAGTAGGGTGGGGTGAATTTTCCACTGACACTAAACTTTGATCCACCAACGGGGAAAATAGGATTGGTGAAGGTGTTATTTCTCATCAATGCTATTGTGTAGGTGAGATTGTTGGCGCTTCCGTCTCCAAAAGTGAACAAGCCTGTATAGTAATTGTTCAAATCGTAGTACTGGTAGGAGATGGATTGAGAAAGGGTAAAGAAGTCATCAGGCACTTTAAGTCTTTTGGCCAGGCCAAGTGTTAAACCACTGATTTGAAAATATTGACTCTCATCGGCCCTACCCGTAAAATAATCGTAACGATATTGGACGGTATGGGACAAAGAGGTGGAAAACTGAACGGGTTCACGACCCCCCATCCACGGTTCGGCAAAACTAAAACTGTAAGTGTTATAAAATTGACTGGCTTGTAGTCTCAAGCTTAAATTCTGACCATCTCCCATCGGCAGGGGTTTGTAGGTATCAAAGTTGAAAATATTTTTGAGTGAAAAGTTATTAAAGGACAGTCCAAGGGTTCCTATAAACCCTCCGCCTCCATAGCCTCCTTGAAGTTCAATTTGGCTTGCTCCTGCCTCGGTCAAACTGTATTCGATATCTACCGTTCCAGCTGTAGGGTCCACATTCTTAAATTCTGGATTGATGTTTTCTGCATCAAAAAAGCCTAGTTGCCCTAATTCTCTAACCGTTCTGACCACCATATCTTTACTATACAATTCACCGGGTTTGGTTCTCAATTCCCTATAAATTACATGATCATTAGTTTTGGTATTTCCTTTAACAGATATTTTGTTAAAACTGGCCAATTTCCCTTCGCTCACTCTTATTTCAAAATTGATGGTGTCATTTTCAGCACTTACCTCTACGGCATTGATATTGGAAAATAAATAACCATTGTTTTGATAGAGATTGGTAATATCGTTGGCATCAGGTTTTTCGTCGGCAATTCGTTTTTTTAACAATACCCCATCGTAAGGGTCTCCTTTTTTGATGCCCAATACCTGACTGAGTTGATAATCATTATAAACCGAATTTCCCAAGTAGCTGATGTCTCCAAAATAATAGCGATTGCCCTCTTCCATATCAAAGTTAATGGTGAGCGTATTGTCTTCGTTCATCAACATAGTGTCTTTTATGATCCTGGCATCGCGGTATCCTTTTTCTTTGTAAAAATCCAAGAGATCCTGTTTACCATTTTCAAATTCTTCTTCTATGAATTTGGATTTTTTCCAAAACCTGAGGGGAAACTTCTTTTTGGTCTTTTTAAGTTTAGAACGGAGTTTTTTATCACTAAAAATTTCGTTTCCTTCAAAGTTGATGTCTTTAATTTTTACCCGACCACCAAGGTCTACATTGACCACCATTTTGTAGGTATTGGCACTAGTAGAGTCTTTGATGGTGTTGAGAACCACCTTAGTATTGAGAAAACCGTCTTTTTGAAATTTAGTAACGATATAATTTTTAGTATTGGTCAAAAAACTTTCCGAGAGTTTTTTCCCCGACTTTAGCTCTGTTTCAGTGATTAAAGGTTCAATTTTTCCTTTTTTAATACCGTTGATTTTTACATCACTTAGTGCAGGTAGTTCTTCGATTTCAATTTCCAGTGACACACGATCTTCCTCTATTTGGGTAATGTAAAAGTTGATATCACTGAAGAGCTGGAGGTTCCACAGTTTATTGATCACTGAACTGATTTCGTCGCCGGGAATATTGATTTTTTGCCCTTTTCGTAATTGACTGTAGGAAATAACAGTCTGATCACTGAAGGTCTTGATCCCACTAACAGTGATAGTGTCAAGGGTATACAATTTCCCTTTGACGTATTGGTCAAGATTTTGCCCATGAGCAGAGAAAATACTCAATAATAAAAATGAGCATAAGGCGATAAAGTGCGGGTATGATAATTTACCCAAGCAGTTGCTTACTTGTTTTTCCAAATCTGCGCTCTCTTTTTTGGTAATTGGTTAATGCTTTGTGCAAATGTTTTTTTGTAAAATCAGGCCAAAGTACTTTAGTAAAATACAATTCGGCATAGGCAATTTGCCATAATAAAAAATTACTGATTCTTTTTTCTCCACTGGTTCGAATCAGCAAATCCACATCAGGCAAATTCTGTGTATAAAGATGCTCATTAATAATGAATTGGTCAATTTTTTCTGGAGAAATTATATTATTTTTAACTTTGACAGCTAGTTGTTTCAGTGCATTAGCGAGCTCTTCTCGCCCTCCATAACTCAATGCCAAAGTCAATGTCATTTCGTTGTTGTTTTGGGTTTTTTCCACCACATACAGCAATTCTTTTTGAACGATTTTGGGAAGTTGATGTAAATTGCCAATCACATTCAATTTGATGCGATTTTTGAGAAGCTTTTCAAATTCACTTTTTAGGGTACTGACGAGTAACTTCATCAACACCCCGATCTCCTCTTGGGGTCTGCTCCAGTTTTCTGTAGAAAAAGCGTAAAGGGTCAAGTGTTCAATTTTAAGTTGCACTGCTTCCTCCACCACCTCTTGAACTGCTTTAACGCCGTGCGAGTGACCTTGAATTCTGTTTTTGCCTTTTTTTTCAGCCCAACGGCCATTCCCATCCATAATAATGGCGAGGTGTTTTGGCATATCATTTTTAAAATTGCTCATGATCATTCTTTACAATAACACGGCAGATCGCCAAAGGTAAATGAAATTGTTAAACCTGTAAAAACATACCAGTCATTATTCTGTAAATTTCCAAATTTTAAATTGTTGGGGATGCCGGCTTCTGTTTCTGGAGCACTTCCATCCAAGTTGTCTGATAAAGTATAGCGTGCTCCTATTTCTAAGCCCAATATGACAAAAGGAGAAATATTGCTTTTTATGCCTACTATGGCAGGTATTACTAAATCACCTCCTTTTCCGTACTCTATGGTTTCTAGGGAATTGGGTTCGTGATAGAACAAATTGTATCTGACAATACCAGCGCCCAAAAACAAATAGGGAGCCAATGTTTTTTCGCTTTCATGAAGATTGAAATCCATATAATTGATTTCTACCCCTACCGAAAATTCCATGATTTGATTTTCAAAGCGATACCTTCGGTTGAAGCGTGCCATATCCACTGGGGAATAGTCACTTTTTTTGACATTCATGATCATAGCATTGGCTCTAAAAGAATAGCGGGTGGTGCGGTTCCATTTATAGACCAAACCAAAAGCGGGATTTTCTGGAAAAACAAAATAGGAAGATCCCAAGTCTCCAATATAATTCCCTGCACCCAAAAATGCACCTAACTCATGAAATTGCGCCCTGGTTTGGAGGGAAAAGCAGAGGAGAACGGTAAAAAGCCACAACCTTTTCATTTAAGTTAGGGGTATAAAAATTAGGGGCATAAATTTTAGCCATTATTACCCATAATCTTAAACTTACAAATGCTTGAATTATTGCCTGTTTCGGGCATCATAGCCCCAAAAAAGTTTATCGCGAAGTGTCTTAAAATAATTGTCCCCATCCAATTCAACGGTAAATACCGAAAAAGGGGCTTTTTTGATGCTGATTAGCGTACCATTTTCAAGGGTAAAAATACGTGAATCTAATGACAACAAATGATCTTCACCTCGACCGTCCACACTGATTTCAATTTCAGCTTTGTCGGGAACCACCAACGGTCGGATATTCAAATTGTGAGGGGCAATGGGATTGAGGACAATTCCCTCGGTTTCTGGAGTCAAAATAGGCCCACCACTGCTCAGGGAATAGCCTGTTGATCCTGTTGGGGTTGAAATGATCAAACCATCGGCCCAGTAGGTCGTCAAATACTCCTTGTCGATTTGAGTAGCGATACTCAACATGGCAGTTGTATTTTTTCGATTGATACTGATTTCGTTCAGCGCATACCCAAATTTTTCAATCTCAACAGAAGGGCTGGAGAGTTCCACGGCCAGTAAAGCTCGCTTTACCAATTTATACTTTTCAGCAAAAAACTTGTCCAAAGCTTCGTTGAGCGATTCTTTTTGAAGACTGGTCAAAAACCCCAAACGACCCGTATTGATCCCTAAAATCGGAATTTCGGTATCTTTTACAAAGGTAATGGAGCGCAATAAAGTGCCATCACCCCCTATGGAGAACAAATAGTCATTTTTGGTATCGATTGTGGCGTGGGCATCGAATGCATCATAGGCTTTAGCTTTTTCGGGCAAATGAGTAGACAATCGTTGATCCAACGTCAAATGGTGTCCTTTGTTTTCCAAATAAGCAATAGTAGCCTTGGCAAATTCAATCGTTGCAGGCGTATCAAAGGCACAAAAAATTGCAATGTTCATCCCAGAAGCTTAGATCGTAAAATTACAAAACTTTATCGGGCTTGCCTTTTGATCAGTGAAATTTAGCCGATTACAGTAATAGTTCTTAATTTTGTGCCTTAAACGGAAAACATGACCCAGTTAAGTGTTAATATTAATAAAATCGCTACGCTTAGAAATTCCCGTGGAGGGGACGTGCCCAATTTACTCAAAGTAGCCACAGACCTTCAAAGCTATGGCGCACAAGGCATCACCATTCACCCTCGACCCGATCAACGACACATTCGATATGATGACGCTTTGGCTTTGCCCAGTGTATTGACCACTGAATTCAATATCGAAGGCAATCCCATTCCAAAATTCATCGATTTGGTTACCCAAATCAAACCCGATCAGGTGACCTTGGTACCTGATGCCGAAGATGCCATTACTTCCAATGCAGGTTGGGATACTATCAAACACAAAGATTTCCTGCTTGAGGTCATCAGTGAATTCAAAAGCCATGGGATCAGGACTTCTATTTTTGTAGATCCTGTTGAAAAAATGGTGGAAGGAGCAAAGATCACAGGGACAGATAGAATAGAATTATACACGGAGGCTTATGCCCAAAACTTTAAAAAAAATCCTAAAAAAGCGGTAGCCCCCTATACCGAAGCCGCAGTTCTTGCCAGTAATTTAGGTATTGGGATTAATGCAGGTCACGATTTGAATTTGGAAAACACCGCTTTTTTTGCACAAAACGTTCCCCATTTACTGGAGGTTTCCATTGGACATGCCCTGGTCAGTGAATCTCTTTATTTGGGTTTTGAAAACGTAGTCCCTATGTATTTACAACGCCTTTCGTGATGCCTGTTTTACACTCCAACATCATAGGATCGGGAACCGATCACCTTGTTATTCTCCATGGATTTTTGGGTATGGGGGACAACTGGAAAACCCACGCCAAAAATTTAGCCGAAAAGGGATACTGTGTTCACTTGGTGGACCAACGCAACCACGGACGAAGTTTTTGGAGCGGTGCGTTTGATTATGATATTATGGTGGAAGATTTGCTCAACTATTTGGATCACCACGCCATGGAAGAGGTAATTTTATTAGGCCATTCTATGGGAGGAAAAACAGCCATGGGTTTTGCCCTGAAGAATGCCGACAGGGTTAAAAAATTAATTGTGGCAGATATTGCTCCCAAATATTACGCCCCCCACCACCAACAGATTTTGGCCAGTTTAAGTACGCTAAACTTCGAACAAATTGACTCTCGAAAAGCTGCCGCCGAACATTTGGAACAATATGTTGCCGATATGGGTACCCGTCAGTTTTTACTCAAAAACCTTTATTGGGTCACTGATGGACAATTGGGACTGCGACCCAATATTGCGGTATTGAAAAATGCCGCCGAAGCCATAGGAGCCGCCATCACATCCGAAAATCAATTTTCAAAACCCACACTTTTCCTTTCGGGGGAAAACTCCAATTACATCAATTCAACTAGCGATAAGACTGCAATTTCACATTATTTTCCGCGGGTTCAATTCACTGAAATCAAAAATGGAGGACACTGGCTGCATGCCGAGCAACCACAATACTTTTTTAAAACCTTAATGCAGTGGTTGGCTTAGTTCCAATATTTATATTTTTTACACCTGAACACTAAAATGTGATAAAATATAACAAA
>Ga0115571_1001524_pt1 | contig 16241 bp, 9 predicted proteins | sample COGITO_mtgs_1205_FD_87293 | JGI IMG/M metagenome (GOLD analysis project Ga0115571, IMG submission 87293) | Pelagic marine microbial communities from North Sea - COGITO_mtgs_120531 | ecosystem: Environmental > Aquatic > Marine > Epipelagic | place: Germany:Helgoland, sampling site Kabeltonne...
AAGAATTCTGGTAACACTGACACTATGAATGTTGCCAGTGTTTCTTTCGTCAACGCAACAGCGAATGTCATTGCTATTTCTAATACGTCTACTTTTAATTATTCTTATACTGGCGACACGCAGTTGAATAGATTTGACGTACTCTATCAGAAGAATGACAGAGGCAGTGAATATGCGAATGCTGTTGTGACGTTAGCAACTGCAAATGCAGAACAAGGAGTATATCTTGTTGACGTAGATAGAATATCTGGGGCATTTAGAAGTAATCGTCCATTCTACAGAAAGTCAGATAATGCTGAATATACTTTAAATCAAATATCAAATACCAGCGTTGGCGTGATTGATGCTGTAAACAGTTTCTATCCGACTGCTAATACTTATGGTCAGCAATCTGGTAGTTATTCAAACACTGATATTTTCTCCTTTGTTACGAAGGCGAACTTCACTGTTTCTAGTTTACAGAACACGCAAGAATATTATAATTTTTATGCTGACGATGCTATCAGTTCTGCAAATTTAAATCAAGTAATTAATTCTACAAGTTATGGTCTTTCTGCAAACGCATCTATCGGATTCGATGGAGTTATTTCTGATGCCCTATCTTTCTCCAACGTTGACATTGGTTCTTTAAACGTAATTTTGACAACCAATCCAGGAGTTGGATATCTAGCAGAACCATTCTATACTGTATACGATCCTAAATCTAAACATTTAGAAAGGTATGACTATCAAATAATTTATTCTGACTTAGAGAAAAATTTTAAAGTTGGAGAAATCATTGAAGCATCAAATACTGTTAGCTCTGGAGCGAGCGCAGTAATTACTAAACACGACCGCCCAAATAGAACAATATATGCCACTCGAATTACATTACCAACAGCATCTTTCCCAACAATAGAAGAGGTTGCTAATACTGCGCTGTCAGACATCACTGATTTTACTGTAGGCGAAGAATTTACTGGACTTGATACGAATATTACAGCAACCATTTCTTATGTGAATGAAATTCGCAGAGATGATAGAACTGGTTTAAATGCAGATATTTCTTCCCAAACTTTCAGCGGAAATGGATATATCTCATCTGTCTCTGTGATAGATTCTGGTTTCGGATATCAGGAAGGTGAAAGAATAAATGCCCAACTGGATAAAACTCCTTCTAAAATATCACAGTTTGATTTGAATCTGGGTAGGCAGGGCGTCGCTCCTGGATATTTTACAAGTAGAAAAGGATTCCTTTCTTCTGATAAGCGTCTACACGATAACGATTTCTATCAAGAATATTCTTATCAGGTATTGACTTCGTTGCCATTCGAAACATATAAGAAAACATTGGTAGATGTGTTACACGTTGCTGGCACAAAACCTTTCGGCAAGTATGTTGGCACAACAGTTGTAAATCTTGGTATTGATATTACCACTGAAGTTTCTGACTTTGAGATTGGTAAGATTGATCGGTTCGATAACGAGAGCACCATCTATCCGTTCCGTGTTGTACCAACATTCCGACCGCCAGTGTTTGATCTGAGCGGAGAGATTTTTGAACCTGTTGTACGGCATACTCTGCATCCTTCGACATTTACCGAAGAGCAGACTTTCTATGGCGCAAGACAATATACTCTGCTTGAACCAACAACTCTGGCAAGTTCTGAATCGTTCTTTACTCTTGATGTAAGACCAACGTTGCGTCCTGAATCTGTGACGGATGGCGATAACTTCTTTACTCCAGTTGTAAATCAATTATTACATCCAGAAAGTATAAATAATACACAAGTATTCGAAACATCTACAGTTAGACATACGCTCAGACCTTCAACAGAAACCAATACGTCTACATTTGAGACTGCTACTTTGGATGAAGGTTTTGTAAGACCTGGATTATTGGGCAGCGGTAATCAGTTCTTTACAACTAATATCATAGGCGGTACGTTATACGCTCCACAAGATTATACCACTCCTGAGTTGAGAGGATATGTATCTGAAGATGCAACTTAAAGGATAACAAGAATGGCAATTACCACAAGAACAACAACAGCAACTGGCGTCACCAATAAAGGCGCAGAGTTAACATATACGGAGATGGACACAAACTTCATTGAGTTGAAGCAAGACAAGTATGAGTCTGGCGACAATCCAACTTTTGGAACCATCACTTCGACAGTTGACATTGATGCCTTAGACATGACTTCCACCGGAACAATTACAGCGAATGTTATAACTGCCGAAACTCTCACTGCTACTACTTTTACTTCGACTGCGATTGATGATAACTCTACCGCAATTAATCCTTCTTTGACGTTCGCATCATCTGGACTTCCAACCTTTTCTACGAACGTTGTCACTTCTTCTGATCGATTCATAGTAAAAAATGCGTCAACCAACCATTTAATCTTTAATGATAATACTGCTGATCGCGGAGAAATTCGATACGACCACACAGATAATTCCATGAAGTTAATTACTGAAGGGACTTTTGCGATTCATATTAGCGCATCCCAACAAGTTGGTATCAATACTGACATTCCTTCTTCAGCACTTGATGTTAATGGTGATATTGAATGTGATAATTTGACTGCAACAACTCAAGTAACTGCTGCTGATTTCAATACAACTTCTGACTATCGTGTAAAAGAAAATGTCTTCGGTGTTGACGAAGTATCTGAGTTGATTGATTATTTAAATGTTGTTGAATTTAATTTTAAAGATAATCCAGAACAGAAGCAAGTTGGTTTTATCGCCCACGAATTGCAATCAGTAATTCCTGGAGTTGTAACTGGTGAGAAAGATGGCGAGGAATTTCAGACAATTAACATGACGAAATTAGTCCCATATCTTGTAAAAGCATTGCAAGAATCTAATGCTAAAATTAAACAGTTAGAAGAAAAAATTTCTGAGTTGAAATAATTATGCCAAAGCAAATTGTACCAAATGCATTTAAAACTCACATGCTGACACAGCTGGTTGAGTCGATCAACGAATCTGCGAACACTTCTTATTATGCTTTCGTTGGCGATCACATTGCTGATGGTGATACGCTAGAAGACGTTGCCCAACCAACTGGCAGTCGAAGGCAGTTGGTTACAGAACCATTTCGGAATATGATATTTGGTAAAAAGATTTCTAGAAACGATGTTCGATTAATTGCAAAGCGTTATGACTGGACGGCAAATACTGTTTATGCAATGTATGATGACGTTGATGACAAACTAGATCAGAAAAAGTATTATGTTCTTGTCGACGAAATTGCTTTTCGTCACGTTTACAAATGTCTATACAATGCAGGAAACACTGCTTCAACAGCAAAACCTTTATTTGCTGATGTCCAATATGATCCCGATGTAGAATCAGGCGAGAATTACTATGAAACTTCTGACGGGTACATATGGAAATATATGTACAGTATTGATTCAGACACATTTAAAAAGTTTTCTTCACAAGAATTTATGCCTGTTGTTGCTAATACAACGATTTCTAGAGACGCAATTAACGGAACGATTGATACCGTTCAAGTTACTAGCGTGGGTAAGAATTACAACAATTATATTTCTTCTCAGTTTGCTGCTTCTGATATTCAGGTATCAAATACTACAACATATTTGCTACCGACGACTGCTTCTGATGTAACCAACTTTTATGCAAACACAATTATACATTTAACAGGCGGCACAGGTTCAGGGCAATTTAAAAGAATCACTAATTCAATTTCTATTCCAGGCACGGGTGTTAGAATTACTATTGCCGGAGTAGATAATAGCGATCCTAATACTTTTGCTATCACTCCGGATGAAACTACTACATACGATATCTCGCCTCAAGTATTAATTACATCAACTGGCGAACAAACTGTAAATGCTTTCGCTAGGGCAATTGTCAATTCAAATGCCTCCAACAGTATTTACAAAGTTGAAATGTTAAATATCGGGAAAGACTATACATATGCAACCGCAGAAATTTTAAAAGGTGTTCCTGCTGATGAGAATAATCGAAGCGCAGGGGCAGTAGTCAATCCAGTAACAGCACCTGTTCGCCCAATCCTTGCACCTTCTGGCGGTCATGGTTCTAATGCTGCTGTTGAAATAGCAGCAACTGCTTTGTCGTTTACAACAACTTTCAATCGTAGCGAAGCGAACACGGTTTCAGCGGAAAATACTTTCGGAACATTCGGTATTGTTCGAGATCCGCTCTTTGCTAATGTAGAGATCAATCACGAAAAGGTTTCCGTTGCCAGTAGTCCAGGATCAGACGGATCATTTATAGTAGGCGAGAAAGTTTATCAAATTAAGAAAATACAATTGAATGGCGATGTTTCTGTAGATTCAGGCAATTCTCTAGTCACAGATAATTCAGGTGGATGCGAATATGATACGTTCTTTAAAGCAGGGGATTTTGTTTATGTGACCAGCGATGAAGACCCTGAATATAACTTTATTTCTACCGTTTCTTCTGTTCAAAATAGTTCTGTAGTACAGTTGACTGATAATGTTAATTTCACTTCAGCGAATGCTTCTTTATATTATGCAATTGTAACTGCTAATGGAATTATTAATGATGTGTTTTCAACAAGTAGAATGTATCTAAGAAACGCTGATGATGGTTTCAAATTGGGCGACATTATAATTGGTGCAAACACATATGCAGTTGCCAATGTAACAGGGATTGACACTAACGAGCGATTTGGCACTACAACGTCAGAATATAATTTCCAAGTGTATAATCAGATGACTCGTTGTTTCGGAACAATCACCGGAACATTCCAGAATGATGAGTTGGTGTATCAGGGCGACAGTAGTTCTAATCCAACATCAACTGCGAGAGTGCATTCATCTAATTCTACCTCAATCAGTTTAACACGGGTTGATGGTCAACTAAATACAAATACAACAATCAAAGGTGTAACTTCTGAAGCGATTCTCGGCGGGACTGATGCGATCAAGTTCACTAAATATGAAGGCGATCTAGACCCGACCAAGGGCAATATTATCTACTTACAAAATGATGTCCCCGTTGAAAGATTCGAATCCCAATCAGAAGAAGTTCGTGTAATTTTGGAGTTTTAAACCATGCCAATTCAAACCGATCTATCGGTATCCCCATATTTCGACGATTATCAAGAGGATAAAGATTATTATAAAATCCTCTTTCAACCATCTGTACCTGTACAGGTGCGCGAACTTAATCAACTGCAAACTTTACTTCAAAAGCAGATTGAGAAGTTTGGTGATCATATCGTTAAAAGAGGAAGCGTACTCAACGGTTGTCAGTTTAATTTTCAAACAGCAATTCCTTATGTCAAAATAAAAGATGCAACTGCTGCCGGATCAGCAGCTGCCCCCAAAGATTACGAAGGATTTCTTATCCGCAACAGTGCTAACTTAGTTGCGCGAGTTATTGCATCAAATACTGGTTTCGAATCTCAAGATCCTAATCTCAAAACTTTATATCTTGATTATTTAAATTCAGGAACAAGTTCTGAGAGCGGAGCATACACGAATAATCAAGTTTTGACTGTATACAGTTCTAACAAAAGACTGCATAAAGTTTCCATTATAAATGCTTCTCAAGGATTTTCTAATAATGATAGCGTTGTTTTCCTATCAGCAATAGAAGTACAGAACACAACTGGTGGTACAACTTTCGCTAGTGGCGGTTTTTCTGCTGGCGACACTATCACACAAGATACAACTAATGCCAGAGCAGAAATTGTTTCTGTTGACACAACCTCAAATACTACTGCTACAGTTTTAAAAATCAAACCTGTTACTGGCGAACTTTCTATAGGCAATACAGATAGTTGGAGTTTCGGAACAGGAATTACTTTTAACAATGGTTCTGGCGCAGAAGGAGTATTGTCTGGTTTTGTTGGAACAGGAGCAACGGGTTCTCTGTTGACGACTGGTGCTGGGGCAATTGATAGTGTTACAGTTGTAACAGGTGGAGAAAACTATTATGTTGATCCTCACGTAACAATCTCAACTACATCTGCTTCTAATACTCAAATTGATAATTTGGATTTGACAGGCGACGCTCACTTAGCGAATGTAACAGTTGCTGCTGTAACTTCTTCTACTGGTTCTGCATATGGCGTAAATGTAACTGAAGGAACTGTTTATCAGAAAGGTTACTTCATGCGCGTAGAAGATCAATTTATTATTATTGATCGATATGCTAATACACCAAACGCAATTTCTGTTGGATTCACTACAACAGAAACGGTAGCGAATAGTGCCGTTGATCCTTCGTTGGTTGATAATGCTGCTGGTTTCTTGAATCAAAATGCTCCTGGTGCCAATCGTTTGAAATTGGTTCCAACTTTATCAGTTAAAACCCAAGAAGAAGCAGATGAAGATAGCGAGTTCCTTTCGCTGGTCAAGTTTTCTGAGGGAAGATATTATCTCACAAATCCAACGCAATATGATAGAATTGCTGATGAGTTTGCAAAGAGAACATATGAAGAATCTGGAAATTATGTTCTAGATAAATTCTATTTAACTACTCGGTCAACTCTTTCAATCGCAAATTCCGATACGCATTTCTCTTATGTAGTTGATCCAGGACACGCGTATATTAATGGTTATCGTGTTAAAACTGATAGAAACTATGCGGTAGATGTAGAGAAGGGTACTGATACTAACAGTTTGTCGAATACAGTTTTTGATTTAGTGTATGGTAATTATCTTCTTGTCAACGAATTTAGTGGGCGCACAGACTTTCAAGAAGGCGCACAGGTAAGTTTACGAAACGCTGCCGTCAAATCTGTTACTGATTATCCGGATGGCGGCGCAATCGCAGCAGTCAATCCAACTGAAATCGGTAAAGCAAGAATCCGTAGTGTGATGTATCACGGTGGTTCTGATCAAGGAACTCCTGGAGCAATATATCGTCTGTATCTGTTCGATGTTCGAATGAATGCTGGTCAAAATTTCGTAGACGTCAGATCTATTGTCGCTGGTTCTAATGCTGGCGTTGCTGATATTATTCCAGAAACTGTGAATACTCAGACCGGAGCGCAAACTGGTGCTAAGTTACAATTAACAGAAAACAACAGTTTGCTTTTCCATACTGGTCGACCTCTTTCTAGTGTTTCTGCTAATGTACAATATCAGTATAGAACTGTCAAAACTAATCAGGTTGTTCAAACTGGCGGCACGTTTAGTATTTCTGCAGATTCTGGAACTGTGTTCCCATACTCTGGGAATCTTTCTTCTTTCGAAGAGAATCAATTAATTGTATCGCCCGAGGAAGATTTGGTTTCTAATGTTAGTATTGACGGGGCGGATACAACTATCACTCCTGGAAACTCTTCTGTAGATTCTATCATATCCAGTAACAATGCAACTTTTATTGCAGATTTGGATCCAGGCGATTATATTCAAGTAACTGATGGTTCTAATACTGCTATTGCTTTTGTTAATAAAACGCCAGATTCTAATACAATTGTTTATTCTCCAAATACTGCATTCGATAGTCTTGGAACTGTTACTGATATCTTTAGATGCTATCCTAATGGTATTCCAGTACCAATGTCTCGCAGAACCACAGCATTCGCTAATACCAGTGTTGACCGTTTAACGATGACGCTTGATCTTGATATCACTATGAGCGCAACTGCTAATGTGGCAGTTACAGTTAATCAGCGTTCAAACACCGATAACACTGTTGTTAAGTCTGCTCAACGAAACACCTTTGTACAAATTGATTGTTCAAATAACGTAGCAGGAAGCACTGGTCCTTGGTGTCTTGGTTTCGCCGATATCATTCGCCTCCGCAAAGTATATGCTGGAAGCAACACTAGTGGCACTGATGTAACAAACAATTTTTATATCAATCATAAGCAAAATGAAAACTTCTATGATCTTGGCGAGTTGGTATTAGATCCTTCTTCAACGTTGACAGTTAATTCAAGTTCAGAGTTCCTTGTAGAATTTGATTACACTTCACACGGTTCTGAAGGCGTGAAGACCATTCGTTCTTATACTATTAATGACGAAATAGAATTATCAAGTTTGACTACAGATATTAACACTCTTGAAATACCAGAACTTACTAATCAGTTTGGTGGATATAAAGACATTCGCGAGTGTATTGACTTCCGACCTGTAACATCAAATACTGTCGCTGCGACATCTAATTCTGAAATTGCTCCATTAAATCCACCAGTAGCATCTGAAGCGACAAGGTTCTCTGGTAATAATTTGAAGTTCCCTGTACCAGAGAGCGACTTCTTCTGCGATCTGACATATTATGTTGGTCGTCAAGATATGATTGTTCTTAATGGAGATGGTGAATTTGAGATTTTAAAAGCATCTGATCGTCACCCTGATACATCTAAATCTCAGTTGACACTGTATTCGGCAGTAATACCGCCATATCCTAGTTTACCAGCAAATCTATCTGATGATGTGGCAGAGATTGAAAAAACAAGAATGAATCAAAATGGAGAAAGCGTTCGATTAAATAAATTCTCTGTCACGACTTCGGCGGTTGATCAACAAAATCCTGGTTATACCATGGAAGAAATTGGTCAATTAGAAAAAAGAATTTCTGTGCTGGAGTATTACGCAAATATCTCAGAACTCGAAGACGGAGTTAAAAATTCTGTCATACCAAGTTCTGTAGATACAACTCTAGAAAGATTTAAATTTGGATTTTTCGTTGAAAACTTTGCTGATGAAAAGCAATCTTATTCTGATTTCGAACACCCTCAATACAATGCTTCAATTTATGAAAGTAATTTGCATCCGTCAAGAGAACAAATTAATATAGATTTGAAACTATCAGATGACGACGCAGTTGGTAGCAATGGATCAAGTGCTTCGTATGTCGACAGTTATACAGCGAAATATCGCTATAATTCCAAAACTGTATTGACTCAGAGCAATGCTACTGCTGGTCCAGTTATAGTTGCAAACACAGAACCTACACCAAACACAGAACCTACACCAAACACCACGCCAGTACCTGAGGCAAACACTACCATCGGAACAACTTGTATTTACATTACCAATAACAACAGAGCAAACGATGGAAGAAATTCAACTGTTTATCAAGACACTGTATTTACTCTTTCCGCTAATATTGAAGCGGATTCTACAGATGTAACAATTGAATTTAATGTGTTCGGCGGTAAAGACAGATTTGAAATATATCAATCTCAGACTAAAGATAGTGGATACTCTTTGATATATACCAATGAAACTTTAAAACCGACTAATCTTACAAAAGAAAGAAGAAGAGAGTTACAGAACTTAAAACTACAACCATTATATACTGGTGGCGTGACCAGAGACAGAGGATCTTTTGATTATTCTGGCAGATGGAATTCATCTCCAAATTGGTCTTATGTTTCTAACAACGCCAATTTCGATTATTGGGTAAAAAATGTTGGTAAATTAACTTTCCCGTATGACTTCAGTGCTGGTAGATATATAAAAGTGCGAGTTGTAAAAGGTTCGCCTATACACAGTTACTATATTTGTTTTCCAGGAGATGTGCGAACTTTTGAAACCGCAACAACTGGTGATGGGCAAAGATTACCAAAATTTATTATTCCAAAATTTAATAGACCAAGGCCAAGGCCATCTCTGTATAAACCAATTCGACCTGTGATTTGTAAACCAGCACCAACGCCTACGAAACCCACAATTACAATTGATATAGGAATAGATAAAACGCTGACTCCGGTTCCTTTTGTTGATATACCTGTTACTAACAAAAAAGATCCGATTGTTACAACTCAACCAATTGGATGCGGGATCTCGTTGCCGATAAAAGACACAGTAGATACAAAAACGATACCGCCGAGCACCCCTAAACTAGATACGGCTGTAGAAATAGTTTACGGTGGTACTGGTTCATTGCCTCCTTCGGGTGATGGCGGCCGTGGCGTGAGAGGCGCAGGTGAAAGAGAAAGTATTAGAGATCCTTTAAATTCAAGTTGGAAACTGAAATGAGAATAAAGTATAAACCGAATCAATCTAATAAGAATTGGAATAACAAGTCTAGAGACCCTGCACATCCATATAAACTCTGTAAGAGTCCGCAAGAGCAGTTCGGATACAAAGGTGGATTTCATAAAAATAATTTCAGTAACTTAATTCCAAACACAAAGTACTGCGTATTGGTTCCTGTTACTAATGATACTGTCGTTGGCGGCAATGGCGTATATAACAGTAAATTCTACAACATAACTAAATTTTGCAAACCAATTGGTCAGAGCAAAAAGTGGAATAACAGAAGTTATATCACGGGGTCGTTTGATAATCTTAGAACAACTAAAAAGGTTTGGGGAGCAGATCACTTCTTAAGTTCTCCTGAAGGTACGCTTCGATTGAATGTTTTTAGGCACGCATATTTTCGTTTCGGAATTAGAAGGATAACAGATTGGAATCGTACTTGGTTACAAGATTGGCGGGAAAATGGACTTACAAGAAGTATCATACTTGTTCCATACCATCAAATTACTTTCGGCGCAACTGATAGCGACCCAGTCACTTTAAAGGTTCAAGCACTGCCCCCAATCATAACTTGCCCACCACCATCAATTCCTGGTCCGCCGATCAAAGTTTCACAAGAATTGTTACCAGATTATATTCAAAGTTTTTTCTTGGATCCAAACGCATTTGACAATTCTAAAGTTGCAGACATCACTTCTATCAGCGTTTATTTTTTAAATAAACCAGACAGAAAAAATAATCGATGCGGAATAGAAAATCCTTCTGTTACTTGTGTTTTGTTAGACGTAGAAAACGACACTCCTGTTTTAAAAGAACAATATACATCATCGTTAACAACACTGCCATATACTTCAATTATTGCAACTTCTGATGCAACGGCAGAGACAACATTTACTTTCGAGGATCCTATTCGAGTTCAAGTTGGTAAGAAATATGCATTCGGTTTAATGTTTGATGATGAATTGTTTATTCCTTGGACTTGCAAAGTTGGCGATAGAATATTGGGTACTAATACACCTTCTCCTGGTGCAAGCAAAGAGCATAGAGGCGATCTCTACACTTTAGAGAATGTTACAGGTACTATTAACAATTCAAACTTTGCGAAAAATTTCAACAAAAAAGATGATACTGATTTAAAATTTGATATTCATTTTGCAAACTATATTATTGATCAAGACCTAACTTTAAAGGTTACTAATAAGAATGAAGAGTTTTTAACGCTCTCGAATATTTCTACAGATTTCTTTAATGCCGAAACAGTATATGTTAATGCTGCGAATTCTACAGGAACTGTTGCTATTACTGGTGGTCAAGAAATTCTGGTTGGCACTGCAACTACATTTACAAGTTTGAATGAAGATGAACGAATCATATTAATTGATAGCACTGATAACACTCTAGTTGAGGTGGTGTCAGTAGATAATATCATTTCTGATACTCAAATCGAACTTACTGAACCTGTTGAAAATACCATCAGCGGAAACTTTATCCGTACAACTACGGCAGAAGTTGAAAATTATTTCGAAGGAATTAAAAGAATAATTTTAACTGAATCAACAGCAAACACCACAAATTATATTACCACTAGCAGCGTTCTGGTTGGAGTTAATTCAGGTGCTACTGCTAACGTCGCCTCGCTTGAAAATTTCCCTGTTTCAGTATTCTCTTGCGATATAGGATTAGATTTGCCAACGACTTATGCCTGTACTGGTACATATAATTTTGCTAAATCGGATGGAAGTAGTGGTTATGAAATGTTGTCATCAACTCAGAACGATTTGTCTTTGACAGCGCCAAACCACATAAGAAATTATCAAGCACTAATTCTTTCTCGTTCTACTGAAATAGTTGAATTATCGGGTGCTAAATCTGCGAATATAAATTTTTCATTCACATACAGTGGACCTAATTCTGCTACAAGTTTTGAGTGTCCAGTTTTCAATGTTGAGGAAATTACTTTCTCTACAAGTCGCTGGTTGATTAATAATGATAGCGCGAATGAGCACACCAATTACGGTGCTTCTTCTACGAAACATATTTCAAAACCTCTTTCTTTTGAAAGCGGAAACTCTGCAGAAGATATTCGAGTTATCTATAATGCTTGGCGGCCAGAAACGACAGACGTTTTGTGTTATGCAAAAATCATTAACTCAAATGATCCGGCAGAATTTGATAGTAAATCTTGGACATTGTTAGAAATGAAGAGAGGAACAGGGCAGTTTGGTGCGAAAGATAATCCAGGTGATTATCGTGAGTACGAGTTCGGTTTCCCAGATTACCCACCAAGTTCTAATACTGTAGACGGTGTCATAGACACTGAAACAAACAACTCTACTAATACCATAACTGGAACTGGAACTTTATTTGATAATGATATTACTGCAGGAGAAGTAATTAAAATTTACGATCCTTTGTTCCCTGATACGAACTATGGCGTGTTCAGCGTAGACAGCGTAACAAGTAACACCGAAATAGTTTTAACATCACAAGTTGCTAATGTTAATATTACTGGTACTGGACTGAAAATGGATAAGTTGTCAACGCCCTATACTGCATTTAACAATGCAGGCAACTTAAACATAGTCCGATACTTTGGTGAGAACGGTGAGATATATGACACATATTCCACCGTTATAATTAAAACGGTCTTGACTTCTTCAGGATATGAAATTGTACCGAAGGTTGCTGATTATCGAGTCATTGGAGTTTCTTCTTAATGTCAGAGAACTTTTCCAAAGACAGTTTGGGAGCAGTTATAAATAATGATTTGAGTGAATATGAAAGATTTAAACTCAAAAGATTGCAAGCAGTCCGAGAAAATTCTTTACAAGAAAAAGTAAAATTGTTAGAAAAAGAAATCCTTGACCTAAAAAATAGGTTAACCAACATAGAAAGCGGATTAAATTAATGGCACTATTATCAGGTTTCGACAGATTAGATTCAGACGCAGATAGTTTTAGCGATTGGTTGAATAAAACCAACGAAATGATTGACTTAATGCGTGATGATGTCATCACCGCGAACAGTACTATTGCAAACACTGAAGGCGACGCCAGATTAATTGGTGCATTTGTTGCAAACACATTTCATGTTGCAACTGAATTATACGGTGGCAACTTATATGCCAATGGCGATTTTAATTCTGCTAATTTAGAAGTTGCAACTAACACACATTTCGCTAATACCTGTGATGAAGTTCACATTGAAAACGACCTCAGAGTTAGCGGGAATTTAATTTACACTATTGCAGATACAAACTTTACCAATTTAATTCCTGCGAACAATGATACATATTCTGTTGGTAATACATCAAAGCAGTGGGCAGAAGGGTATTTCGTAGATTTAGATGTAAGCGCAAATGCAACAATATTAAATCTAGAAGTAACAGGAAACACTAATATTGGCGACCTGACAATGAACGATCTGTCAGTTGCCAATCTTGAAGTTACTGGTACTGCTAACATACAATCTCTAGAAGTTTCTGGTTTGACTGCGAATGGAGTTGCCCTTGTAGGTAATGAAACAAGCGTATCTGTTTCGACGCCAACTGTGATTGATACGTTTTCTAAATCGCAGTCAAAAGGATTTAAATATATTATTCATGGAGTCAACGAAGGAGACGCGTCCAGCGTGTTTACTCTTGAATTGATGTGCGGACACAACGACACTGAAATGTTCTTTACTCGGTATGGCGAACTTACAAATAATTTTAATGCTACTTTGGTTCCGCAAATACAAGGTTCTGCAATACAATTATTAGCAACCTGCGCAGACGCTGACGCAAATAATGTGCATACGTTTAACATTCTTCGAATAGAGACTCGATAATGGGAACAAAGGCAAATTTAAAAATCGACCAAGGTTCTGATTTTATCACTTCTGTTAGTTTGACAGATGACGATGGCACTGCATTAAATTTGGTTGGATATACTGGTGAAGCACAAATTAGAAAATACTACACCTCGACAACGTATAAAGGTTTTGAAGTTACAATACAGGCAAATACAGGTACAGTACAATTAGAATTAGATGCGAACACCTCTAATAATATGGACTTTGGAAGATATGTTTATGATGTAGAACTCACCGCTTCCGATGGAACTATTTCTAGGATCATGGAAGGAATCGTAACAATTACTCCAGGAGTCACACGATAATGGCACTCTCACAAGGCGGTTATAAAATATCAATAAATCAAACTGGATCCAGTTTGGGCAGCAGTAAACCAATCTCTTTGCGCAACGTTGTTCGTGAGGGGGCAGTTGCGAGCATTGAGAATATTGAGAATATAGGAAATGTTTCTACAGTGAGTAAAACAGATGGCGCATTTTTACAATATAATGCATCAACTAATAAATATGAAGTTGTGCAAGCAGAGTTAGATGGCGGAACTTTTTAATTTTTATAAATAACAAAACAATAATAATCTATCGAAGGAATATTCAATGGCAACTCAAAATTTAATTCAAATTAAGCGTTCGGAAACGACCGCAACGCCAACCAGTCTCGCCAATGGTGAATTGGCTTGGTCAGGTAATACTGATGCGCTGTTTATCGGCAACTTCGGAGCTGTTGTACAGGTCGGTGGTGTCGTTATTGATAGCGATACTATGTCAGGCGCGACTGCAACTAACATTGCTTCTGCTGAATCAATTAAAGCATATGTAGATTCGGTCGCAGGTGCTGGCGTTTCTGATCTGAATGACGTTTCAGATGTGAATGCTGGCAGCGCAACTGGCGGTCATGTATTAACTTGGGACGCGACTGAATCAAAGTGGGTTGATGCCGACATTGCTGGCGGTACAGGTATCAGTTCTTCTTACGATCAAGCAACTGATGAGCATACCATCTCACTCGACGACACTGCTGTCACAGACGGTGCTTATGGAAGTGCTTCAGCAGTTGCAACTTTCACCGTTGATGCTCAAGGTCGTTTGACTGCTGCTGGGTCAACTAATATTGCAATTTCTTCTGGTGCAGTTTCTGGTCTCGCAACATCTGCCACAACTGATACAACTAATGCTTCGAACATCACTTCAGGAACATTGCCAAGTGCTCAACTCCCTGATTTAGCAGTTAGTGATTTTGGCGGCGCAGCAATTGTTATAGAAAGTGAAGGTATTGATTCGAGCGATAACGATACATCGATACCAACCTCGGCATCTGTTAAAGATTTTGTAGAAGGTAAAGGATATTCAACTACAACTGGTACAGTAACCAGCGTTTCCAGCGGCAACGGTTTGACTGGCGGTCCAATTACAGGTTCTGGTTCCCTTGCTGTTCAGGCAGCGAATAACACAATCTCTGTTGGCGCTGGCGGTATCGCAGTAATTGAAAGCAACCTTTCAATTACAGAATCACAAATCAGTGACTTAGGTTCATACTTAACTGCTGAAACAAATGACTTAACAAGTGCTGTTACTTGGGCAAACGTACCTGATGCGAACATTACCGAAACAAGTGTTACACAACACGAAGCAGCTCTTTCAATTACTGCTTCTCAGATTTCTGATGACATCGCACTTGGTACGGATACTTCTGGTAACTATGTTGCGACAATCGCTGGTACGGCAAACGAAATTTCTGTCTCCGGTTCCGGTTCAGAAACTGCCGCAGTTACTATCGGACTCCCAGATGACGTAACAATCGGACAAGACTTGACGGTTACTGGTAACTTGGTTGTACAAGGTACTACAACTACAATTGACACAACTCAGTTACTTGTTGAAGATAACCTGATTCGCCTTGCTACAAATAACTCTGCTGATACTACAGACTTCGGTGTGTACGGTGTATACAACGATGGAACAGACAAGTATGCTGGTATCGTTCGCGATGCATCTGATTCAGGTACGTTTAAACTGTTGGAAGGAATTACTACTGAACCAACTGGCACTACTGTAACAGGCGGGACACTTGCAGCATTAGACGTTGGTGCTCTTTCTGCTGGCGCAATAACGGCGTCAAGTTTGTCATTGACTAATGACCTTGCTGTAACACACGGTGGTACTGGTAAGAGTTCAGTGACCACAAATGCTGTTGTTTACGGTCAAGGCACATCTGCACTGGCAGAAGCAACAGGAAGTGCATACGATGTTCTTCGACTGAATGCTTCTGGTGTTCCAGAGTTCGGTAGTCTTGATGGTGGAGACTTCTAAATAGTAATACCTCGGGGGAGGAAACTCCCCCATTCTTTCATTATGTTTTGAGGAAATAATTTATGTCTGAAGATATTAACGTGAATTACGTGAATAAATATGTTAATGTAGTTAAGACTCGACATGACAAATT
>Ga0115571_1001535_pt1 | contig 16173 bp, 11 predicted proteins | sample COGITO_mtgs_1205_FD_87293 | JGI IMG/M metagenome (GOLD analysis project Ga0115571, IMG submission 87293) | Pelagic marine microbial communities from North Sea - COGITO_mtgs_120531 | ecosystem: Environmental > Aquatic > Marine > Epipelagic | place: Germany:Helgoland, sampling site Kabeltonne...
GCAGAGCAGGGACAGGATGACAACCAAGGAGAGGCTCAGTAATAAAATCTACTGGGTGTTCTCCAAGGGTGGCATAGAGTCTGAGATATACAAAACGGTTCTAAAGAAAAAGAGCTACACCTTAAACCACTTTAAAAGAGATTCACTAACTTTAGATTTATAATGGAGGAGGTAAGTAAAGAGCGGTACGAGATGTCTACTAAGGTTGGAGACTACTACGAGGACTTGTTTAGAGAAAAAGTAATTTTTTTAGGCATGGAATATGTTAAGTCTTCAAAAGAAGATGACTACTTTAGGCATATTGATTGCTATGTTGACGGCTATGGAGTAGATGTTAAGGGAAAGAAGGAAGATATTTGGCTTGAGTACACTAACACAAGAGGAAACAAAGGCTCTCTTAGAGGTGAGGCTAAGTACATGGCAATGTTTGTTAAGGATATAAATTGTTTTTCCATGTACCTTAGAGAAGATTTACTTTCGTTTGTTGAGGAAAACGTTACTGAGTTTATTGAAAACAATAAGGAGTATTTAAAGTTCTATACAAGAAAGAGGTGGGGTAAGAAAGACTTAATAGTAAAGGTTAGATACTCAGACATAAAACACTTGGAAAAGAAACAAGTCTAATGACCGAACAGAAGATACAGTCAAAGAAGATCAAGGAGCTAGAGGCACTGGGATACTACGTCATAAAACTAAAGCTAACAAACAAGAACGGTATACCTGACCTGATAGCGATACCAAAGAACTCTGACGTGGAGTTCATAGAGGTTAAGAAACCAAAGGGAAAGCTATCTAAGTTACAGGAGTACAGAATACAAGAACTACAGAAGCATGGAGTTAAAGTCGAAGTCTATAAAGGTTAGTAAATATGACATAGAGATAGGATACACAGATGGGTTGGAGGATATGTTACCAAGCGAGGCATATGCGATAGCACTGTTCATAGACTACAACATGCCTGACATTGAGCCAAACGATATCTGTACCTATATCTTTGCAGGAATGGTAACGTTCTTTGACGAACCCCTTCCGTTTGTGTTTGAGATAATGTACGTGACTGACGGCAAGCCTACGCTAACAGACGTGTGTATCGTTGACATGGACGAGTACCTAGACCTATTAAATTTAAACCTAACAATCAAGTCTAACAATGAAAATAAGTACCCTTAAGAAAGAAAGAGTTAACGCACTGATAGAGATAACGTCAGAGAGGTTTGGTGTTAATATTCTTGCCAAGAGCAGGAGGAGGCCAGTCATATATGCCAGGGCAGCTTGCTTCATGGCAATGAGGACGTACCTAAACCTAACGTACAAGCAGATAGGATTCTTCTTTGACAAGTCTCATGCCTCTGTGCTTCACAGCCTGTTTGAGTGGCCGTACTACATTAAGAACGACCCAAAAATAAAGGAGACATACAGCACCGTAGTAGAGGAATGGTTTGGCGGGTCAGACAGTATATATTTTTTATCTGAAAAAGATAAGATCAAACACTTAGAAAGTCAAATAAAAAGTTTAACTTTACAGCTGTCCATATCAAACTCCAAATTAAAGCAGTTAATGGAATAATATGTCAGGAGTATCTCGCAAGGATGTAGAAGTAATTACGCACATAAACTACGTGTGCAACAACCTTCACGACCTTACTAACGAAATCTACGAAGACCTAATGGAACGTGACAACCATTCTGCCAAGGACAAGGCGAGGCATATATGCATCCTAATGGAGGAGTTAATTCAATCCCTAACCGATGACATATAAAGATCAGATACGACCCAGGCTGTATGGTAACAAGCGTAAAGCTTTCGAGAACCTAAACAGGAATGAGAGACGTATACTAATCATTGGAGACCTTCACGCTCCGTTCACTTTGGATGGATACTTCGAGCATTGCAAGGAGGTATACGCCAACTACAACTGCAATCAGGTGATTATGATTGGAGATATTATTGACAACCACTTCAGTTCTTTTCATACCGCAGACCCTGATGGTCTTGGTGGTGGTGACGAACTTGACTTCGCCATACAAGAGATAGCCAAGTGGAGGGACGAGTTCCCTACTGCTGATGTGTGTATAGGTAACCACGACAGGATAATAATGCGAAAGGCATTTGACTCTCAGATACCTGCACGATGGATCAAGGACTATAACGAGGTGCTTGGAACTAACTGGAACTGGGTAGACAGGGTAGTGTACGATGGCGTACAGTATGTACACGGTGAGGGTGGTACTGCAAGAACCAAGTCAAAGAACGATATGATGTCCACTGTACAGGGCCACATACACACACAGGCGTACACAGAGTGGGTTGTGGGAAGGAATTTTAAGGTCTTCGGTATGCAGGTAGGGTGTGGTGTAGATGGAGGCTCATACGCAGCCGCATACGCCAAGAACTTCAAGAAGCAGGCGATAGGTTGCGGTGTAGTTATCGGTGGCCATACCGCCATAAACTGTCTAATGGAACTATAGGTATGATGAAACAAACAAGCAAGCATAATGAGGGTGGAAAGTATATGTCAACGGCATACTTCCTTTTCTTCTTCTACCTCACGCTGTTACTTACTGCGGCATACGGGGTGTATATAGCGTAACACATGAAGAAGTACAGATTTTTTTTCCATTATAGGAAGCAGACAAAGGGCATGACTGTACACTACAAAGGTAAGTGTATTCCTTGTGTGAATGTCAAGTGTAATGTACCTATAGAGACCAAGAGAAATAAGCAACAGCCGCTATTAGTTATGCAAGGATTTTCAGAATCTGTAGATATAGATGGAGATACTTGTATAATTAATTAAAAATAAATATCACAGAAGTTTCACAACTACTTTCTTTTACGCTGCCTCTTTAGTCTCAGCTTTGTCTTTGGCTTAACTCTTTTAGGCAGGCTGTCTGCACCTGGTGTCTCCTTCTCCCAACGTTTAGCAATCTCAGGCAGGTTCTTGTACATGTATCTCCTCTGTGCTTTACTTTTAAATGGCATATGTTATTTCTTCCTATTGATTATAAAAATACTCCTCTAAGGCTTCTTCGTATTCCTTTTGATATTCCTTTTCATATTCTTCCTGTTCTTTTATATCATCAGCAAAATCTATCTCATACTCTTGTTTAGCTCTCATCATTTCTCTATACTCATCTGGCATGTACTTTTTCATTTCAGTATTTGTAAGAGATGAAGCTTTGGGCTGTGCAGTTTTTACCTTCTCGCCTTCCCTTACATATTCACTAAAATTAAACAGTCTTAACATTAAGTCTCCCATATCCTTTTGCTCTCCATTTGCTAAGGCTGTGTAGTTTTTAAGCATTCTTCTTAATTGAGGCCCTGGTATACCTACAGCTGTTGTTAACTCTAAATAAAATTTTGTTTCATATTCTTTTTTCTTTATTGGATCTACTGTATCGTTCATTTCTGTCCAGAACCTACTCATTGCCGCAGCTTGTTCAAGTACTGGTATACTTGAAGGTGTATCTGCCCAGTACTTTCCAGTGGCAGTATCTTTAAAAACATTTAATAGATCACCTATAATAAATAATGCATTTAGATTACCCATTATAAGAGCGATAGCTAACTCTTGATCGTCTTCATCCCTTTTATTTCTAAGTAACCCAGGGCTACCCATACTAACATACCTAAACAGTGTAGGCATTACTACATGATACACAAGTAAAGTTCTAACATTTTCCCAATAACCTCCCTTACCTTGTTTACTACCGCTTTTTATTTTTCTATATAAATTTCTTGACGCAATAATTTCACGTCTTAAGTATTGTTTAGGTGTAGTTAAGAACATATTAAATGCTCTAAAAAATGGGCCTTTTGTTTGGAAATAATCTTTATCCTGTAAATCAGATGACTGTTGCGTTCTCAAGGTATCGTCTTCAAACCTTACAATAGCATAATCAATAGCATCTTGTTCTGTAGCATTAGCATTTTCAGACAGGTACTTATCTTTATAAAATCTGTAGTTAGGTATACCACCAAGTAATATTGCACCCTTATCTCCCAACATAGTAAAAGTCATTAATGTATTTACATACTGAGTTTGAGTGTCTTTATTAAATACTTTCTGTATAATCTTGTTTTGAGAATTTAATTCTTTGAATGATTTATCTTGATAAGTTTCAACAATACGTGTTATTGGTTGACCGTACCTATCTTTTAAAACAATAGAATTATCTAGTATCTCTCTTGAATAAAGTTTCCATTGAGCTGGTGTCATTGTAGCATACTTAGCCCAGTTCACATACCCAATATCATTACCATATGTAACAGAAGATGTCAACTGTTTTAATATTAACGTTGGGTTTAAACCTAAACGAGAAAGTAAAAAAGTTGTGTTAAAGAAATTAACTAACTCATTACCCATCTGATTCCTTGCACCCTTGTTTGCTATCTTTTCAATTTGCGATGAGATATAATCGTTAATCTTATTTCCAAATTTATCTGCAATAACTTCTTTAACAGCTGGGTCTTGAAATACTTTATTTATATTTCTAATTGGTACTGCATATGCAGCAAAGTATTCCATGTCTCTAGTGTAATTTAATAATGCATCTATAGCATTAGTCTGTCTGATTGGCGAGGAGTTTTCTTGTCTAAACTTTGCACTCGCTGCACTAACATTATTAATCCATGAAGTATTTCCGTCTGCAAGTAAATCAATACCAACAATATTATTTTCAGACTTTCGATAAAGTCTACCAGCGTAATATTTATTCCACGGCATATCACTCCTATATACTTCATTATAGGTCTTATTATAATGTTCATATTGAGCTGGGAAAAACTCATTAACCATCCAGTCACCTAAATCAATAAGTTTACTATCTAATTTTTCAACTATTTCATTTTCAATACGAGATGTATATTCATTTTTATTATCATAATTTTTATTTAGATAAGATAACTGACCTGAAAATATTGTTGGTTCAAATGTTGATTTAAAAGATCCTTCTAGTGATGGATCGAGTGCTTGATTCCTATAGTAGAGTAATTCATTTTGTGAAATCATTACACCATTAGTTTTACTTTCTTTATCTAAAGCTCTCAGTAATTCAACCTTCTCACCTGAAGACATTTTCGTGTCAGAATTTATACGATCTATTTCATTATCTATAATTTCTTGTTTTACATTACTTATTACAATTGTTTCTGTTTGTTGACTATTTTTTCTATTTTCTCGTGTCCATTTTTTACCAAACAACTCTGTCATTTTCATACTAAAACCTAACTCATGCTTTAGCATTCTACCTTTGTATAGTCTGGTTGCTTTACGAATCTCATTGCTTACCAATTCTTGTGCAAACCCTCCAAATAAATCTCCAGTCGATAAAGAAATTCTATCCATCAAGCCAGCTAAGTCTTCAGCAGAACCAAAAACATACCTTTCAACTGCCTTTATATTTTCTTTAATTCCTAAAGCCAATCTCTTTTTTACTGATATAGGATTTACTTTACCCCTGCCAGCATCCTTTACTGCCTTGTCTTTTAATTTTTTATACCTTGCTAGTACATCAGCTTGAGTTATGTTTTTCTTACCTTCATTTTTTAACTCTTGTTCTGGATTAATATTTACACCCATCTCTTTCAACATACCAATGCTATTGTTCATGTACATTGTAGCATCTTTCAATAACTGTAGCTGCAAGCCTGTCATCCCCTGACTTTGTAATTGCTTTAAGCTAAATAAAATTTGTTGGTAAGCATTAGTTTTATTCGCATTATTTTGTTTCATAACTAATGTGTTATTAAAAGCTATTGCCATACCTAAATCAGCCACTGCTTTTGCTTCTTCTGGAGTTAAAGTTCTATTTACAGTGGTATTTACTCCATTAATAGTTAACTCTTCTTTCTCTAAAGCTTTAATTTGATCTAATAATTTTTGATTTTGAGCTACGACTTCTTCAGAAGTCAGATCTTTTGGTAGTTTTATTGTACCTTTTTTACCCTTACTACCTGTAATGTAACCTATAATATTTTTTTGAATATCATTTATCCTTCTTCTAATATCATTAGAAACTGACGTACCTTTTAATCTTCCACTCTGTACTTTGGTATAAGATTTGTTTAATACATCTAAAATATTATTACCTAAATATTTATTAGTTATTTCTGTTGCTTTATCTGTAACCTCTTCAACTATTACTTTAAAGTTATCTTTATCTACTGCATTAACTTTATCAATTAAACTAATCACCTCACCCTTACCGTAAAGGTTTCTTGGTATTACACTTCTAATGTATTGACGTAATTTTCTTTGAAGCCTTTTACTTTCGGCTTGTGACCATTTAATATTACGTATGTTTTTATTTAGATTTAATATTCTAATTGCATTTGTTGAAGATACTTCTGGTGATAGATAGTTTAAAATATCTACTTCCATAGCTTGTTGTTGTGATGTTTTACGTGAGCCTTTACCACCTTCATTCTTGTAACTTGAAAGCGTATACATGAACTCGATTGTTTCATTTACAATATCTTCAAGACTACGTTTGTTTTTTCTTTTTCCTTTGTTAGCGTCTAAAAGTTTTTTATGGTAATCATTAATTTCATTTAGTAAAATAACTCCTTTATTTAGACCACCCTCAACGTTTGCAAAACTTTTTGGGAACTGTAAAAATAAATCTTTATCTAGTTTTAAAGCTTCATTTATTTCTTTTGCTTTAAAACCTCTTTTCTTCATGTAAAATTTAAGACCTTTATCTGGGAAGCCTTCGATTCTACCATCAATAACTATCTGCATAGCTGAGTTTAGTTCGTCTAAGTTCTGAGACTTACCTCTTCTCTGTGTAATAGGTTTAAGTATACCACCATTCGGTTCTAAAACATACACTTCACCACCTTGCCCGTATTGATTTATTTTCTCTTGCTTTACTTTATATCCAGGAGCTATTTTATTTAACTCTTTTTGTAGATATATCATATCAGTTTCAGCACTATAGAAACCGTTGACATCCATACCAGTCTCTCTAGTAAATTCTTCAATTGGTTTTTGCTCCTTACCTTTCCTTGATTCTTTTACAATATTAGAAGATTCTATTGGAGTAAGTCCTATTTCAGATGGATCTATGAGTGTAGGAAAGTAGTTCATCTCTTTATAAGAAGAAACATCTAACTTCTTTTTAGGCTTTCTAGAACCAAAAACACCACTGCCTTGAGGGTTAAAATCTCCATCCCAATTTACTATCACTTTTATAGGTACGTAAGTAATACCTAATTGATTCGCTGCTTCTAGCCTATGATGCCCCTCCATAAGAACTACCTTATTCTCTTTGTTATTATACTGTAAAACTAAAGCCTCTTTTATCCCATCTTTTGCTATAGATTCTTTTAAAGCGTTAAATGAATCAACTGATTTATTTAGTCTCCCTCTCGATATTGAATTGATTTGTTCTATGGGGACAAATTTAGACCTTCTTGGAGGTTTCCCATCTGGCATCTGCTTACGAGACTGAGGTGCGTCTTCTTTTATAATATTAGAAAATTCTATTGGAAGAAGTCCTATTTTTTGAGGAGCAAAAGATCTTTCTTTGGGAATTAAATATCCAGGCTCTCCCTTCTTAATTAATTTACCACTCTCATTTCGCATTTGAGGCCCAAAATTTACCCAAGAGTTTTGACCTCTCGTTTCAGAAGTCATCGCTCTTCTAGCTTTATCTGTGAACATCCTAGCGTGAACATCCCAAGCGTTCTCTTCTCCCTTAGCACCGAATCCATTACCTCTTTCTGAATGACCAAAGAAATCATGAACAGCTCTAAATAAATCATTTGTTAATAATGGTTTACCATTATTATCTTTAAACCCAGAGTCTTTCAACATAGGATTTTCTTTTCGCTGTGTATCTGTTATTCCTTCATTACCATAACCAGATGCTGTAGAAAATATATAAATGTGTTTATTGTTTTTTAAGTCATCTATCATCTCTTTTGAGTTAGCATACGGCTCTCCTTTACCTTCATATATCTCAATCTCATAACCATTATCAGTCATAGCTTTATACTGATCTATAGTCTCTTCAGCTAAATCATTATAAGCTTCTTGAACTTCTAAGTCTTCAGGATTATCTTTCATATTTTCATATGCATCAGCTATCTTCATTGAATTACCAATATCTAACGTAGTTATATTATCTCCAGCAGATGTATTTATACCTTTATTTTTTTTATAGTTAGATGATATCTCTGCTGTCTCTGGATTAGGGTCGTTAAATAATTTAGATTCTTTTCCTCTTCGAGTTAATATTTCAACTTCCCCTTCCCCTTCTTGTTCTTGATCAGTGTCTAGATCTTTTATTATTTGTACGTCACCCTCTGTAATATCTTCTCCTTGTCTTAATTTTACAGCTACTGTATTAAAGAAGTCAACTACTGCCTCCTCAGATTTACTTAACTCTTCAGTAAAAGGTGAAGGGATATTTAATCTTTTTAAAAATGCATTGATTAATTTTAATACTTTATTTTGTGTAGGCTTCGTTAAAGTTTTATATTCTGCTGCTAATATTCCAAGCAATTCAGAAACTGCTTCTTCATTTTTTTCTTCGGTTTCATATCTCTTAATGAATTTATCTACACGATCTTTTAAATCACCTTCATTAGGTAAAACTTTGTCTAACTTTACAAGCATATTACCAAACACTTTTCTTGCTGCCTCATCAGAGTTAACCAGTTTATTAGCCATAGCATGTAATGCTTCATGGTATGGAGTTGACTTAGTAGCCGTTTCCATATTTACATGTATGGTATTAGAGACGGGATTAAAATATCCTCTACCGTTTTTACCAGTTTGCTTAGTAAACAACTCGCTATTATCATGAAGAACAATACGCACCTTTGGAAAAAGTTTATTAATTGCTTTAGCAGCTTTCTTTGCATTCCTTATAACTGTAGTTTGCATATTTGCATTTACATTAGAAGGAGACTTACCTTTATTTCTACTAATATTTGGTGTGACTATTTCGTTTGTATCTATACTATTATCAAAGAATACTTCTATATCTTCTTGTTCATTTCTTTCTCTTATCTCTTCTTCTGTTTTAGCTTCTGTCTCTACTTTAAGCTTACCTAGTCCTGCGTCAAGTAATTGCTGACCCGTAAATGTTAGTCTTATTTTTTTTATTTTTGAAAATCTATTGTTACGCTCTTCGACTCTACCAACAGGCTTAATGCCTTGAAGCTCACTAGGAATATCTGACTCAGATTCATATTCAAAATTAAAACTTTCTGACGGGTCTTCAATTACTATAGCATTATCCTCAAACTCTTCATTTAGTTCTAAACTAGATTTCTTTTCTGTATCTTGAGATGGTATGCTATCTTTTTCTTTTTTTAGCTTTGCTTTATTGGATGCATCTTGTCTACCAAGTTCTCCTAATTGTAGTTTGATATCTACTAATTGTTTTTCTTTAGATTTATATGTCCCCAAATCTGAGTCCATACCCTCCATTTCACTTTCTAACTTTCTCTTTTTAAATATTAATTGAAGAGCGTCTTTCTTTTGAGTGCCACTTAAATCTGAAGCCTTATCTGTATCTGTAGATGCAGCTCTCAATGTATTAAACTGTGATAGTTTTTCTTCACCCTGTCTCTTACTTATTAATCCTTGTGAAACTTCTAAGTCTATTTTTGCTTTGTAGCCCTCAACAAATATTTCGTCATTTTTTATTTTATCAAACAACGCTACCATTTCATTAGTTATCTCAACACTACTATCATCCTTTAAAACACTATTAGCAATACCCATAGGGGTAGACAATGCAAATCCACCTACGGCTTCTGCAGCTGCAGCATGAGCTATTTGTTTAAAGTATTCCTCAGACCAACGATCTGGGTTCTTAAACATTTCTTTACCCTTAATGGCATTGTAAATATTCTTACCCTCTATGTCTGCAATCTCCTGTAAAGCACCTGTCTCAGCTTCTCCTAATGCTGCAGGAATTACCTTCTGTCCAAACCTATACATCCCAGACTTTCCAATAGCCGAAGTCATTCTGTTGTCCATTAAATTAATGACTGCCTTTCTAAACATTTGTGGGGTTGCCCCCTTTGGTAAAGAGCTTAGTGCTTTAGCAGTTATAGAAGATATTATCTGTGTACCAGAAGTTCCTTTCAATAAATTTCTAAAACCTATAGTTTCTAATATACCAGAGGTAATAGCTAAAGGCAAAACAATACCTTTTTTTTCTGTCTCTGAAACCCATTCAAATTCTGGGTTCATTTCCATCTGTTCATTTAATTTATCAGCATGAAGTAAAGCCATTGCAACAGCAGATGATTGCCTATACCCATCTGTTGCCCAATTTTTTATAGCTTGACCTGTTCTCTTTAAAGCAGTTCCACCTTTACCTGAAGGAACTTGAGGAATTTTTTTTTGTTTAATGGCTTGGTAAACCATAGGGAGTAGGGCTGGTATAGATTCTGCAGCACCATAAAGTCCAGTCATTATAATACTGTCGTCTTTTTGAGCTTGAACTCTTTCTTCACTTACATTCTGTACACCAATTATATCTTGAAAGAAGTCTCTTGATTTATCTTTAAAACCTTTTTTAGTTTTTTTAACTTGTTGATCCGCAACTAAATTATCAATCTCTTCAAATGTATTTTTTGTACCAAAGACAGGAGGTGCATCAACCCAATTATCTTCCTCAATACTCCACACCTTTGGCTTATCCCTACGTATTGATGGTTGTCCAAGTCCTAAAACACCAGCACTCTCATAATCATATCTAACACCTCTATCTATATCATAAACTCCGTTTGGTAGTTTACTTAATCTAGAATCATTTTTTTCTTCTATATATCTTCCAGTAAGTATATTGCCCTTTAAATCTTCAGGGCTACCAATTGACTCCAACTCAAATCTATTATCTTCAGTTGATTCTTCTTGTTGCTTTAATCCTTCTGCCCAATTTGAAAAAGCTTCAGTAGATTCTTTAACATCTTGTGGAACTGTTATTCCTTTATACCCTTCATATACTCTAATGAATTCATCTTTATATTCTTCATCTGATAATCCATAGTCGTTTCCTTCTATACCTTGCATTAAACCATAGAACATATCAATACCTGTTCCCCCAACAGTACTTATTGCTGAATCAAAGTATCCTACAAGATTATTGTAGATACCAGCAAGAGCAGTACCTACGGCAGTGCCATCTTGCTCTTTCATTTTTACATAATTTCCAATAGCAACATCAACATCCCGTGAGTTATTTTTGAATAAGTTATATTCACTAGACAGCTCTTTAGCTTGGGTTGCTAAATATTTTCCTTCAGCAATCTCCTCTTGATATTGTTGGTTAAATTTTGGGTCGTCATATAATTCTTGAGGTGCATTTATAAACCTTTGCATTCCAGATTCATGAGCTTCCTTACGTTCAAAATATTCTTTCTGTCTTTTAACTAAGTCAGCAGACGAACTTTGAATTTCTTTAATATCTTCTTTATAAGATTCAGCAGTAAAATATTTTTTCTTAGATTTATCGTACTCTTTAGACATCTTATCCATTATAGATATGTCTTGGTTTTTTCTTAAGAAGTCTCTTAATGCTCTCGATTCTTCTTTGTTATCAGCCATAAACCACGAATCAATTGCAAAGTCTTCTTTCGATTTATTAGGTGCAGTTACAGTAACGTTATCTAATACACCAGACTCTTCAAAAGAAAATCCATAATCATTGAAATGATAATTAAGCCTATTAACCACTGGCTCTTCATCACGTGTAAATAAATCTCTGTTCACAAATGCTAATGATCTTTCAAATGGAGTAGCATTTTCATCGTATTCAATGTCACCTCTCTCACCATATGAAGTTATGTCAAATGTTCCTCCCGTTTCTTTTTCATCATACTTAACATCTTCAGTAATAGTTCCAACACCTTCTTGTGGAGTAATGTCTGAATTAAGTAATTCTTTATCTTGATTTAATCTTTCAGTTTGAGTATCTGTATCACCATCTATACTAACAACCTCTTCATCCTCAAACAATACTGCTTGACCATCGCTAATGAATGATTGAAATTGCTCCTCTCCATATTCAGAAATTATTTCATTTCTCGTCATTACACTTCCATCAGGAGTCGTGTACTTCTCTTCAGTATCTACGACCTCATCGTCCTCAAACAATACTGCTTGACCATCGCTAATGAATGATTGAAATTGCTCCTCTCCATATTCAGAAATTATTTCATCTCTCGTCATTATACTTCCATCAGGAGTCGTGTACTTCTCTTCCATTTTATTTTAAATATTTATTATCGTTCAAGAGTATTTGATGATGATTTTATTATGCCATATTTTTCTTTGTATCCAACCATTGCAGCTTCTTCTATATCAGAAATATTTGGAAGTCTTCTATAGCCTTCTATTGTAAGTCCTTTTTTATTCCTACTAATACTTTTAAAGTTCTTCTTCTTTACGCTTACCTTCTTTATTTATTTTTTTTTGGTGATAAAACCTCCTACGTTTCCATTAGGCTTAGGACTAAGATTATCCTCCTCAGGCTTAGGATTATTGCGTTTTTCTATTTTTTCATTTTCTTTTTTTGTAACTTCGACTGCCGCTTCCTGTATCATTCTATTTAGTTTTGCTAACGAAACATCGCTATTTAATTCTACATCAGTCACGCCTATTATTGTAATGGGTTCATCATCATATAAAACTGTTAACATTGCAGTATTTTTATCTATTGCAATCGATGATTCATTAAGAACTTTTCTAGGTAAGTATGCTGCAAACACAGCTGATACAGCCGTTTCAGTTTCTTTCTTTCTTGTTCCTTTCCTCCAACCGTCCTTGCCAAAATAATTGTGTAAGTTTGGTTCATCGGGATTCTTCTTATTGTATGCAAGATTTTCTCTCAATATATCTACCCCTGTTAGGCTAGGGAGTTTGTCATCCCCCACTCTACCAATTTTACTTTGTGATGGCTTAACACTAAAGGGTTTTTCTGCTACTCGTGATGATAGCGTTCCTCTTACCTCACCTATAATATCACTCCCTTTACCCGCACTTCTAAGAGCAGTGTCGAAATTATTCGTTTTACCATTAAATTTTGCTGGAGTAGTTGAAGGGTATAGTGAACGTCTTATATCTTCTCTTTTCCCCTGCCTAGAAAAGGTCTGTGTTCTACCGTCTTGGTATAAAACAGTAATGTTTTCATCATCTCGACTCCATTCTCGAATCTTTTTTGAAGGATCGTCAGTAGCATTGTTGATTTCTGTAGAGATCTCTTTCGCTGCAGCGTCAAAACTAGCCTGATCACCATCTATAAGCAAATCAAGTCTCCTCATATAAGAAATCTGAGTATCTTTAAATTTATCGGGCTTATTTTTTTCTTTCTCTTTTTGAAGTTTTAATTTGTTCTTTGCTCTTACATTCTCAAGCTCTATTTGCGATTCCTTACCAGCAAAGCCCTGAGTCTGTGTAGTCTTTTTATCTAACTTGCTCTCAATCTGTAGTTGTACTGTCCTACGAGCATCTTCCATCTGATCAGGTGTCAACATCACTACAGGCATTCCATTTCCATCAGTCCTGTACTGAATTGTACCAGGCTCATCCTTGAGTGAAAACTTTACTCCTTTGTTCGACAACACCTGTGCAGCGTTCATACTAGACAAATCATCTGCCTGTCCTGTTACAGTAGAGACCTGGTCTTCTATCCACTCTCCATAAGTACTATCTGTTCCCAGTTCTTTCCATATCTGTCCAAAAAACTCTTCTGAAATAACACCACCCCCATCTACATATATACTCGCCCTATCCTGAATTTTTGAGGTAATCACTGTGCCTAGGTTCTCCACTATCTTGTCAGTAAGCAATCCTGTGTTACGCCTGTCCAGCTGGAATGCTGTCCTGTTGTTAAGTGTAGCCAGACTCTGATACATCTCGGGGTTTTTCTTTAGGTCTGGTATAACCATGTTACCATTGCCATCGTCCTGTAGTGTAACTATAAGCATCTCACCAGTTGACGGGTTGCTTATTAGCTGCTTGTTCTTTAGGTCTGTGTAATCAAACGTACCCTTGTTAAACGCAATCTCTAAATCTGACGCTATCTGATTTCCATCCTCTCCGTTTTGCAGCCTTGCCATAGCAGCCTTGTACTTATCGTCTGCGGTCTTGGCAAATGTACTTAGGTTTGCGTACCCATCCTTCTGCTGCTGCATAAACAGCTGGTATTCTTCAGGCTTTATAGCACCGTTACGCAACAGTTCCATCTGCGTTTGTAAGGCGTTCTTAGAGAAGTTACCACCCCTTATAACGAAACCATTGACAGACTGGTTATCAAGGTCGGCAACCAGAGACAACTCCTTCATAGCCTCCTGAGTAGATACCTCAATATCGTTCCTCCTCTTAGCCCTGTCTTCAGAAATTCTTTTTACCTCAGTGGTAAGGTCTTTGGCTATAACGCCCCAGTCTACCTGAGTTGAGTCAGTGTCTCTCTGTGCGTATACAGAGAACTGGTTAGCCCCTGATGGTGTGTCCTTTCTTTCCTTTGCCATTTTTTATTTTATTTTAAAAATCATAAAATTTACGTGAGGTGCTTGAACTATTTAATGATTCTCTATCGTATAATGTCTTACCACTATTTGTTCTTGGGGCTGTTACATTGCTGTTTGCATTCCCTACTCCACCATCGTATGGCGGCAGATTTATCGATCCCCCACCCATATAAATTTTTTCTGCGGGATTATAAAAACCTCCAACCATACTAAAAATCTCCTCTGAAGAATATTCTCCTGATTTTATCTTCTCTCTTAATTCTTGTGGTAGATTTATTAATTGTTTCCTAAAGTCAGATTGAGACATACCTAGTGGAATGTCACCAATATTTATCCCCTTCATTATATCCTCAGCATCTTTTGCTGGCTTAGTCTTGCCATACAAATCCATTCCCTCTCCTATAGTTAAACCAGCTGACACAACCCCAGATATGGCACTCTGCGTTGCAGCCGTACTAGCCTGTTCAGCGTCCCTAGCCATAAGCTGTTGGTCTGCCGCCTGGCCTATATCCATCTGTAACTGTTGTTGGTTTATGTTCTGCTTGGAGTCGGCCTTCATCTGCCTGTTGGCATAAAGCTCCTGACCCAGACCAATACGTGTCTGCTCGTTGGCCGCTGCCGCAGCTGCAGTTAGACCCTGCACCCCACCGATAAGATTCCTTGTGTCACCCTCCTGCAGTGCCTGTATAGTCTGCTGCTGGTTTGCCATGTTTTGAGCAAACTGCTCTTCGTATGCGTCTAGGGGTACGTTCAGTCCCTCGTAGTAGTCCTTCTCTGACTTCTTTCTGGCGTCCGCTATTAGCTTATCAGAAGCAACCCTTGCCTTCGCTGCCACTTTTGATTGGTTTGCGGCTTGTCTGTAAGACAGTCCCGCACCTATTAAACTACCTCCAGCTGCTATTGTTGTTGCTACCCCCATGCTATAATATTTTAATCATTTCACTTGTGTATTTAGAACCCTCTGTGTACCCCAGCTCCTTATATGCCTCTATAAGTGGCTTGCTCTGTATCAGTGCGTATGAGTACCTGTGTCCACTGTTCTTTGCTATGTCTGTTATGTGACCTATAAGCAGCCTTATAGCCGCCTTTCTTTTGTCCCTGTCCTTGTAGTTTATGTTCGATATAATCCAGTCACACCAAACCACTTTAGAGTTTGTCATGTACATAAACCCTGCACATACAGGGGTGGCATCGTCATATACTATATACCCACCAGTACCGTCCTCAGGTAAAAAATCTTTAGGGGGCGGTGTCCATCTCCAGTCTCTCCACCACTGACACAGTATATCGTCATAGTCAGTAGAGCTTAGTCTATTTATATTTAATTCCATTTAATGCAAAGATAATAAATTTCTATGGAAAACTTTTCATCACACTACTTCCCACTGCAAATAGCTCTACTGGTGTGGTGTCGTCATTAACCAACGTAAACTCCATGTAGTATCCCCTCATGCCATAGCTCTCCGCTATAGTGTTGTTAACAAACATTAGGAACTGGCCTGCGACTGGGGCTGTAGCCCCTGCTATAGTAGTATCCAAAGTAACCGTACCACTGCTTCCAGACTTAACCACTTCTGTCACCTGTCCTGCAAGGGATGGCGAAGAGTTTGGTGCTAGTGTGTAAGCAGTTGCCCCGTTTGTTATGATGTTCCCTATGTTGTTGTTGAACGTACACA
>Ga0115571_1001537_pt1 | contig 16173 bp, 16 predicted proteins | sample COGITO_mtgs_1205_FD_87293 | JGI IMG/M metagenome (GOLD analysis project Ga0115571, IMG submission 87293) | Pelagic marine microbial communities from North Sea - COGITO_mtgs_120531 | ecosystem: Environmental > Aquatic > Marine > Epipelagic | place: Germany:Helgoland, sampling site Kabeltonne...
AATGATGAAATCATTAAAGCTGCTTTTAATTGTGTCGGGTATAGATACGAGTATACTAATTGGAAAATTAACGCCAATCCAAAAATATTGTTACAAATCCCTAATGATTACAAAAACGAAAATGGAAAGAACAAATATGAAGTGTATACAGAACTTGCAGTAATAATGAACGGAGATGCTTTAATATACGTTGAAGGTGATGAATATAAAACTGATAAAATAACAAAAAATGCCATAAAACAAGATATAACAAATTTCCAATGGGCTACTGAAAAACAAAAAAAGAATAAGGAAATACGCGAATACACATTTCAGGAATCTATGAGGCAGGACGATTTCAAGTTAGTTGTCAAAATATGGTTTACAAAATACACCGAAACAAATGAATTGCTTAATTACGAGCAAAGAAATGCAAAGGAGGAAAAAAGAAAAAAGAATTTGGAAATGAACAAGCAATCTTACATGTAGTTTTTTTCATTTAATATAAATAAGACATATGTGTATATAAATCACTTCTTCAATACCACTCATCAATAACCACTCATCAATAATCCCAACAAAACAATGTCAAAAAAATATATCAATGAATTAATAGAAAAACATGATGACACTATAATGACCAAAAAGTGCAACATACATAATAAATGCCATATGAATTGGACCAAATCTCCTCGAAATTGCACTACAATGAATAAACTTCTGAAAGGTTGTATACTAAATTCGCGAAATATAAAAAGTTGTCATATTTACAATCATTTGATGTCCGAATGTACAAAATAATGATTTCCGAAAATGCCAACAAATACATATTTGATACAACTATGTGCAACGAAAAATATCACACGTATTTCAATATGACTAATTATGGGCTCTGGAAACTCCATAAAGTCCAAAAAACTCACAATACATTCTGACAGGGGCGGTGATTATATAATCTTTGACGATGAAACATATTGGACATTCAAATGGGGAACAATATTAAAGGGTATCGAGGTCATCGTCATGAAAGAATTTGGAAATGCATTGTCCGCCCATCTCGTTCGAAATAATATGTCCAACGACAGTAGCAAACATTTCGACATTTCTAAAGACGATGGATATATTGATGTTTTTGTAAAGTCACATGTTATAGAAATACGTGATGTCAATATGAAGCCCAGAGGTATATGTAGAGAGTCATTAGAAAAGGTCATATTTGCAGCTATGCGAATATATCCGAAACAATGTAAAGAGATTGTGCGATGGGGATGTGTGAATATAAGTTCGAATAATTCCATAGCTGCATATTATTGTTATGTCAATGCGTTTAAGAAAAATGGCTTTAGTACCAAAATAAAAGCACCGGAGAGTGATAAGCAAGAAAATTTTGTAGTTGATTTTATCAAGGATATTCATATGGTCTTAAATCTTGGTCGAATGCAAAAAGAGATGGATATGGTCAATCGTATCGACCATAAACACATACTAAATTTTTGAATGATTTTGTTTTTTTTTATCATTTATTTGTCATCTTTGTATGATTTTAATCTATTGCTTTTTGGACATTCTTCATTAAATCTCCTCTCTAAGCATTCTTTCATGCATTTCTCGTATTTGCAGAGAGGTCTGACTTTCATTAGCCAAATCATAGAGGCACATTTACTTTTGCACTCTCTTTTCCATATTTCCTTTAATCCGTTTGAAGGTTTCATTTATTTATATTTTTGATGTATATATATATACATTTGTAATATATATAAATTTTACATGTATCTACCTGCTAAAATGGAAGAAGTCTGTAGAGAAGGTAATCTTAAAGAGTTCAATAAATTACTGACAGATTACGACAATACTGATTTATCTATCAACGATAAATATGGTGAGGGAACGCCACTACATATTGCTTGCAAGTATGGCCACATTCAAATAGTCACACTATTACTGAAAAAAGAAATCATCGATGTCAACAAAAATGCACCACTATGTATTGCATGTAAGAATGGCCACATTCAAATAGTCGAACTATTACTCCTTGACGATAGAGTTGATATTAATCAAAATGAAGTCAATGGAAACAGCCCGTTATATATCGCATGTGAGAATGGCAATTTTGAAATTGTAATCAAATTACTTGAATCTAATAACATCGATATCAATAAAATTAATAAAGAAGGAGCAACACCACTACATTCAGCATGTAAGAATGGCCACAAAAGCATTATAAACAAATTACTAGAATATTCTAATAACAATAAAAAAAAGTTAGATATTAACGCGATGACAAAAAAAGACGAAACACCCTTAGACATATCAATTTCTAATAAAAAATGGGATATTGTCATCCTATTAGAAGAAAACTCTTTCGAAAGGGGAAAAAAAACGAAAAATAAAAAAGAGTACAAAATGGACCCAGGTTACAAAGAAGTCAAAAATAAAAAAGATGAATTTAACGCAAATGTCGAAAAAGTCGTCAACGGACATAAAACAAATACACCTGGAAAGGGAGCATTATCAGGAATTATTGAAAAATTCGGACTTATTGAAAAATCACACGACTCAAACAAACTACATAGCATGTACTTACAATATGTCAAAAAATAAAATCACATAATTTGCTCTTATAATAATCTATTCTAAATCTATAAATAATTTATCAAAAAAATGCAGAAATTTTTCTCTACCAAAAACAAAACTAATCCATTGTCGACAATCCCAATACAACAGAGCGTGACAACATCATATTCATCTCCACCATTACCTAAAAAGAAAAAAGCCAAACACACACATGGAACAACTATACGCGCAACATATCCCTCATACGAAAGGAGGTCATTACCAATAAAACAATATGAAGTTCCACATTCAAAAATTTTATGGAGTCACGTCGAGACATTGAGCCATTTAACTGCCCAACGAGAATTGACCAAATTAAATAAAAAATGCCCATTAGGCATAGGTAATATCGAAGGCGAACCTGACAATAAGTATCAAAGAAATATGTTAAAAAAAATCACAATCGAAAAATCGAAACATCCAAACTGCATAGTATTTGTTCGTTCTGGTAAATTTTTCACAGCCTATGGACTGGACGCTATCATCTGCATGGAATATATCACATTAAACCCAAAAAATTCCACGTCCAGTTCGTGCATAGTCGGCGGTCCTGTCCAACAAATTCAAACATATTTGAATCAACTATTACATCGCGGTTTATCATCAGTAGTTTGTGACGATGATGACATCCAAATAATTAATCATCAGAATCCCATCTATTTTGGTGCACATGTATCTGCAGATAATGTAACAACAATTCCTCCACATATAGCAATATATATGAATCACGATTGTTTGGATATGTATATCATTAATCAATTTGAAAAAAAAGTCATTATCTATAGAAATATTCATGTGATGACACTTCCACTTTTAGTAGGAATACATTGGTCATCTTCTCAGAATATTATCCATGTATTAGGCTCCATAGATACACTTTCTTTTACAAAATTAATTACAAGAAAATTAACATGGTCTTGCAATTCTGACACCTTCTTGAACAATTTCATCCAAAAAGAACTAAAAGAATGTAACCGTGAATTATACGATATATTTGAACACGATGAAGTTTTACAGAGATGTACTATGGAACAATTAGGTATTTGTATGAATGACGGTGGTAATGCACGCGGTGTCCCTCGACTAATTGACTCTGTTTGTCCAAATGCACCGAAAGGTTGTCAGAAACTGGTTGCACAACTTTTAATCTGTCCACCATCTCTTAATGTGTGTGAACTTTTTCGTGATTGTGTGCATACATATGCTAATATACGTGAGCCATTACCATTACCACCGTCACGTCCACCATCAGTCCACACTTTAATTCTTTATCTCCGACGTGGGGCTGCCTCTTCTAAAATGTTACGTAAATTGGCGCATCATTTTTTATTTGTATCTAAAATACTCTCTCATCCAATAAATAACGAAATAAATATTCATGAGCTTGTTTGTAAATTGCACAGGTTTGATGAGTTAAAAGAATCAATTTCATCCCAATTAAATGAACACACAAATAAGATTAATAATTTTTTAGGTGATTCTCCTGAAACAATTAGTCATGCTGATAAAAATTTTAATAATGATGAAATGAAGAATTATGCGGATGTGATACAAATAATGGACGATATGATTGAAAGCGAAGAAACATGGCATGGAGATGTATCACAGACACAAATGCGCAATCACAATACAATTGTCACTAATAACCGACGCGAATATATTCAGAAAGCAATAGATATTGTAATGACATTTCCAAAACAAAAGAACAGTAAAATTGAATGGTCATCAAAAATAAAAAGATTAATAAGCAAAATAAAACTTGGTACTAAAAGCAGAAAAGCCCAAGAGATGAATGGTATCGAACTGAAAGGAGCACACAAAGGATATTTTACAATACCCAGTTGCAATGGATTACAACGTTTTTTAAAAAAATACCTAGAAAGTTGCAAAAGGGCTCGAACACATGCCGACAATATTCTCAAAGAATTAAATAAAATGATATCCGAATCTCTAATATCATATACACATTCCATTTGGATACTCAATCAGACCGTTAATATTCATGTAGAACATGCACTACAACAACGATGGTGTCATGCTACCATTACAAAAGATAACAATACACACCTTAAAATTAAAAAGTTACGTCCATTTTGGATGAGCGATTGTGTCCCCAACGACATATCTTTAAACAAAATCGCCATACTTACTGGTTGCAACATGGGCGGCAAATCTACTCTCAGTCGTTCCTTAGCAGCTAGTGCAATATTAGCAAAGGCAGGTTTCATGGTTCCTGCCGATTCCGCCTCCTTTTCTCCTGGACTCTGTGTCTTTCTAAATGCTGGAAACGCCGATTGCGCTTTAAATGATTTAAGTGGTTATGGTGCGGAATGTGTCGATATGATAGCTCTTGAAAAAATGGCTATGAAAAGTCCGACTCTTGCTATTTGTGACGAAATTGCATCAGGGACTTCCGATAGAGAAGGTACTGCTATGGCTTTGGCATATTTGAAGAGATTTAATGAGTTGGGGGTGATTGGTTTGTTTTCTACTCATTTTGATAGAGTATTGACAGATAAAAGTGTGGAGGATGTGCCCAAGTTTCAAATGAAAAGGGAAAATGGTCAGTTCACTTTTGTTATGTGTGAGGGGGTTTGTAAATTTCGTCATGCTACTAATATTGCTAGAAGTTTGGGGATGTCAGAGGAGATATGTAGTCAGGCTGATAAATTTATTGCTGATATGGATGTGGAGATTGAGTTGTTTGATAATGTTGTTAAAAGTCCTACTGATTTTATGCATGATTATATTGGATGTTCATATGATTTTGTATGGAAGAAAGGTGAGCAATGTCCTGCTGTAGCTAAATCTTGTGTGTATTTGTTACAATCACAAGATGGTTGGTATGTTGGTGAGACCGATAATATTGGTATGAGAATAAATAATCATTCTAAAAAGAAAAATCCAGAGTGTATCTATGTTTGGTTTGTTCATAATAAAAGTATGGCAAAAAAAATAGAAACAATTGTTGGTAGACGTTTAACTTTTGCGGGTTTTACTATGTTGTCTGTCAATGATAATAATCATACACATTTTGGTGGATTATAACTATAAAATAATTATTTTATATATTAAAACGATATAGAATCATTATATTTTAATAATTTATTACTCTCGTCATTCTCATCATTTCTATCATTCTCATTCACGCTATTTTTATTATTATTTTCACCAAAATTACATAAATTCATAGATTTTAATAAATTGCGAAACAATAGAGGTAATCCTGTCAATTGTAGTAACATGGATAGTGGTGGACCCCAAAGACATGCAGCGCCAAGTCGAAATAATGGCTCCCATGTTATTGCTACAATAATAAAGAAAGCAGATATTATGAATAACCAAAATTCCCAATATTCTAAAGCTAATATTGGGAATCCAAGCACTGCAAAAAAATAAAGAAAATATCCTATATCAGTTTGATTCAAATCGTCCCAATTCCAGAGTAATGGACATCCAAATCCTTCACAATAAAAATCACTCGTGCACCATTTAGAAACATTTTGTTGAAGAGCATTTGAATAGAAAGTTTCCTGCTCATAGCCAACGTTGGCAGATAAAAAAATATATGCTGTAAAAATCACCATCCATCCATATTTTAGCCAATTCTTATTCTTGCAAAAAAATCGACATAAACGTAGTCCGGAATAAGGTTGCGATGCATTACCATATAAAATTGTACCAAGACCGGAGTAGACAGGCTGTAATACCAATAATGAGAAAAATGCTATATGTGAACCATATGCATTCACATTATTAGAACATTTAATATCTAAATGTATCAAAGCTTCGCCGACTTGCATTGTTGATAGTCCCAAAAGTACATAAGCAAATATTTTATTATCATTGGAAAGATATTTGTCTGTCGTATTGTATTTGTAAAGAATTAATGCACCAACAAAATCGATGAGAAATGCAATGGCAGAAGCTTCAAATGAAAAACACATTTTTAATTATTTATTACATATTGATTTTATTTATACTGTACAAAATTAAATGTAACGCCCGAACGCCCGACAGTATTTAAAGGAAGACGAAATGGAAATGTCGCGACTCAAAATGAATTTGGTTCGTAGGTCCATGTTTTATTGAGAAGGAGGATACTTAATTACTTTGTTACAGTTGTTCGGCCAGGTATATATGGTAACATCCATTGAGATGCTCTTAAAGCCATATTTAAGAGTAAACTTCTCCCTCTAATCTTTAACCAATGTGTATGAGACCACGTTCCAGTAATAAAAGGTACTACTAATATAATCCGAGTAGACCTGCTAAAATTTCCTTTGTATGAAAACCGTGCATTCCAAACTGAATAAAGACAGGCATGGTAAAAATTTAAAGGACTAAAAACTAAATATAGTCCAAATAAAGAATTCAGAGGGTCGGTTGAAAGGTCAGCAACGACAGCTTCAAATATATTAATTCTAAAAATAAAAGAACAATCGTAATTCATATCCATGGCGATATTGCCTATAATAACGCTTAAAAGTTTTACAACTTCAAACCAATTCCAAAACGTTTCCTCATTTTTTGCTTTGAATACACATATAATACAAAAAGTCCAATAATAATAATAGGGTAAAGTAGTTATAGCTATATGCAACAAAATACAAAGAAGTTCGTCTAGCATTCAGTATAGGGGACCGCGTACCGCGTTTATATACTTCGTATTACTTTATGAATCGTAATCCGCACACTAACGACGTGTCCACGTCAATGGTGAGACAATTGACACCCTTCAATGGTTCATAGACAAGAATGTAACGCCCGAACGCCCGACAGTATTTAAAGGAAGACGAAATGGAAATGTCGCGACTCAAAATGAATTTGGTTCGTAGAGACAAGGTGTTTCAAATTTTGTGTGGTATGCGTGACGGGCATTATTATCCCTATATAGAGCGGCATCTGACAAATATTGCGATGGAAATACCCGCGTGCGCCGTACATCGACCTGTCGAACAATATATAATTAATATGATAGCTGAGTGCGCATCCATTGTAGGTATGTGCCCGTCGCTCGAAAGTTATATACCTGAACATAACATCGAACACGAATGGGCGGTGACCAAACAAAAAACACATGTACAGTTAAGCGACTTTTTAAAAATATTAATTCCTTAATACTTTTATACCTTTAAGTAAAAAATCATTATCATTTTATAATTGTACAGAATTATTCAAAATATTACTTAAAGTATGCTAAATCTCTAACGTTTCTATAGACGAAAAATTTATTGACCTTGGAAATACCACCTTTAGTTTCATCGAGGATTGTATCGTTATTCTTACGTCTTATTTGTTTTTGATTAATTGGGTAACTGTCAATGGCTAATAAGTGTGTGTCATTGTAACTGAAATATACTCGTGTGTGTTGGTCAGTGTTCATAATTAGGTATTTGTTGGTGTCTATTATGTTTTCGATATATTTTTGAATTTTTTCTAAATGGTTGGGGTATTCTGTTCCTTTCTTAACTACGTCGGGGTTGTAGTTATTGTCATTTGTGCCTCTTATTGGTATGTATACTAGGTTTGTAGTGTTGATTTTATATGTATCCAACACTGTATCCAACATTTGGCCGATGTTGTTCATACCACCGCCTTTATCTGAACCTTCTTGTGGTCGATTTTTCTTTACGGCTTCCCACTCTTTTGTCCATTTGCCTTCTACCAGATTTTTCCAAGTCTTTTCTCTATATATTTTTTTGAAAACATTTTTATTCTTTAACCAACATAATAGAGAAAATCCCAAGAATGAACATGCATTAGTACCCGTTTGGTCAACTGTTGCAAATGGGAGTTTTATATTTAATGTGAAATTTTCCTTTAACATTTTATACCATTCTTTACATTCTTTGCCTTCTATCTTTTTATGTTTACCTCTTTTGGAATTTTGTGGTTCTGTGCCATTGTATTCTTTTGGAAGTCCGCCACGTTTTTCTCTGATAACATTATTAAATTTTTCTTTCATTTCTTCGTATGATTTCGATTCCTCCGATTTCTTTTCTTCACCCCCTTCCTCCTCATCCGACACTTTCGAAGACTCTTCCTCCTCCTCCTCCTCATCCGACACTTTTGACGACGAATCTACCAACTGTAACTTCTCAAGTTCAATGTAGTTCGTATTTTTTCCAGTATCGAGCGTCACTTTGGCCTTTTTTTCGTTTTTCGTAAACTGTTTTATCGTACCAACCTTGTTCTGGTGTGTACCAGTTAATATCTTTACTTTATCACCCTCTGAAAAAGACACTTCCTCCTCGTCACCTGATACATATTCCTCCTCTTCCTCGTCTGCAGACTCCTCCTCCTCCTCTACAGACACTTCCTCCTCCCCCTCGTCTGCAGACTCTTCCGACGACGAATAATCTTCTGACGCTGATGACGATTCCTCCGACACTTTACTCGTATCATCACTGTCATTTGTATTTCGCTCATTCTCCTCTTCATCCTCCTCTGAAGACACTTCCTCCGACGATTCCTCTGCAGAATCGGTTTCATCATCATCGGTTTCCTCATCTGGTCCTATGATTGGTCCTATGATTCCCTTAAAAAATTCCATTCTTTCTCCACTACAAAGTATAATATATAGGTTATATTTTATAATTTGCAATGTAACCTAAAATTTTTAAAAATAGGTAAAAAATCAGTATAAATAATAAAAACTTCAATTAGTCTCACGGTGACATGTCAACCTACAGTTTTATCCAAGCGCACGTCGTAGAAACTCTAACAGGCGACGCATTCATTGGCCCAAATACCGACAAGAAAGTATTACCCGATTGCGTAACACCAAACAACAATCTCTCAGAAAGCAAAGAATCAATGACGATAGAGCAAAAGACCCAAGAGGTTTTGGACGACCCAAAATTCGGCATGTTTTCTTTATTTGCCTATCAGCTTGAGAAGGGCTACCAGAACAACGCACTAAAGAAAAGAAATGCGGTCTTTTGTTCACATATATTTTCTTTAGTATTAGGACTACCAATATTAGTGTTCATAACGCAATGGATGATGTACATAGCGGTAGTATCGAATCAGTTACGCACATACGACCAAGGCATCTGCCCCAATACATCAAATTTCGAAGAGAAGACAATGATGGCTGCGGTCTCCATCTTTTACTTTATTAAATCATTTTTCCTCTGGGACAACATAGTGGACAGGACCCGACGAAAGAAGATGGTTCCGTCATCTAGCTACATAGTGATGTTTGACTCTTTACAAGAAATAGGATTCAACTTGTTAGTATACGGCACCAATCTATGGGTAATTTTCGCAGAGAAAGATTTCTTAAATATGTTTTTCAACACTCTAGCGATGGAATTTCTAATGGACATGGACAATGAATTCGAACGTCTATATTTTTCGTTTCTACCGGAAGTAGCAGAAGATATCTATGACAACATGTTTGTAACATATAGAGACAACATCATTCTGGTCAATGAGAAGACACACAACTCGAAATGTTTCAAATGCTGCCGAATGACAACATACATCCCATTCAAGATACTAATTTTACTATTCATGTTTCTACCCATCATATGCTTCATATTTGTCATATATGGTAGCATATGTAAATAAAACCACTGAATATATTGAATATATTGAATATATTGATTTAATAACTGTCAAATAAATAACTGTCAAACTATATTTTGTTATGTATATGCTCTATAGTTTTATAATTGTAATGTATATAAGTTAATCATCAGTCTTTAAATGTGTGAAAACCCTACATTTATTTCTCAAGTTCCTAAAGAATGGCCGTACAACAATGTGTCAGTGACAAAAAAGCTAGACGTCAAAGAATATGAACAATTAAAATTGAAACGTCAAGACGGCACATCCCTCGATGAAGACTACTACCTAATATATGACTCTTTAGACGTTAAGTTATATGTTGTTTCTAATGATACCGTCCAATGTTCTTGGAAATGTAATCCAATGTCTCTTTACAAACAACTTATCAAAAAAAAAGAAGATGTCAAAGAAAACGTCAAAGTTATGGACGAATCGAAAGATTCAGAGACGATAGAGCAAACATTTTGTTTGGAAGAATACGAGTGGTGGGATGATAGTAGACTTATATATGGAATGGCGAAATGGCCCCAAACATTTTACGGTAAATACATCTTTAAGAAACAATTTATCTTCGAAATCGCATCAAAAAAAATCACACTACCAAGCTTAAAACCTCTCCTCATATAATGAACATAAGAATATTCACATATAAACACAACCCACAAACACAAAAGAATGAAAAGCACACCAGACACATTACACATGAAGATTGACACTTCCCCAATTAATAATAATATCTATCATTCAAATGAGTCACGTCCGCAAGTTTGTAATATTAAAAGATGTGATAATGATAATATTTGGTCTTCACCAATTATGTCTGTTTCTACTGATGCATTTCCGTCATTTTCCGACCCTGTGTACGATTCTGTTAGTCGTCTTCGTAATACTTTTGACCCAATTTTGAATGTGAATAGTCTAGAAAAGTTTCCACTTTTGCGCCCTCCAGGTTGTTCCGGATATGCTCTGTTTGCAACTAAAGATGGTATAGTACCATGTCGAGGTTCATTAATGATGAGCACTGGAATTAGTATCAAAATTCCATTTGGACATTATGGTAAAATCGAGGCTGTACCATTATTGGGCATGCGATATGACATCACACCATTTGGGAACATAATCGATGAAAAAAATAACGATATAATTTATATAAAATTGCTAAATAATTCAAATATTAACTATCAAGTCAAAAAAGGTGACAATATAGCCCAACTCATCATACAAAGATATACTACACCATTGATTCAATATAATAGATATAATTCCAAAAAAAGGCAAAATATATATGGATTTGGACCAATAGGCGATAGAGATGTATTTAAATAAAGTATTTAAAAGCTATAATAAAAATAAATGTACCAAAGTAATTACAAATCGTTATTCCGATGTCACACACTCGTTGAATGCGTAAACTACACATTGGACGAAAATGTAGAAAAGGCTGACCTCTTCTTATATCTCCTTGATACTTATGACATCCTTTTATCTCATGCCGATGGTTCCATGGTCTTTGATGAGAATGATGACGTTCCATATCTTCGTTTAGCATCTAAATTAGAAAAATATACATTTGAAAACTGGGATGCATTATTCGATAGAATTCCAGGTCAATTAAAAGGTTGGTGTGAGGGTATGTTTATCTATATCTGTATATCACTTTGTAGATGGTTATCATCTAGTCCCGGTTGTACTGTTATACCAGAAGAGACAAGAATGTGGATGAGACGAAACAAATTACGCACACACATATCATATGACACTTCAAAATTTTCAATATCTGAAATATTAAATGCTTTAGACGCGATAGAAATCCAATGGTATAAATTCAAAGCACTCACACATCATGTCATGCTTTATTTGGAAGCTCTTGAAAACCGAGCAGCTTGGTTCGTTGCGCATACAGCACCAGCAGCATTATTTGATATCCGAAAACATCGAATTAAAATCGATGATGATTCTTTCCAGATTCATCCTGCGCTAATATATCAATTATATGCGCGTTTTATTGTATTGAAACGTTCATTTGCTCAATATACTATGTGGGATACTGTACCATCGGTGGATGAAATGCCACCTTCACAATGGGATATGTTCGTAGAGCGTGAGAATCGTCATCTTGGAATTAGAAAATTTAGAGATAGAGTAGCAGATTTAACATGGGAACATTTGTGTCGTCCATCCGATGGACCAAGGGCTTCATATAATGCGCGGGGTTCTAGAGTATCTGCATATCAAACAGTCGCTGAAAATAGACCTCTTGCAATATTGGATGTATTGAACCAATTGGTAGCATATGGTAAACCGGATAAACTACATGAACACCCTTTCGTGACAAATGGCTTACATTTACAAATGGTACATGCGTATTTTATGTCTACCTATTCTGTATCTTTTAAAGATTTTTTCTTTTGTACATCGGATAAGTCATGGCGACATCGTAAGAAAATGGCACATATGGTTGTTCCTATTGTTTTGGAAAGAAGGATGAGGTATGATGTCATGCATCGTGGTCTTATTCATTTGGTTCCTAATGGTACGTTTGCTGAGGCTTTCTTAATGTGGGTGCTTATAGTACGGAAAGATTATAAGGGTATATTATATGGTTCCATGGATTTTGGTAAATTGTGTCGTGAGTTATTCGATAAGGTACAAAAAAAACAAGAACGTCCAATAAGTGAGGGTATGAGTTCCTATCAATGGGATGTATAAAAAGGCGCATTTTGAAATATTAATGTTATGTTTAGAGCGGGAAATTATGAAGATGTGGTTGCTATGAAATTGGAACAAGAACAAGAAAAAATGATGTTGATGCCGGAACAAAAAACATTTCAAAATGATGTTGATGAGTCTGAATACGAGACAGATGATGAATATGTATATGATTTGAATCAAACATTTCCTTTGAGAAATCATAAAAAGGTAATATTACAAGGAGATGATTTGACATGTGGTATGAGAGCATTGCAAAATTTATTTTATCATGGATTTGTAAATAGAGAGGAAATGGATAATAAGTCCAAGTTTTTAGAGACATTGACGAATGGAATACCGATGTATGATAAAGATTTAGGTTTTTATTCCATTGAAGTATTAAATGCCATCGTTAAAGATAAAGGGTATCATGTACAAAGAATTGCAATTGACAAAATTAAAAACGAGTATTTTGTACCAATTGTTGCGTCGACACCATTCTTTAAAGGTTACATTGTTACTATTGGTAATAATAATACTAGAAACGATATTAAACATTATATTGCTATTCAATATATTGATGGTGAATATGTTATGATGGATTCTCTGTCAGGTTCTTCTATGTCTGTGCCAGTCGATACTCTTTTTCAAAAACGGACAGATGGTTGTGTTTATTGTTCACTAGATGTGTCTGATAATAAACCGGTTGTTGCTGTGTTGGCTATTGGTGGGTCACCATTCATTGAATATTTCATGATGCATCAATCATGGTCCGATAATTCCTCTTTAGTATCACCAAAAAATTTGAGTTGTATTATACAAGAGTCTTTAGAAATGAATTACAATTCAAATTTTGCAAATAAAAATACAAATGATGGTATAATCATAAAATGGCTTACTTCATTACAGAAAAGTAGGTCATTACCACCAGATAATTACATTGGATATTTTAAAAATATTATTAGTGACCAGCTACAAATGAAACAAATATTAGTTAAAAAAGGAAATCTTCAAACCATTGTCCATTGTATAGATGTGGGAGGTATGATGAAAGAATTAAAAGAGATGGGATGGCTCAAAGAAACACAAAACGCATATCTACAGCAAAATAATAAGACATTATTTCATAAAAATGGACAACAATTGAATATTGATTCGGATGGTACATTTAATCAATATTTAATCGATGTCAAAAAACCATTGGTTATAATATCAGACAAATTATATACATATGAAGCATCAGTTGGAGGATTCTATACATTCAGGTCGTCTGTATCAGGAGAATGTGTTGAAAAAAATCACAATGCATATTCTATTCGTGATAATCACGGTTCTGTACATGTACTTTATAAAAGTACAGTAGAAGATATAAAAAAATTTAATAATAATTAATTTTATTTTATAATTTCGCAGAGTGTTTTTTTAAAATATGAATATGATAAATTACCACAAGAATTTAAAGACCAATTCTTATCAAAATTAGTTCCTAGACGTGACGTTTTACATGTATCCCAAGAATTTTGTGCTTTAGAATCACTAAAAGTTATTGTTAATAACTCATTATCTTTATGGACTTTAATTCTTCTCCAACCATTGTATAAATATATTTTTGAACAATGTGTGTAATTAGTTCCTAAAGCAAATTCAAATATTTTATGTTTAAACATTCCTACATGATGTAATTCATCATACTCCTTGACATCTGTTAAATATATTGGCTTATCAAACCATTTGTCATTCTTATCACGGGCATAAATATGCCATTCTTTTGTCATTAGTGCACCCATATATATCTACATATATATATTGTGTGTTAAATACCGACAAATCATTCGTCATCTTTTGTTTCTGATGTATTCAAGTCATTACTTTCAATTAGCTTGTCATGATTACGATTGAAACATTTCAGTTCTTCATAATTTATACATAAATAGACAATAAAAAATAGAAAGAATATCATTGAAAAAGATAATAAAACACCAAATTCAGGACTCATTCTATAAATCATTATTCTATATTATATACAACATGTCACAAATATAAATGTAATCAATATACATTAAACAACAAACTTGAATTTTTCACGAACATTCCAAAATAAATATTTAGAAACTTGATGACGCATCAATAATTGCTGACGACATACAGGACACTTTTTACCAACACGATTATTAAACTCATTCAAACAATCAATATGACCAACACGAGTGGTACAATGACAATGCAAAACTAAATAAGGACTATCAAAATCAAAATTATCGCGACATATACGACATTTAGGTTGTAACGATGTTGGACGTTTACGTTTTCTTGTTGATTTATTGCATGTCATATCATCGCCAAGCTGTTCTATCAATTTAGACGAAAATTTTACAACGTTATTCTGTTGATTAAACCAAAGTATACGAGCTTTTACAAGTGCTTTCTTCTCGGGTGTGGGATTATTCATCACATCTAACCATGCATCGTAACATTGACGGGCTGATGGGTCCAGTAATATAGATGCTGACGATTTCATGTAAAAATTACCGGTATCATATATCTTTTTACTATGAACCATCGCTTGCTCAATAGACATCGATTCTTTTAATGAGTCACACACTGATTCGAAAGTCCATTCGGCACATTTACGTTTGCATTCCTTTAAGATATCACATGGACTTGCTTTTGGCTCTATACCGAAAAGTGAATAGGCAGTATTTTTCATATATTATTTATTAGTGTATATATCTTTGATCGTTTTAAAGGGTATGTGATTCAATTATTTTAATATATGCTGATTTTATTTGTTTTTTTTTGGGCGGGGTGTTGGAGAATTTTACTATTAATTGTATGTTCGTTAGTTCTATGTCAATGTCATGGAATGTTATCTTGAGAAATTTGTTTGTGTCGTGTCGTAATTGTGTAGATTTGAAGGGCTTTCTAATGAATGTTGGGGATATTGATGAACATATTATTGTTTCGTGTCAGAGGTCATTTACTATTGATACTTGGGAAAGAACTTTGTGTGATTTCTTGTGGGCTTGTTCACAGTGGAAAAAAGGTAGAAATGAATGGAGTGGAATTATGAAGCAATTGTGGCCGAAAGTGTTTATTATTATTGAAGGGGAGAAAATGAAAGCTTTATTTGATAATTTAAATATTTAGTATAGTGTCTTGTGAAAATTGTTAGGTGCTTACATTATCATAGTTTATATTTAAAAATATACCGTAAACGATAACGAGTAATTTTCATTAAATCGGTTTAACATCTTTGTGATTGTTTAATAATTTTGTGATTTGTGTTTATTAGAAAAATTAGAAAAATTATGA
>Ga0115571_1001567_pt1 | contig 15965 bp, 17 predicted proteins | sample COGITO_mtgs_1205_FD_87293 | JGI IMG/M metagenome (GOLD analysis project Ga0115571, IMG submission 87293) | Pelagic marine microbial communities from North Sea - COGITO_mtgs_120531 | ecosystem: Environmental > Aquatic > Marine > Epipelagic | place: Germany:Helgoland, sampling site Kabeltonne...
CTATTGGACGGGCTATGTGTTCCCGGATCAAGCCATTTGGCCCGAAGAACGGACCACTTGGACGGCCGGAGCGGTGTTGCTCGCAGCCGATGTTTTGTCAAAACGCACCGCCGGCCATCGATTGTTTTTACCGTCTTAAAGCGCTTAGGGCCTTAAGACAAACGGCCCGCCTTCAGCCCTAACGTCAACGCCTTGCGATGCCGCCAGCCCAACCTCATTCAGTAGGGTGCAGGCTACCCATTGCGCCGAATAAAATGGCCCGCGTGCGCTAAGGGCCGCGACAACATGGGCACATCACAATCCGTCTGCAGCCGATTTGCCGCGCTACTGACGAATGCGCCGCCTCAGAATGCCCAGCGTCTTCACCATTCTTATCAATTCGAACTTTCCAGATGCCAAGGCCATTTGGTAGATTTCAAATGGCGGTCTACCGCCATCTTTGGGGTCTGGAAAAATGTCGTGGATCAACAACAGACCGCCCGGGACAACCCACGGCGACCAGACCTCATAGTCGATTGTGGCGGCCTGGCTACTATGACCGCCATCGATGAACAAAAGCCCCAATGGCGTCTGCCAATTCCGGCCCGCCACCCGTGAGGCCGCAACAATGGGAATCACCGTATCCTCTAACTGAGCTGCCAATATATTCGATCGAAACACTGGAAAAGAATCAAACAACCCGGTTTTCGCGTCATAGAGTTCGGCATCATGATAGGCCTCACCCACCTGATGCTCTTCGGAGCCGCGATGATGATCGATCGCGAACAAACTGTTTTGACCTTCCTGACAGGCAGCGCCCAAATAAACAGTCGATTTGCCACAATAACTGCCAATTTCTAGGCACGGCCCCAGTGCCGCAACCGAGCACGCGGATTCATACAGGGCTTGGCCCTCATCAGGATCCATAAAGCCTTTGACCGCATCGATATCAACTGGAAGTTTCATTTCATCAAACCCAAAAGAAGATGCCCATGTAAATAACGAACATCGAAGCCCCAGTGTAGATCAGCAGGTTCGTGACAGTAGGCCACTTTTCTGGTCTTTGAATTGGAAGCCGGTCACCAACGCCCAACCAAATCAAACACCCCAGCAGGCCGCCAAACACAATACTGATGATTAATAATCCCATGCCACCGCTCCGGTTATAGCCCGTTCATCAAAAGGTAGGGCAAGGTATCTCCCACCTGGACCCATTGGTTTGGCGCAACAACCGCTAAGGCATTGGCCCAAGAAAGACTCGACATGACCCCAGAGCCTTGCGCTTTAAACGCGATCAACTGCACCGATGATCCATTGGGCACTGCGCGCACTCGAAGGTACTCCTGACGCGCGCCGGCCTTGAACTCGAACGCCGCTTGGCCGGGCCAGGTGACCGACTCTGTCTCAAGCCGACCTTGCAAGCAGGCAAGATAGGGTCGCGCGAGCACTTCAAAGGTCACAAAGGTTGAAACCGGGTTGCCGGGTAGACCGAAAAAGGGTTTGTTCTGTACATGACCAAACGCCATTGGTTTACCGGGTTTAATCGCCAGTTTCCAGACGTCTAAGGCACCCAATTGCGTCACCGCTTCTTTAACAAAATCCCGATCACCCACCGAGACCCCGCCCGAGCAGATGATGACATCGGCTTGCTGGGCTGCCCGAGTAAGCGCGACACGCGTCTCCTCCAGGTCATCTGAAACAATGCCCATATCGACAACGCTAATCCCCATCTGCGTCAACAATGCAGCGAGCGCGTAGCGATTAGAGTTGTAAATCTGACCGGGTTTCAGCGCTTTGGGCGGCTGAACCAGCTCATCACCGGTTGATAAAATGGCAACCGTGAGCGTTCGATAGACCAGCGCTTTGTCCTTTCCGATACTGGCCAAAAGACTTAGATCAGCGGGCCGCAGTTGTTGCCCGCGAGCCAGCACTTGGGCGCCTTCCTCGATGTCTTGCCCCTTTGGGCGGACATTCTCACCAACAACAACCGTCGCCTTTGGCACCAGGCGCACTGCATCGAATTCAGCATCCTCTTGGATTAGCACCGCGTCCGCCCCAATGGGCATTTCACCACCGGTAAAGATTCTCGCAGCGCCGCCCGCGTTGAGCGGCTGGCCAGGGCTTCCCGCCGGAATGATTTGATGAATCGCTAACGGCTGTCCAACCACAACATCGTTCGAGCGAACCGCGAAACCGTCCATTGCGCTATTGTCCGCCGGCGGCACGGCCCGCGTTGCAATGACATCGTCCCCTAGGATTCGGCCAAGCGCTTGGTCCAGCGCGATGGTTTCACAAGCCACAACCGGCGCCGCCTGCGACAACAACCGCTGGCGAGCATTTTCTACTGACAGTAACGTCATGCCAACTTGCCTCTATGTCAGTGATGGCCTCTCAGGATCAACTCTGCAAAATTACAAGGTCGATGCGTGCTGTCTAACTGGGAAAGCAGAATGCCGTCCCAAGCGGTTTTACACGCACCGGTTGAGCCCGGCACGCAAAAGATCAAAGTATTGTTCGCAAGCCCGCCCAGGGCCCTGGACTGGACCGTTGAGGTGCCAATCTCAGCAAAAGACAACTGCCGAAACAGCTCACCAAAGCCATCGATACGCGTATCGAGCAGCGGGCCGATGGCTTCTGGCGTCGAGTCCCGACCCGTAAAACCGGTCCCGCCCGTCATGAGCACGACCTGAACCATTGGGTCAGCGATATAACTCGAAACCCTCGCGCGCAAGAGATAACAATCATCAATCACAATGACGCGATCAACCAGCTCATGCCCTACGCCGCTCAAGGCGTCAGCCAGGTAATCGCCGGAAGTATCGTTTTCTGCTGTGCGAGTATCTGACACTGTTACCAGCGCGATCTTTAACGCGTCGCCCATTCTGGGACTCCTCTGTTACTCATTCATTCGAAAAGCAAACACCCGCCAGGTCAAAGCCGCCGCAAAAAAGCCCCGGCTTGAACTAACGCAGATAGATAGATTCATGACCGATGACCCGGAGATGCGCGCCGACCAGGATCATCACAGCGGCGATAGCCAAGGTGGCATTCACCATCCTAATACCCCCGCAACGGGCTACACGGGCAAACACATCCTTCATTTGAGTCATCCACCGCAGCCCGAGTATCCGCCGGACCCATTCTGTCACAGTTGACCTATCTCTTGTTGGAATTGCGATTGCTAGCGCTACTTGCCTTTCCAATTGGGCGGGCGTTTTTCCGAAAAGGCCCGAGGCCCTTCAATAAAATCCTCGCTCGCATAGAGCGCCGCAATCTGATCATACCGACCTTTGATCGCGGCCTCGAGGGATTCCGCCGCCAGGCCTTGCATTGCGGCCTCCTTGCTGGCGCGAACCGAAATCGGTGCACATTCCAAAATTTGCGCGGCCCACTGCTTAGCAGCCGTTAGTGCTTGCCCTTTCGGCACCACTTCATTGACAAACCCCAGCTGCTGGCCTTCTGCAGCAGGCACTCGGCGACCGGTTAAGAGCATGCCCATCGCTTGTTTCATACCAATTTCACGCGGCAGCCGATGGATTCCCCCGGCTAATGCGGCCAAACCCACTCTGGGCTCCGGTAACGCAAAGATCGCGTTTTCGGACGCAATAATCAAATCACAAGCCAATGCGATTTCAAATCCCCCGCCCATGGCCAAGCCGTTAACCGCCGCAATCACCGGTTTCGAATTATCAAAGCGTGCGGTTAAACCCGCAAATCCAGACTTTGGCCCACCCATTTTACCGCCCGAGGCCTGATACTTTAGATCGTTGCCGGCACTGAAGGCCCGATCACCTGCGCCCGTAATAATCGCAACCCATTGCTCTGGATCTGCAGCAAAGTCATCAAAGGCTTCCGCAAGTTCAAAATTGCCTGGCGGATGCAGCGCATTCATGACATCAGGGCGCTCGATCGTCACGATCGTTAATCGACCTTCTTTTTCAACCCGACAAAATTCTCCCATAACCCGTCTCCCAACGCTTCTAGTCTAAATAAAATAGCTTCAGGTGCGCCGGCTTGGCTCGCCCACGCCCACCCATTTCGAATCAAGCCCGCAAGATCCCGATCACACTCGCATCCGAGCATCGCAAGCCTTTCGCATCCGCGCCAGTCCCATCTCCAGTACGCGGCGCGGACAACCGAAGTTCAACCGAATGTAGCCGTCTCCACTAAATTGCGCGCCATCTGACAAGCCTACCCCAGCTGACTCAAAAAAGCCTTTTGGATCCGTCAAACCAAGCTCAGTTACCTTCAGCCAGCCGAGGTAGGTGGCCTCGGTCAACCCAACGCTGACCCCGGGCATTTCCGCGACCTGCTGAATCAACAGATCGCGATTAGCGGCTAAGTAACGCAGCAAGGATTCGTGCCAGGCGTCGCACTCGGACCACGCGGCCTCGGTTGCGACATAACCCAAGGTATTGACGTGGGCCATAATCCCCGCGCCACCCGCCTTAAATTGCGCCATCAGTGCAGGATTTTGCGCAATCGCCACCGCACAGCCGAGACCCGCTAAGTTAAATGTTTTCGAGGCGGCTTGCAGGGTAATCGTTTGATTGGCTGCAAGCGGGCTTAGGGATGCCATGGGGGTATGAACTCGTCCATCTAGCAACAGCTCACAGTGAATCTCATCCGAACAGATCACAATGTTATGTGCCAAACAGATCTCTAAAATCTCTGCCAAGACCGTCGGCGGGATGACCCGCCCAACGGGATTCATTGGATGGCACAACAATAATAATTCAATCTCGGGCCGTTCTTTGGCCAGAGCTCGAAACTCGGCAACCGGGAAATCCCAACCTTCCGCCTCAGTCATCTCAAGGGTAAACAATTGCCGCCCCATGAACTCGGCGGCCTGCAAAAAAGGTTGGTAAACAGGAACCGCCGTCACGACCGCCCCACCCGGACGCACGACGCCGCGGATAATCTGATTAATGGCGGGGACAACACCGGGCACGAGCTCAAGGTCGCTGGGTGAAACAGACCAATCATAGCGCCTGCGGAGACGGGTCTGGATCACTGCAATCAAGGAGTCAGGCACAATGGTGTAACCATAGATTGGATGCTCGAGACGGGCACGAAGCGCTTGGGTCACCGCATCGGGGGCCGCAAAATCCATATCGGCAACCCACATCGGGAGCACGTCTTGCCCTCGATATTTATCCCACTTAGAACTCCAAGTCCCTTGGCGATTAATAACCGTATCAAAATCAGGCGTCACGGTTTGTACCTCTTTCTAGCGATACCTCGAGCGATTAAGTCTACATCAAATCGAGCATTAGGCGGGTTCCGTAGGCTGTCGAGATCATTCGAAAGCGCTTATACTCAGCGCATCGTCGCAAACAACGTTATCAGGAGTACAACAAGATGGGATTATTCTCTAAAGCCATTTCACTACCGAGCGCCGCGACCGCCTTACCCGGGCGCAGTGACCCCATGCCTGTGCCGAGTCAGCACTTTGTAAACGGCAATCCTCTCATCGGCCCCTTCCCTGAAGGCTATAACCAGATTTTGTTAGGCATGGGCTGCTTTTGGGGCGCTGAGCGAAAATTTTGGCAACTAGAAGGCGTTTACACCACGGCCGCGGGTTACGCCGGCGGGCACACGCCCAATCCTACCTATGAAGAGGTCTGCTCAGGCGGCACCGGCCATACCGAGGTGGTTTTAGTGGTTTGGGACCCGAGTCAATTGCCCTTAGAAACACTGCTAGCAACCTTCTGGGAAAGTCATGATCCAACCCAGGGCATGCGGCAGGGGAATGATCTTGGCACCCAATATCGATCCTGTCTCTACCTGCAAAACGAGTCCGACCTTGATCAGGCACAACAAACCGCGATGACGTTTCAGACCAAGCTGAGCGCTGCGAACTACCCAGCAATCACAACGGAACTTGCTGTCGATCAACACTTTTATTACGCCGAGCACTACCATCAGCAATATCTAGCGAAGGTCCCGAACGGCTATTGCGGCATTGGTGGCACCGGCGTGTGCTATTGAAATAGGCGTCTTTTAGGATTCAAAAAGCGCCTATTTAAATGCTTCTGCTTTGAACAGAGGTTTCTAACGCCAGAAGCGCCTGTCACTAGGACAGGAGTTTTTGGTAGGCCTGATCGTAGCGCTCAAGCGTCTGCTCGATGACCTCATTTGGCAGTGCCGGGCCCGGGGCTTCTTTATCCCACAACCCTTTGGCAACCAACGATTCCGTATAGTTTCTGACGAATTGTTTGTCATAACTATTCTGCTCTTCGCCTGGACGCCAAGCATCAGCTGGCCAAAACCGTGAGCTGTCTGGGGTTAAAACCTCATCGATCAGCACAGGCTCACTGGATCCCGGCTCGAGCCCGAACTCAAATTTGGTATCCGCGATTAAGATCCCTCGCTGACCGGCGTAGGCTCGACCCTCATTATAAATTGCAATCGAGGTGTCCCGAATCGACAACATCAGGTCCTTCCCAGCAATATCGCAACTCTCTTCAAAGCTAATATTTTCATCATGCCCTGATTCTGCCTTGGTGCTGGGCGTAAACACGGGTGACTCAATCCGGTCGCTGTTGACCATCCCGGCCGGTAACGCAATACCACAAACGTGACCAGATCTGAGGTAATCTTTATAGCCACTGCCCGTTAAATACCCTCGAACAATACACTCAACCGGCACCACCTCGTTCTTACGACAGATCATAATCCGGCCGTCCAGCGCCGCATAATCCTGTTCAGACAACCCGCTAATATCCCGAATATTGGTGCTCACCAAATGGTGGCGGTAACGTCCAGAAAAATAGTCAAACCAAAACTTTGAAATCTTCGTCAGCATCGCGCCCTTACCGGGGATACCGTTTTCGAGCACCACGTCAAAAACACTCACGCGATCCGAGGCGATAATCAAAAGGCCCGCATCACCATTTGGCAAGGTCACGTCATAAAGGTCTCGAACTTTACCGGTTCTTTTGTTGGGGAGGGGGAGGTTGGTTTCTAGTAATGCCTGCACAATGCCACCTTTTTACTCAAGTTAAGAATATTCAATTACCGTACCGAAGACAGTGCTTGCTCGAAGTCATCAAGCAAGTCGCCAATATCTTCAATGCCCACAGAAAACCGGATCAGATTGTCCTTGATGTCCATTTCCGCGCGACGAGCAGGCCCAATTTCATAAAATATCGAATGGGCAACCGGTATGGCAAGGGTTCTGACATCGCCCAAATGGGTGGCCTTAATCACCGTCTGCAACTGATTCAGAAACCTAAAACAATCGATTTCCGGTTGCAACTCGATACTCAAAATGGCGCCTGGGCGACCGAACAGATCAACCGTTCGTTGATGTTGCGGATGATCGGGCAACCCAGGGTAGTAAACCGCGTCGATTAGATCATGAGCTTGAAAGAACTCAGCGAGCGCGGCAGCATTATCGCAAGCCCGCGCCATACGCAACGCAAGCGTATCGGCCCCAGTCGACAACCGATGTGCCGAGTCCGCAGCCAAACTTGCGCCAAAGTCGCGTAGCCCTTTTTTCTTGATTTGGTTCAAGCCCCACATTGACGGCTCGCCAACTCGATAGCCGTCATAGATATTGGGAAACGTCGTCCAATCGAACAGGCCCATTTCCGTCACACTGCCCCCGAGCGCATTGCCATGCCCACCGATGTACTTGGTGAGCGAGTTAATGACCAAAGACGCATCCACCGATTTCGGCTGAAAGAGATAGGGCGTCGTGAGGGTATTATCAACCACATAAATTAATCCCTGCGCTTTGCAGACAGCGCCGATCCCCACCAGATCTGAAACTTGCGTTCTTGGATTCGCAATGGTTTCGACAAAGACCAATTTGGTATTGGGCTGAACCGCCGCGGCAACCGCATCAGCACTGGTTGCATCAACAAAGGTTAGCTCGATGCCATGGGCGCCAAACGATTCGAACAAACTCGCGGTGTTACCAAACAAGTATTTTGAGGCGATAACGTGATCACCCGATCGCAAAAGTGCAAACAGGGTCGTGCCAATTGCCGCCATACCCGTACTAAAGGCAATCGTCGCTCGGCCATTCTCCATTTGGGTGACTTTTTGCTCTAGCGCCTCGACCGTTGGATTAATCTGTCGACCGTAGGTATAACCCTTTTGCTTACCCTGGAACACTCGCGCCAAATCATGCGCGTCTTCGTAACCATAGGTTACACCCGGATGAATCGGCTTCAGTAGATTACCGTGTTCGACGCCAAATCGGCGATCCGAATGCAAAAGCTGTGTGGTAAATCCCATAATGGGTCTCCAGAAATAGAAAACCCGCAAAGGTACGCGGGCCGTGCCCCTTAGCGGTACTTGTTACGCGCCCGCAAGTTGGTTACAAATCGGCGCGACATAATTTTATTACGCACGTCAAGACTATTCAATGTCCCACCGAACGCGCCCCATGACTTCAGGAACGGGAATGGAGCCTGCTACAATAGACGCTCCTCAATCGCACATGACGCTCATGACTGATTCTTTAAATCCGCGTTTACTTCAATTTATCCAAGATTCCCCAACACCGTACCATGCGACGCAGCAGGTTATGACAAGACTTGATGCCGCGGGGTTTCAAGCGCTGTCTGAAACCGATGTCTGGGCCCTTAAAGCCGGCCGGTACTACGTTACCCGGAACGATTCGTCGATCATTGCCTTTTGCTGGGATCCCAGCACGCTAACGGAGTCTGGGCTCAAGATGGTCGGCGCCCATACCGATAGCCCCTGCCTCAAAGTCAAGCCCAACCCGGTGACCCTCGAACAAGACTATCAGCAGCTCGGTGTCGAGGTGTACGGCGGCGTCCTAATGAACCCTTGGTTTGATCGCGATCTGAGCCTTGCCGGGAAGGTCACCTATCGTCTACAAAATGGTCAGCTTCGCAATGGCTTGATCAATTTTCAGCAGGCCATTGCCGTGATTCCAAGCCTTGCCATCCATCTTGACCGAGAGGCCAACTCTCAGCGTAGTATCAACGCGCAAACTGATTTGCCCCCGATCATTTCTCAAACCACTGAGCCATTTGACGTCTTGTTAAAAAACGAAGTGCTCAGAACCTATCCAGAGAGCCAGATTGACACCATCCTCGCGTGGGATCTGTGTTTTTATGACGTCAACCCGCCGGCTTTAATCGGCCTTAACGACGCCTTCATCGCAAGCGCCCGTTTAGACAACCTACTATCGTGCTTCATCGCCCTAGAGGCTTTAATTCAAAGCGAGGCGGCAACCAACACCTTGATTGTGCTCAATGATCATGAGGAGGTTGGTAGCAGCTCGATTGCAGGCGCTGACGGCTCCTTTTTGGTGGACGTACTGAACCGTTTAACCACCAATTCTGAGGACAAAACCCGCATACTGGCCCAGTCCTTATTAATCTCAACGGATAACGCTCATGGCGTGCATCCTAATTTTGCTGGCAAACATGATCCGAGGCACAGCCCAAAGCTGAACAAAGGGCCTGTGATCAAGGTTAACGCCAATCAGCGTTACGCGACCAATTCCGATACCCACGGTTATTTTAGGGCGCTTTGCGAGGCGCAGGACATCCCGCATCAGGTTTTCGTCACACGATCAGACATGGGGTGCGGCAGCACGATCGGTCCGATCACCGCGAGCAAACTTGGGGTTAAAACCCTCGATATCGGCCTGCCAACTTTTGGCATGCACTCTATTCGAGAGTTAGCAGGGGCAAAAGATCCTGAATACCTGCTGCGAGCACTAAGGGCTTTTTTCAGTCAATCACAAGGCGTGCAAATCACCGCTGAGCATTAATCAAGGGTGAGCGATATAAGACTCGCCTGCCACTGCAGACGACGCAGCAGCTTAAGCAACAAGACCGAATCGGGCTGCGCCGCAAGCCGCGCTTTGGTCGTCTCATAGAGCGTAATCAGACGGGCGTCCTGCTGCCACCGAGCCGACAAAAAATCGCGCCATCGCTGGGCTTGCGCTGCGTCTAAGCTATCAGGGTAGTGCCTTGCTTTAAACGTGAACAGCAATTCATTCAGGCGCGCGTCGGCGAATACTTCAGTTTGCCCCGGCGCACTCGCTATTTCAGGAACCTGTGCAAAGCGGCTGCGATCAACTTCTGAAACAAACCCGCCGCTGTAAAGCTGAAACTCAGCATCCTTTACGGGGGCCTCCGGCACACGCCGCATTGCTTCAATCAGCGCGCCTTGAATGCCAGGATAACTTTGGATTTTCTTTACAAACCCGGTCAGCGCATCAGGCGACCAGCTCAAATCCGCCGCTAATGCCGGTGGTAAGGTATTCATCGGCGCGATCGGCGGACAACGATTGATTTGAATCCGCTGAACAACAGAGGGCTTTGACCGAGCCCCTTCGACCCGTTTTGGCAACAAAAAGTCCGTTAGCGCATCGCCCTTCAGTGCACAATACGCTTCTGGATCTTGGCGGAGATCCAAGCAGATGACCGAATTTTGATTTGAAGGATGTGCGATCAGCGGCAGGATCGGCGCGAGATATCGATCACTTGAGTCAAAAAACGGCTGAATCAGTAAGACCGGCGCTTTACCTAACGGGTAGAGCAGGTCCAAAACCGCCTGTTTCTTTCGCATTTGGAAGTGGTAATCAAAGAGTTTTGGTTGCGCCGTCTTAACCAGCTTGGCTAAAGAGATTGTCGCTTCAATATCTGACAGCGCATCGTGGGCATTTTCATGACTGAGTCCATTCGCCTCGGCCATCTTAACGAGGGTAAAAGACGGCTTACCATCTTCTCGTTTTGGCCACTTGATGCCCGCCGGACGAAGCGCAAAAGTCATCCGAAGCAGATTAATCAAGTCCCAACGCGAATTGCCGTTCTGCCATTCACGCGCATAAGGATCAAAGAAATTGCGATATAAAGATTGCCGAACAAACTCATCGTCAAAATTTAAATTGTTATACCCAACCACACAGGTGCCAGGCTCTGTAAAACACGCTAACATTTTGCGAAGCCCAGCTAATTCACTCAGGCCTTCAGCATCAATTTGATCCGGGTCAATTCCCGTGATCAATGTGGCATCCGGATGAAACAGCGTGTCGACACTGGGTTTAATATAGAAGTTGACGGGCGAGCCGATCGGCCGAAGGTCCGAATCCGTTCGCTGGCCTGCAAACTGAACGATTCGATCCAGAATCGGGTCCGTACCCGTGGTCTCAAGGTCATACCAAAAAAAGGTGCTTTGCATACGATTGCATCTTCGAATCCAGCCCTACTGTACCCTATAATCAAGCAATCTGGTCTCGAGTCGCACCATGGGTCATTCAAAAATTCTGTTTACCGCTTTAGGCCCGGTCGCTGGCTTCGCGCTCTTTTTTGTGCTGACGGCCCAGGATCAACCCACAGTTATCGCCATTACCGCAGCAATCACTCTTTGGACCGGCCTGTGGTGGGTCTTTGAGCCGATTCCCATTCCTGCAACCTCATTGTTGCCGCTAGCACTGTTCCCGGCATTCAGCATTTTAACGCCGGCACAAGTTGGGGCCGCCTACGGAAGCCCGCTTGTTTTATTACTGATGGGCGGCTTCATTTTATCAACGGCCATGGAACGCAGTGGCGCCCATCGACGCGTTGCACTCACCATGGTTAACCTTTTTGGGGGCAGCAGTAGTCGACGCTTAGTGTTTGGCTTTATGGCCGCCTCAGCGCTTTTGTCCATGTGGATTTCTAACACCGCAACGACCTTGATGCTGCTGCCGGTCGCCCTCGCGGTACTGGAAAAAGCCCCCGACAAACGATTGGCCGTGCCACTCTTGTTGGGCATCGCGTATGCCGCCAGTATCGGCGGTATCGGCACCCCAATCGGCACCCCACCGAACTTGGTTTTCAGAGAAGTTTACGCAACAACCACAGGCCAAGAGATTGGTTTTCTGACCTGGATGACCTGGGGCGTGCCGGTCGTGCTCCTCTTTGTACCCTTGACCGCCCTGTGGCTGACTCGGAATTTGAATTATCAAGGCACGTTTGATTTACCGCCTGTCGGCGCTTGGCAAACCGCAGAACGCCGGGTGCTCATTGTCTTTTCTTTAACCGCCCTAGCCTGGGTGACTCGTAGTCAACCTTTTGGCGGTTGGAGTCAATTATTGAATGTGCCCGGCATTAATGATGCAAGCATTGCAATGCTTGCAGTCGTCGTCATGTTTTTGGTGCCCAACGGCCGAGGTGAGCGTTTACTGACCTGGGATGCCGCAGAAAAAATTCCCTGGGGGATGCTGATCCTGTTCGGCGGCGGTATCGCCATTGCCAAAGCCTTTGTTACTTCCGGACTATCTCAAGAACTTGGCGGCATGCTTACCCAGCTGGCAGGGTTGGATCTATTCTTTTTAGTCCTGGTTATTTGCCTGGTCATCACCTTTATGACCGAAATCACCAGCAATACGGCGACGACCACTTTGATGTTACCGATCCTTGCGGCCGCCGCGGTCGCCTTTGAGATCCCACCCGAGCGGTTGATGGTGCCGGCTGCCATGAGTGCAAGTTGCGCGTTTATGCTACCCGTCGCCACAGCGCCCAATACCATTATGTTTAGTACAGGCGCCTTTCCAATTCGAACTATGATACGAGAGGGCTTAGCGCTCAATATTATTGGGGCATTTTTGATTAGCTCGCTGAGCGTTTGGCTGATCTAAGGATTCAGGCGGGGCAAGCAGACCAAGATGAAAATGTTGAAAGGGGTGACGAGACGTCGTCACAGGACTATTCTTAATCCTGACAAATCGATCCGTTAAGGCAGACCATGCGATTCATTCGGGGCAGTCTCACGCTACTGCTCATGCTCATCAACACCTTGATCCTTGCGATACCGCTCTGCATCGCGGCGCTAGTGCGCGGGCTTACCCCATACCGGTACCAAGCGCTGTGCACGCAGATTTCAATGCGTTGTGCTGAGGGCTGGATTGCCAACAACAACCGGATCATCGATGCCTTTCAAACCCTCGACATAAGCGTTGCGCACTATCCGGAATTAAGCCCTGACGAGTGGTACCTGGTTATCTGCAACCATCAAAGCTGGACTGATATCGTGATTCTGCAGCGAATTCTGAATAAGCGAGTCCCGATGTTGAAGTTTTTTATTAAGCAGACGCTGCTGTATGTTCCGATCCTTGGGGTTTGCTTCTTAGCGCTCGATTTCCCCATCATGAAGCGCTACGACAAACGCACCCTTGCCAAGAAGCCGCATCTAAAAGGCCGAGATCTTGAGACCACTTTAAAATCCTGTGAACGATTTAAGCTCACGCCGGTTTCGGTTCTAAATTTTGTAGAGGGCACTCGTTTCTCACCTGAGAAACAGCGGCGATCAAAGAGTCCGTACCAACACTTACTCAAGCCCAAAGGCGGTGGTGTCGCCATGGTCGTCGACTCCATGCAAGATGATCTCAGTGCGATCTTGGATGTGACATTGGCCTACCAACATGAAACGCCATCATTTTGGTCTTTTATATGCGGCCACCCAACGCCAATTAAAATCCAAATTGACCGCCTGGCAATCCCCAGACGAGCCGACCTCCCCGAATCCGGCGCCGCGAAATCAATGGGTAAACAGGTTAAGCAAATCTTGCTCGATCGCTGGGATAAGAAAGAGGCCGTTTTGCAGCAACTGCTAGAGCCTAACTAACTCTCCTGCTATGCTTGCCGCTCGGAGGAGCCGCTTTGACTTCAATCTACAATGACTATTTTGGGCTGAAAGAATCCCCCTTCTCGATTGCACCGAACCCTCAATATCTTTACATGAGTGATCGGCATCGCGAGGCGCTTGCCCATTTAATGTACGGCATCCAAGGTGATGGCGCCTTCATTTTGTTGTCAGGTGAAGTCGGGACTGGCAAAACCACGATCTGTCGATGCCTGCTAGAGCAAATCCCAACTCAAGTTGATACCGCTTTTATTCTCAATCCAAAATTAACGGCCGCCGAACTGCTTGCAGCAGCCTGCGACGATTTAAAGATCAGCTATCCCCAAGGTGCAACGATTAAAGTCCTAACCGACTGTATTAACGCCTATCTCCTTGAGGCTCATGCCAACGACCGACGCACCGTACTCATCATTGACGAAGCCCAAAACTTATCCATCGAGGTGTTAGAACAACTGCGTTTGCTGACTAATCTTGAAACAAACCAGCGCAAACTCCTCCAGATTATTTTGCTTGGCCAGCCAGAACTTTTAGTGCTCCTGGCGAAACCTGAACTGCGACAATTGTCGCAAAGGATAACAGCACGGTTTCACCTCAACGCCTTAAATCGCGATGAAATTTCAGCCTATATTAAACATCGCTTGGTGGTCGCAGGGGCAAAGGGTACTTTTTTCACAAAACCCGCGATCGATCGAATTTATAAAATCAGCCAAGGTATTCCGCGGATTATTAACTTGGTTTGTGATCGCTCTCTACTGGGCACCTATTCTGAGGGCGAGCTTCAAGTCACACCAAAAATCGTGGCAAAAGCGGCCTCGGAAATCCTTGGACCCGAGACCCAAGCGAGTCCTAACTGGCGATTGATTGCAATCGCGAGCATTGGTAGCTTGGTTGTGCTGACGGGACTCTTAATCCTGATGCTCACGGGCGAATCAGAGGCGCCCATTGCCCAAATACAACCCTCGGCGCAGCAAGAGACTGTCGCGACAATCAACCAACCAATGACGGCTCGTGAAGATCAATTCGCAGACGCGACCGCTTACGTCGCGCCCGCACCCCAGCAGAGCCTTGAGATAGCGGAGCCCGTGCGCTTGCAAACGTTTGAAGAAACGCAGCCCGCGCCTTACGGGGATCAATCCAGCACAAACCTCACCTCATTGCGTTTAATTCGCGGCCACGACATCGCCGGCGCTGCTTTAAATGATCTGCTCCAGTTGTGGGGAGTCGATTTCACCGATCCAGACTCCGCCTCTTGTGAGCTTGCAGAAACCATTGGTTTATTCTGCTTTTCGAGTATCGCTGGCCTCAATGAAATGAACGATTTCGACCGACCTGTCGTGATCAATCTCAACAACCAGTGGTTTACGCTGATCGAACTCGACCGCGGTAGCGCATCCCTAAAAGTGGATAACACGATCCATAGCGTGCCGGTTGCCGAACTACTTGATGCTTGGAGTGGCAATTTCACGCTTCTGTGGCGAGCCCCTCCGGGCTATAAAGCACCCATCTCGATAGGCGATCGGGGCCCTGCCGTTGACTGGCTGGTCAACCGGTTGCAGGTCATCAATGATCGAACGGGCCCGACAACGCCGGGTTATGTGTTCGATGGCGAATTAGAAGTCCAAGTGAAGCAATTTCAGCTCACCACCGGACTAACCCCCGATGGGATCGCTGGCGTTAAAACTTGGATTAAAATTAATGATGCGGACGATATCGAAACGCCACGTTTAGACGGGGAAAGTTTGTAATGTCTTACATCCTTGATGCGCTCAACAAGTCTGAAGAAGAGAAAAAACAGCACCGTACGCCTGGGCTGAATACAATCCACCAAAAACCCAACAATCGTACCCCTGGTAAGCGCCTCTGGATGATCGTCGCAAGCGCTGTCGTGATCCTAAATCTTCTTGGCTTGATCATTTGGTTTGTGTTTTTAGCCGAGGCGCCCAAAACAACTGCTGCCAAAATTGATCCGTTGCCGACGATGCAGCCGGTTATCGGGCAGACTCCGCCAAATAATAACCGCGCGTTAAGCCGTGAGCCGCGCACTGCCCGTCCTGAACCAGCATTAATCGGATCGACCCCATCAAGGCCAGTCCGCGAAAGACCGGCTGCGCAACCTGACCCCTTCCAAGCTAGCTTAAGCCGCCAAGTCAAACAGGAAATCTCAGCCATTCGTTTTTCGAGCCATATTTTTGCGAACGACGCCAGTCTTCGAATGGTGGTTATCAATGGTCAATCCCTCCGAGAGGGGAATCGATTCGGCTCAGGACTCTTGCTCAAGAATATTACAGAGGAAGGGGTTGTGGTCGCCTATCAAAATAACGAAGTCCCGATCAGCGTTTTAAGTCAGTGGGCTGACGACTAAGGCC
>Ga0115571_1001569_pt1 | contig 15938 bp, 21 predicted proteins | sample COGITO_mtgs_1205_FD_87293 | JGI IMG/M metagenome (GOLD analysis project Ga0115571, IMG submission 87293) | Pelagic marine microbial communities from North Sea - COGITO_mtgs_120531 | ecosystem: Environmental > Aquatic > Marine > Epipelagic | place: Germany:Helgoland, sampling site Kabeltonne...
GGTTGCGGGATGCTTTATAGTGTCGTAAAGACCTACGTTGTTATAAATTGTGTTTAGGTTAAAAGGAGTATTATTTGCTCTAAGCTGTGTGTGCTTAACTCTGTGATACGGTAGTGTGTCTAATTTAGCACCATCTACTGATACGTCTCTGCCATCTACTGTGCCTGTAGCTGTAATATCACCAACAACATTTAGCCCGTTATATAAAGTGGTACTACCATGAACACCTAAATTGGCGGTATTACCAAAAACACCTAAATTCACGTCACCAGTGAACGTAGCACCCGATAAGTCTGCTTTGCCTGAGATGTCTTGATGGGTTGTTAGATAATCAGAAGAATCAAAAGCCTTAACCTGTGCTAGGTTAGTTACTTCTGAATCCATTAACGCACCTGCGGCTTCTACATTGGCAGTTGTCACAGTTGCGTCTGAACCGTCTACGCCATCTGTGCCATCTGTGCCATTAGTACCGTCTACGCCATTAGTACCGTCTACGCCATCTGTGCCATCTGTGCCATTAGTACCGTCTACGCCATTAGTACCGTCTACGCCATCTGTGCCATCTGTGCCATTAGTACCGTCTACGCCATCTGTGCCATCTGTGCCATTAGTACCGTCTACGCCATTAGTACCGTCTACGCCATTAGTACCGTCTACGCCATCTGTGCCATCTGTGCCATCAGCACCTCTTAAATCGTTAGTTGTAAAAGCACCGCTGCCTGTACTAGCTATAAAGGAAACTCTACCTGTAGATGGATTGTAATTACCGACATAAGCATTGCCGTCAGTACCGTCAGAACCTCGTAAATCAGATGTGCTAAATCCTAATCCATCATCTGAGGTAAATGTCGCAATACCTGTTGATGAGTCATAAGCCCCACCTGTGAAACCATCACCGTCTGTGCCGTCTGCACCTGTAGGTATTGTAAGAACCCCCGTTGCCGCATCATAGTTTGCGGTTGATCCCGCCGCACCAGTGGCTACTGTAAGACTTAAAATACTTGATGCGGAGTTACTGGCGCGTGATGCGTGTCCTGCGGCATCAGCCACATACCCATCAACTGTCGTCTGCTCTGGAGAGCCACGGTAGAAACTGGATGTAGAGTCCGTCTCTGTTACCGCTGTCTCGTTGATTGTGTCTTCAGTAGCGTCAGTTGAACCAACAACTGTGTCTTCTGGATTGTTCTTAAAGAACCCGCCCATATCAGTACCCGATGTTTACTTGTGGAGTTGAGCCTGCAACCTCTGACTCTCGCGTATGTTTAACTATTCGCGCAACGGCTTTCTGGTATCCCGTCTCCCAACGGCTACCGTCTGAGCCTAAGAAGTTTGACGCTTCAGCTAATGAGGCATACAGATATACCTCTGGAGCCATTGTCAGCATTGCATTGGTCTGCGTGTCAGAAGTTAAACGACCTACATCGTAGTAATAAATCATTCGTGCTTCGTTAGCAGATGTTGTGCCTGAAGTTGGAAAGAACTTGAGCCTGTATGTTTCTCTAGCAAAACAAGTGGGAACTGCTGAGTGGGCTTCAAAGCTGTGAATTTGAGATAGCGACACACGCTCTAGGGGGTTGTAGTTCCAGAAGACATCTTTAGCTTCTAGGAAATCACTTGGGAGAGTGGCATAGCCTTCACTGTTCACACTTAACAAGATTGTCTTCTCGTTGGATGGTGTGCGTAGTTCGTGAAGTATTCTGCTCTCCGCAAGTTCAATAAATTCTGGTATTTCGGCTGTCAGATCAGTTCTGTTCAACCAGTTAGCTATTGCGGCTTTTAAACCGTCATAAGTTGCAATACTCATAGTCTGCCACCGCCAGTACGCAAGTAAGCGTATTCAGGAGAGTTGAGTTTTTTCTTCATGCGTTTGAGGTCTTCTTTGTTGGGAGCCATGACGTTAATACCTTCTTTCATCCACTCCATAGCGACTACCGATGGGATACTTGCTACACGTTGCATATCGCCCATCTTTCTGCCTTCCGCTTCTTCCCTCGCTCTTTTATTGCTTTCAAGGATGCCTGATACGTCTTGCGTGTGCGCGATAACCAGTTTGTCTTCGTTCTGGTCGTGATGGACTATTTCTTTTAATTCGTCTGACATCGTGTACCTCAACAAAAAAGTAAAAGGATGGCTCCGAAGAGCCACCCAGTTTTATTACTACTAAGCAGTTAGTGCTCCAATCAAACCTGAAGCCTTACTGTTTTCACAAACAAGAGTTTGCTCAGTAAGCATTTGACGCTTATCACTGTCACCTGTCTTAGCAAGTACGATAGTTTGCATAGGACGTAGAACTGCTCGTGACCAGTATTCAGTGTCAAGAACCAAGCAAGAGTTCGCATCAAGGAATCTGTTAGGAACTACTGCACATTCTCCGAAGGGGCTGACATATAAATCCACAGCATTGACAAGTTTTGTACCGCTTTCAATATCGCGAGTACGACCTGATGCCGCCGCGAATCCTGCCACAACCAACGAGTGTGATGGAGTAACTTGGATTTGATTTGGATCACCGCCCGCCTCATACACATCCTGCAAAGTGTCTAAAAGCAAAGTTTCAGTGAACGTACGGTTAGCACCCGCAGTGCTTGTTGTTGTTGAATCTATTTGGTCTTGAGCCGATGTCAAAGTACGAACAGTTGAATTATCCGCGTTGTCCGTACCCGTGTCATTAGCACCGCTCCCGCCTGCTTGACCCGCACCAACAAAGGCGTGTTCGATGTCACGGCGCATTTCCTTACCTTTCTTAGCGATTTGGTATTGGAGTTCTGAACCACGACCATACTTCTCAACAACGTCAGCAGTGCCTGAAGTTTGTACAACTTTAGAGAAAATCTGCGTGTAAGCTGATTTCAAAGTTGTAGTGTCAGCAGATGCTGTGCCTGCGTCCGCGCCTTCAGCAACTGCATTAGTGCCTACGGCGGCTAGTTCATCTTCTTGCCACTGATGTAAAACAGCGGAAGCTGTGCTAGTGCCGATTGACGAAGTGAATGGGGTTAAAGTAGGAGAGATGTCGTAGATGATGTCTTCGATGTCTTCCTTTTTACCTACCTGATCGTAGGATTTGTAAGTACCAGTTACGTTAGCCATTTTAAAAATTCCTTAAAATTAAGTTCGAGATAAGAGGGCTTGAACGGCATCATCCATTGAACCAGACTTTTTCAGACGATCACGCGCTTTGCGATAGTTGTCTTTCTTGCCTAAATCTTTGGGTTCTGCTTTCTTGCCCGACAAAGTTTTCTTGGGAGTCGCTTTTACTTTCTTTTGCGTCTCTTTCTTAGCCCGATCAAATTGCATAGCTTTGTACAGTGCCGTAACTAGGCGGTGGTCATGCACATCATTAAACTCTTTAGTGCCTACACCCAATGTCTCTTTTGCGTACTCACCAATAGAGTAATAAAGGTCATTGTTCCAGTTAGGTATCGTAGATTTGAGTACAGTCAAACTTTCTTTTGCTTTCTCAGCTAATTCAGTCTGTTGCTGTTGGTCAGACCGCTGTTGGTGTGCGTCAGCTTGAGACTTTATAAAGTTGTAAGTCTGTTGGCTTTGCTCGTATACAGCCTTCGCTTGCTTATATTGATCTGGGTTTTCTACTGCGGCGCGTTCCCAATCTACGTTAGTGAAACGTGAAATATCGGCTCCTGCGGCAGTCAAGAGGGCGCTAAGTGTGGATTCGTAAGTAGCTGTTTGTTCATCGGCTTGCTTACGCTGTTCGGCAACAGCTTGCGTCTTCTTGGTGTAATCGGATTGCCTCATATAACCAAGTTTTATCTCATCAACTGACAGCTTCTCACCATCAACTTCAAGATAACCTTCGGTTAGTATTTCAGGGTCGCTTTCAGATTCTTCCTCAGTTTCTTCGGTTGGGTCTTCGACCTCCTCAGTTACTTCAGCTTCTTCTTCAAACTCATCCTGTGACTCTTCGATCACTTCGTCAGTAGTTTCAGCATCATGCTCTGCTTCTACTACATCTTGCTCTTCTTTTGGCTCTTCGGTTTGGTCTTCAGGGGACTCCAGTACAGCCGTCAGTCTAGCGATAATATCGTTGTTATCGACTACAGTTGAGTCCGTACTTGCGGTTTGCTCTTCTGACATCAGATATTTCTCCTATTTTACACTTCTTTTTGTTGTTTTGCCAACTCGAAGTTGTTTATCAGCCCAGCAAATTGTTGTACAAACATTTGCCCTGCCTTAAACATCGAGTACAGGCGTTCACGTTCTTTTTCCGCTTCTGGTGGCGTTGCCATAATCTGCTCAATAATCTGACGATTCATTTCTTCAAACGCCTTATTGAACACCGCACTGTTTAACATCTCAGTTGCGGCTTGTGCATCTTTAGCCATATCTCCAAAATCTTGCTCACTCATTTTAAACTCCACTATGTGGTTAGTTTTTGTCTTCTACGACCTGTCCGTTTCTTAGTAGAAACTTTCAGTGTCACCGTTTCTTTTTTCGACTTTTGACTTTTAGACTGTGCATACGCTTGGTAAAAATCTTTAGCATTTTTATTTAATTGATCTTTTCGCTCTTTTATCTTTTTTAGATAGGCGTAGATCGCTAGTGAATCATCCATTTATCATCCTATTGATACGTTGCGTTTTTGTTGTTTCTCAACCTCTAACTCTTTAACATCCATATCGATGTCGTGGTTTTGTTTCTCAACGTCCATTAGAAGTCTGCTGTCATTCTCTTCCTCAACGTGTTCTTGCTTCTGAGTCTCAAACACCATTCGCTGATGCTCTTTCAACACATCCAACTCAAGCTGACCTTCCATAACTGCAACCTGTCTCGCAGTGATGTCCGCATTGAACTCAGCCTGCTGTTGAGCCTGCAACTTAGCTTCTTGTTCAGCCTGCTGTTGCGCCTGCTGTTGTTGCTGTTGCATTTGCTGAAACTGTGGACTGTTCGGATCAAACAAGAACGTGTCACTCGCCTTGATATTCAGCAACTCAAAGGCTCTACTGAGCATTGCGTGACGTTGTGGTGCGCCATACATACCACCCAACGATGGGTCTTGCGGATTCATAGTGAATTGAGAATCTAGGCTTAACAGCATTTGAGCCTCTTGCGCCTGCTCTTCAGGTGTAAGGGCTACCGCTACCGACATCTCTGAGCGTGAACCCATCATTGATGGATTTACTGGGATAAACTGACCATCCAACTCGATTAGCTTGTCCTGACTCTCGTTCTCAATCGCCAACTCATAAATATCGTGCATTAGCGGTTTGAGGAAGTTTTCAGCCAGATTACGCGCCATCACCATGATTCTGCGGTTTGAGGCGTTCATAAACTGGGTAATAAGATCGGAACTGTTCTGCTTACTAACAACTGTGCTGTCCATGCCCCGCGCCATACGGCTCATACCACTTCGCGCTTCCTTCTCAGTCTCTAGGTTCTCAATCGCTTGGAAGACTGTGCCTGAGAGGTTAGGCATTGGCATTGGTCGTACAACAGACTCAGGGTTAGGACTGTTAACATCAATCACCGCCCCTACTCTGTTATCTAATAGGTCGCGTGGATTCTTAACCAACGACAGGTTAGCTACAAAGCGTGAGGTGTTAGTCATAAACGTGTGGTCTACAACGCCTCGCTTCAAGCTAGACTGTGTTTTCTGGATGTCGAACAACACTTCTGCAAGGCTCATCCCGTGGAAGCGGTGAGGTAATGGGAACGGCGTAAAATAACGGAACGGTTTTGAACTTACGATCTCTACATCCAACAAGGCTCTGCGGCTGTGAAGCACTTTCAGGATTACACACTTCTTTAAGTCTTCACGGTACTTCTTCAAGTAAGATTCATAGACAGTTACATACCCACGGTCATGGTCGCCATCCGCATCGTCATCGTGTCTATACCCATCTACAGAATCACGACCTAGCGATCCATCCTCATGCAGACCACGATCTTCATCTAACTTGTCTACTAACTCTTGCGAGTACCCTTCGGCTAATAACTCACCTCGCGTTCTGCTTGTGCGGTGCGAACAGAAATCAGCATCGTCTTCATCAGTCGCACGAGGTGTTACTAGGAAATCTTCAGGTGGGATAACTTCTATACAGATTTTACTCTTATCAACCTTACGAAGGATCTCACCGCTGTACGTCATCTGAGGCACATCAACAATCTGACCTGTCTGCGGGTCTTGTATCTGCCCCATCTGTTGGTTTTCAGCGTATTCAGTCAGCGTCACATTCGGGTCTGAAGCAACCATGTTGAAACTGGCTTCATCAATACCCTCAAAGGTTTCTTCCTCATACTCGTAATAGTCTTTATAGTATCTCTTGACGATACCCGTCTTAGCGATCAGTGCATCATGGATCACATCGTGCAGAATTTTTGAGCCTTTGTTTTCTCGATAGAAGATGTAGTTAGCGAGTGCCGTTGCCATCTTAGCAGGCACAAAATCCTCTGAGGTTTGAGGGTCGAACCTACACACGTTGCGGTCAGCGGAGAAGGTTTCCATAAGTAGGCTCTTGACCGACTCGACTGCGTCAAAAACGTCCATCGAAACGTGTTGGCTACGACCTTTACGCTCATTACCCAGTGGCTGACCGTAGTAGTAACGATGACCCTTGTCTCGTTGATAACCTATCTCGCTCTCAGCGTATGAGTCTGAGGCGTTAATGTTTTTCTCAAGTGAGGCGAGTAGTTCTTTCTCATCTATCTCAGAAGCTATATTCATTACTCTGGTATCCTGATTGTCCATTGGTTAGTTGGTTACGCTCTGCCATGTTCTGACCAAAGCGTGTAACGCTTATCGCTGAATAGCGCGTTGCATCCATCAAATCATCAAACTCTTTGTGAATTTTCCCTTTCTTTCGGTGGTATCGCCGAAACTCCTCAAACCACGGAACCAAATTGCTGAACACCTGAAGCCGCCCAGTTCTGAACCGTTCTAACATCTCCATCAACGCAGGCTCGACATAGTTAGTGCCGTCTGGGTTGGTGAATCTACCTATCATCAACACACCCGCCTCGGTATACATCTCAGCCAGTGTCTTTCCTGAACCTTTCTCTGTGTTATCCCCATCATGCGGGTAGATAACAGGTATATCCTTGCCTCTACTCTTAATAACAGTTGCGTGTACGGCGGGTACTTCACCCTCTTTCTTGTAGCAGTCGTACACATAGATCGTGTCGTTGTCTGGGTTGTATGCTGTCCAAACACAGGTAGTCGGGTGCGTAATCCCAAAGTCCACAGCCGCCAACTTCTTGTAGTGAGCAGGAATCTCAAACGGCTCACACTTAACAACCTCTTCCGCTATAGGGAATACCATCCCTTCACCCAACACGGGTATACCCTTCGAGCGCATATCACGCTGATACTCAGGAATCGCCTCTAATAACTGCGCTTTCGTCTCGTCCGTAATGTGTGGAGCATCGTTCCACGTTACGTTCTGTAGGTACTGACCCTTATTAGGCTTGTCCATGAACTGGGACACTAACTCAGTCATCCCGTTCTCTGGGGTCAAAGTACCGACAAGGTAGCCGCCCTTACCATCATTACCAGTCGCTGTTCGCGTTAGACATTGTGGGTATATTGTGGGGTCGGTTGGCTCCTCATCGATCCATATATAGTCTTGCGAACTACCCATAAGAACGTGCTGTCCCTGTGTGTAACTTTTAAAACTTACAAGACTTGTATTCCCCGCCGTATGGTGTACTGCTACATCCCTCGGCAAGCGTGGTGTCCCCATAGCGGGGGTCACTTGGAAAATTTTGTTTTGCGGTATAAGACCTGAGCCATCGAACTTACCCTCACCGAGGTAGATGCCCATCAACTCCTTAACAATTACATCCCGCAACTGCTCACCCGAAACCCCCAAACACCATATCTTTGTAGGTCGCGTGAATCGTATGCCTTCCCACCAATCTGGGTATAAGCCTGTGAGGTGGAACGCTACCTCTGCCGCCTGACTAGCAGTTTTGCCTACGCGGTTTGCCGCCATAAGCATTCTTTGCTTGTTGTCAGTCCCCGCCTTGTAAAACTTTTTCTGCCAACCGTATGGCTCCCAATACTGGAGACGGTTTTGCGCTTTGTGCAGTTTTACAACACGGATAGCTTCAGCTATTTTTTCCGCCTTATTTTTTTGGTCTTCGCTCAGGGACAGACCGTCCTTTTTGCGAACCGCTTTTTTATTAGCTTTTTCTGTCAAAATCCGAACAACCCCGCTGATCCAGTTGATGACAAGGCTCTTTCACCTAATCGCTTCAAAGCTTTTAAGGGGTTAGGTACATAATCTGTTGAATTTCTGTACGCCTCAGCAAACTCTGGATCTTCATTGATACGAACCTGTGCCGCATCAAGCATTCTGCTAGACATCTCTGAGGGGTGCGTTTGAAGTAGGAGCCTGTCTGGATACATTGCCTTTTCATCCAGTGCGCCTGTGACTGCGTTTTTCCTACCATCGCTCATCAACTGAAACAGTGCGCCTTCGGAATCAGAAGCTACGCCCTGTAAGCCGTCCTGTGCTTTTGATTTTTTATATAACGGCATTTTTTGCCCTCTATGTGTATCTCTATATATGCCCCCGTACTGTATATGGCGGGAGTCCCGTTTTTGCGAGGCGGTTTTTTCAGGTTTGACCCCCACCCCCACAGCCTAAAAAGTTAAAAAGTGACACCATTAGCCTGTAAGTCATTGATTTATAAGGCAATCGTTCCTATCAGGTATGGGACGCATCACAACTTATCAGGGTCAACGCCTGCGTCCTTCAAGGCTTTGAGGGCTTGTTCTATATCATGCTCAACAACAACAGAGCCGTTGAGGTTAGCGTCTACCTCGGTTCTATCCCGCCACCCTGCTCGGTTCTTCAGAAAGAATATCTGCGCTGATGTGTTGGGCTTCTCACCAGTTGCGGATTGAAACAGTGAGTTCGTCACCTCGGTTATGCCTGCCTGCTTTCCCGCCTTTAAGGTGCTGTCAAACCTATCATCGTCCCGTTTGCGCCTCGCAATCGTTGACTCTGATATACCCATAGAGGTCGCTATCTGCGCCTCTGACAAGCCAATAGAAGCAAGCTGATACAGCTTGTCGTAATCAATCTCGATCTTGTTGCCCAATGTTCTGCTCCTATCAATGACAGTTAATGAATTGAATTATACCGCAAAGGCTCAACGCTTGGTTGTGTATCCTCTCTTTGGTTGACTCACAGGCTAAATCTCGGAGCCTGTGAGTACCTCAAAGCCTTACCCTCACTGGGCTACAGGCTCACAGGCTCAATCTACTCACAGGCTCGGAAAATTAGCCTGTGAGTAAATATGTAATGAAATCAATGGCTTACGGCTTACTCACAGGCTACACAGGCAAAAACAACAAAATCGGTTGGGAAACTTTTTGGTCAACCTCACAGCTTTTAAGCCTATATATATATTTTCCTTATAAAGTAAAAAAAAGCCTGTGTACCCTGTGAGTTGCTAAAATTATGAGGTTCTATGCGGGGTACAGCTCACAGGCTCGGTGCGCTTACCCTGTGCGTACCCTGTGTATTTAGCCTTAGCCTGTGAGTCAACCCCTCGATGACCTGTTGGTCGAGGCAGATCATCGACTGCTATGGCTGTTAACATGAATAAAACAAAGGCGCACCAGTAAACCATTGGATGTCTAATCTCCGCAAAGGCTAAAAAGTTAAAAGGGGGGTTATTGAGGGGATGCATTATAAAGCTATAAGGAAACAACTTCTAATGCTATTAGGTTATATGCGGAATAATCTGAGGGCATAAAAAAAGCCCCTGAACGGGGCTTGTTGGTTTTGGTTATCGTTGCCTCAACCTGATTAAGTCCATCCGCATATCGTCAACAGCTTGCATATCCTCTTCTGGTAAATTCTTAAAGAGGGTGTGCAAGGCATCATGGGCGCGCGAGAGCGCGTAGTCTGTGCAATACTCTGGAAACTCCAACGCCATATCTACGCTATACATAGCGAGTGCAATGTCTCTGTGGTTCATTCTGCCACCTCCGCAACGCCTGAAAGCATCCACCCGTTGATTGATATGATTTCCTGATTATCATGGCAGAAAGCCTTAAAAGTGCCATCCAGATCGGTATTAGGGGCGGTGCTGAAGTGCAGATCATACTCACCCGCTTCAGCCGTGTACTCATCCCACCCCATGCGCGTACAGCAGTTATCTGTCTGTGGGTAGTTCATTACGCCACCTCCGCAACATTAAACAGCTTGCCATCATACTCGGTATATAAATCGTCAATGATTTCTCGCGCCTCTTCAGATAATTGCACATACTGACCGTATTGAATAAGGGCGTGAAAATCTGTAACACCTTCACAAAGCCCCTCTTCCATTGCCTGTTCAATAAAGCCGTAATTATCAACAGCCCACTTGCGGAGGTCGTAGTAATAAATATCAACAGATGAATCAATTAATTGATGTATCCCACCGTCATAATCAAGATGCTCGAACAAATCATGGCTATCAGCCAAAACATCATCAGTCTGCACGTTGTTTAACATTAGATCTTTTATATCTTCTCTCATGGTGTCACCTCTTAAAGTTGTGATTGCAATTTTAGGTTGTAATTCTGGGCGCGGCTATTCATAGCCCACTGGCACTGCTCAACTTCCCTTTCAAGCGTTTTGATTAGGCGCGTTTTTGATCTGATAACAGCCTCAAAAGCGTTAAGCCTTGCACGGCTATAGCCTCGCGGTCTCTCAAGTTTCTTGCTGAAACTGCGAATTGTTTGCCGTGCCTCTTTTATATCCTTACACGCCTGAGCAATAGCATATTGCAAAGTGCTGTTTGGATATTCTTTATAATTAAAGTCTGTCATTTTATAGCCTCCGAAACTAAAGCGCGTAGCAGTCATAGCCAAACTGCGCTTTATATTGCTTGTTGAAGTTTGCCTGCTCGCGTTTTGGTAGATCAGCGAACAGTTCATTAAGGCGATCTTGCGCCTTCCCTTCTACGTTGGAATGCTTATCTTCTAAGCGGTAATATTTTGAATCATCGCAATCAATGTTATCTAACGCACGTTGATTGCTCTCTATAAGGTCGGACAACTTGCGGTCAGCTTTTAACACGCGCAGTAGCAAGGACTGATATTTTTTATTAATTGAGTTCATGTATAAAGTACCTATATAAAGTGAGTAATGTGTCAAATATACAGACTCTTTATTGTATCGTCAACTTTTAGTTGACTATTAATGTATAGACAAAAAAAACCACCAACAAAACAGGGCTTGATGGTGGTCTAAAATTTGGCTCTATATAACGAGTAAAAAACTAAGTTTGTCGCGGTGCGTTTGTCGCGGTGCGTTTGTCGCGGTGCGTTTGTCGCGGTGCGTTTGTCGCGGTGCGTTTGTCGCGGTTAATTTGTCGCGGTTAGTTTGTCGCGGTTAGTTTGTCGTAATCTTTTTGCCACGCTTCCGACACATCGCAAATGCCGTAATCGTAAATCTTTTCTTCGGGCTTCTGGTCGTAGTCATGGACATAACCAAACCATGCGTAATCCGAATCACCTTTGCCAGTGATTAGGTATATACAGCCAGTCTCACCCGCCTCACTAGCCTCTTTAGCATCCGCAAAGCTAGAACCTTTATACTCTGGCTCGCCCTCAATATCTACCTCAATCAGGTAGCCTTTATCCAAACCCCATTTGATGAGGTGTAAGTGTGCTTTTTCCATATCGTTCTCCTCAATTTTTGTATTATAACTATTACAGTTATGTTGTCGCCCCCTTTCGGGGGCTTTTTGGTTATGGTTTAGCTAGTATGCTGTTTACTCTCTCACAAAATGTTTCGTTCAACTCTGCATCTTGTAAAATCATATTTATCATTACTATTTCGGGAATACCTACCTCACTTGCCATTTCCGATGCTACCTTATTTTTGATTTCTGAGTTTGTCATTTTGTGCCACCTGTTTTAGTAAGTTATGCTTCACATTATAACCACTAAAGTTGTATTGTCAACCTTCAGTTGACTATATTTAATACATATTTAAATATATATATTATAATACACATAAAAAACCCCGCCGAAGCGGGGGTGAAGCTAATGCAATCAATGAGGGTTGATCGCATCGGGAACTGTCGCGGCTACTCAACCTCACAGCCGCAATGGTTACAAAAGACCTCATAGCTTACACGCGCTACGCTTCTGTCCCCATAGGGTTCATGGTCTACAGTCTCGACCTTATACACATCATCGCTATCAAGACCACCACAGGTGTCGCACCTATAATCATAATACCTGTCGTCCTCATCATCATCGTCATCGTTTTCTTCTTCTTCTTCCTTACCTATGTCCTCATCGGAGTAATCTTTCACATTGCCCTTACCAAATATAGCATCAAAATTAGCAGAAAAACTTTCAAAGTCCGTTGGACGTTGCTTGCTACCTTTACCCATTGTTATAACTCCCAGTTGTCAGGGTCAAACACATCGGACTCAGCACCTGTGTCCATTGTCGCCCACTCTATGTTTTTAAGATTATTAACTGACTCAAATATGAACCGCGAAGCCTCAACTGTGTTGATCTTTGCGTGGCGCATACGACTCGCGCCCTTTTGTCCGCTATCTGTAAAGATTCCGCTGAACTCTTTGAGTCGCTTCCAAAAGACGTTCTCTTTCACGGGGACTTCAAACTTATTATTTCTCAGGCTACTGACGTAGATGTCATACACCTCAGACTTCGGAGATTCCTCACCGAACTGGACAACATTGCCTGCCACCCTGTTTTCACGCATCTCACCATTCATCAGGCAGTTGAATAGCCATGCATTGATGGTGTCCATTGCCTCAAGTTTCTGATCAGTAAGCGCATCGGTCTGCGGTACTAGTCTCAAGTTAACGCCCGTCAGATCGAAGTTGCGTAGGTAGTGGATAAGCGCGGATGCACCCCCAGAGTGATACCAGTTGTCGAGTGCCGCGAAGTATTTACTGTCTTGTTGGTGACAGGTCGAGACATCGAACACTGCGAATCTGCGCTCATCGAGAGAGGCGGGAACAACGTAGTCCTCGTTACTGGTAAACAGCACCCTTGTATAGTTTGGCGAGGTGTACGCATCGACACCCTTTCGCTCGATGGTGATCTCAGGGTTAGTCAGCAAATCTTTCAACGCACCCTCAGAGGCTTTAGCCCCTGCCCAATAAGCCTCATCTGCTTGTAGCAGTAGCGTGTCTTCAAGATGGCGGTTAAAGTGACCAGTGACGTGTTCTGCCCTCGATACGATCTGATGGTGTGCCTTAAACAGGTGTCCGAGAAGTTCACCGAACTTAGTCTTACCTGTACCCTTCTGACCTCTAAGCACCAAGCCTACACCGACCTTAGTCATTGGCTTCTGAATGATTTGTGCCGCCCATGCGATGATGTAATTAGCGTGTACCTCGTTGCCGTCAGCGACAACATCAGTAACGAACTTAACCCACGGAGTCGCATCACCCTCACAGCCTTCTACCGACCATCCTCGCCAGAGGTTATAGCGGTCAAGCACTTCCATATCAGGTGCAAAGGTTAGTCCTGCCGCATAGGTTCTACGCTCTGGATCCTCAAGCCACATATCGACAAGGTTAATCATCTTGGGCTTCTCATCGCCAGACAGGACTCGACAGTTCATGTGTTCTTTCTTCAAGTCTTCTAGCTTATATAAGACGATCTGATTCTTGTTTAAGTTCTCGCGGATGATTCGTGCTGAACCTTCTACATGAACAAACGCCCACTCCTGCAACATACGAGGCAGTTTTTCTTCTTTTATCTCCTCAGACACAACCTCAGTCTGCATAGCCTTAACTGTTGCAAGAGTGATAGGCGCTCTACCCTTTGAATCAAACGTGTTGTAGCGTTTCTCACTCTCACCATCTTTATACTTACTACCTTTAGACGACCAATCTTCCCAGACCATCCACCCATCGTCCTCACCATCGAACTGGTGGTGCAGTGCCATGCCTACCTTTACCCAATCATCGTGGTGACAGTCGGGGTCGATAGTGTCTAGCATGATTTGCACTTCAGGCTTATTGATGTCTAGCTTCTGCTTAAACATAGAGAGGTCATCGGCATCCACAGGCGCTGATGCTTTAACGCCAGACCGCACAAGTTCCCAACCATCATGCTCTGAGGCTAACTCTTCAAAGTAAGCCACGAACTTTTCAGCTTGTTCTTTACTGATAACAGGGAGTTTGTTTTGCGGGATGTCTGCAATACTCTGACCACGCACCCATCGGTAAGGTTGATTGGTTGCAGGGTGGATACCGAATGCAACGAACTGCTGACCATCAGCCAGTACCTCAACAGCGTGTTTAGAACCGCCTGCATCTTGATACTCTGCACTTCTGATCTTACTAAACTGACCCTCAACCCGAAAAGGCACAATGCACTTAGGCTTCTGCCCTACTCTTATAGCAGACTGTCCGACATTCTCATCTAGCCAGTGCAACAGTCTGTGATTCATTGCCTTATCAAGACAATCAATATCTACTGCGATGGTCTTACGGCACAGTATGCCTATACCACCTTCAGCGTGACCATTACCTAGCCACGCATCGACATCATCATTGGTTGATCTGATGTCTTGCCATCCACTGATGGTCGGGAATTTCTTACCCTTTTTTATTGGCACAATCTCATAGCCTTTCGATACAAGATCATGTCCGTGTTCTTTTAAAAATGACATAATAGAAGCCCTCACTTCATTAAATTACTCCGCAACTTAGCCCCCTTATCGGGGGCATTTTTTTATAGCTTCGCTTTATGTGCAGTCGCCCATAGTTCAAGGTCTTGTATTCTTTTTGCGACAAAGGTGACTACCTCAAAAAGAGCCTTGCAAGCGAGTTCAAGCGTTGATAACAAAAAATTCAATCCTATTTTTTTCATGGTTTTTCCTATTTATATTTCTTGGTTAAATTCACGGATAACGTGAGGACAAAGTTGCATCCATGTAACAGCGCCTTCAGAAGCCCAACACATTTGTAATGCTCTATATGTAGGTATAAGTCCTGTTGATCGCCATTTGGATATTGCTTGCTTAGATACACCGATACGATCAGCTAGACCGCTTGTGTTCGATGTGTGCGTAGCCGCAATGACACGATCAATCGCATCACTAACTGTTGCTACATCTTTCTCATCAATCATATATTCACCTTTATTGTTTATTTCCAACTGAAGGTTGACAATATAGGGATCATGGTCTACTGTGTCAACCGAAAGTTGAATATTACAACAATAAAAGTGTGGAGTGATTAATGAAACATAGTATTTTAGGTGCATCAAAAGCACACAGATGGATGTCATGCCCCGCCTCAGTGAAACTAGAGGCAACTTTCCCAGACGAAGAATCTTTTTACGCCGCAGAGGGTACAGCCGCACACGCACTGGCTGAAATGTGCCTTCTTTCACAGAAACCACCCGAAGAATACATTGGCGTTGAAGTCGAAGGCTTCACTGTCGATCAAGAAATGGCTTACCACGTTGCTACTTATGTTGACTACTGCAACATCCAAGAAGGTAAGAAAGAAATCGAGTTGAAAGTTGATTATTCGGAGTGGGCAGAAGGTGGTTTTGGTACTGCTGACTATGTAACAGTCCACGATGGTGTGTGTAAAGTCATCGACCTCAAGTACGGACAAGGTGTGAAGGTGTCCGCACAGCGCAACGAGCAACTGATGCTATACGGCTTAGGTGCGGCATATAAATTCATTGATGAAGTAGACACTGTTGAGATGACTATCGTGCAACCCCGCATGGATAACATCGACACCTACAGCATCAGAGCCAAAGACTTATTTAAGTGGGCTAATGAGAAGGTCAAGCCTGCCGCTAGAAGAGTGTTTGCTCCAGAGCCTGAGTACAACCCTACCTCTAAGGGCTGTCATTTTTGCAAAGCAAAGGCTACTTGCAGAGCGTTAGCTGAACACAACTACAACCTCACACTTTCTAGCTTTGAAAATTTAGAAGAGCCACTGGTTGTGCAAGTACCTCACACCTTA
>Ga0115571_1001573_pt1 | contig 15925 bp, 8 predicted proteins | sample COGITO_mtgs_1205_FD_87293 | JGI IMG/M metagenome (GOLD analysis project Ga0115571, IMG submission 87293) | Pelagic marine microbial communities from North Sea - COGITO_mtgs_120531 | ecosystem: Environmental > Aquatic > Marine > Epipelagic | place: Germany:Helgoland, sampling site Kabeltonne...
AAAAAAGCACGACTCTGATCACAAGCCAGACGCCAAATCGAAAAACCTGATCTCTCGAATGCTGAACCCTCAAAAGTGATTTTTATACGTTTGCTCATACCCGGCCGATTTATCCTCGAATCGGCGCGTCTGATTGGTTGAGATTCAAGTTTGGTCATACGTGCCTCGCGCAGGTTGCTCCCGAGACCCCAGATTTTTGTGATTTTTGGACTTGCGGCTCGCAGCGAACCGGTGGAGGTTGAATTGGGTGTGGTCTCACCGCGCGCGCCACTTCCCGCACCACACGGGCGACGTCGCTTCCCACAGACCGGAACGCGTTTGCTTACACCTTCCCCTTCATAAGCTGCTAAAGGACGCAATGGCCGCCATGACCATCGCGACTCCCGTCGCCCTCGCCGGCGCTCGCCCCACCAAGGCGACCCTCTCCCGCCGCGCGGTCGCCTCCAGGGCCTCCACCAAGGCGCCCGTCTCCGTCGCCCGCGGCGCCCTCCAGGTTCGCTCCGCGATCGCGCTCGACTACAACGCCGAGACCCCGATGACGTACAACGAGACCGGCAAGTGGCGCGAGAACTTCGACCTCGCCGCGTGGGCCTCCGAGGTTCGCCAAGTGGAGAAGGACCTCAAGGCTGAGATCGGCGAGGATGACGTCGACCACCTCAACAAGATCCTCACGTGGGCCAACATGTTCTACTACGGCGGCCTCGCGGTGCTCTTCGCGACCCCGTTCCTGACCAACGCCTTCGCCGCCATCGGAGGCGTCAACCCCATCGCGGCCTTCATGATGTCCACCGCCATCTGCGCCCGCTGGACCATGGTCGGCCACCACGTCTGCCACGGCGGCTACAACACCGCGCAGTCCGAGAACGGCGTCGTGACCGGCAGGTTCCACCGCCGCACCTTCGCCAAGGGAGTCGCCCGCCGCATCTCCGACTGGATGGACTGGATGATGCCCGAGGCGTGGGACGTCGAGCACAACCACCTCCACCACTACCAGGTACGCACCACCCCTTCCCCCGATCACCGTAGCGCGATCGCCCGCGCGGGCGCGCGAGAGGCGACCCCATCGAACCATCTTGTTTATTCTTTGTTGACCTCCCGAGGCGAGAAAAAAAAGCCAAAAAAACCAAAGCCGCTAACCTCCCTCGTCCCCCATCCCTCTTATGACTAACAGCTCGGTGAGGCCGCGGACCCCGATCTCGTGGAGCGCAACATGAAGCCCCTCCGCACCGGCAACCTCCCCATGCTCGCCCGCTACGGCCAGGTCGTCGGCCTCGCCCTCATCTGGAAGTGGTTCTACTACGCTCCCAACACCATGAAGGAGATGTACGCGCGGCGGGAGCGCGAGGCGACGAAGGCTGGCGAGGATTTCGAGAACCCGTTCAAGACTGGCGAGCTCCCGTCCACCCTCGTCACCGTCGTGGGTGGCGCCTTCAAAGGCCAGTTCGGCGCGCTCATCGAGACGATCAAGTGCTTCGCGCCTTACGCCGCGTTTCAATTCGCCGCGCTTCCCGCGCTCGGCTACGCGGTCGGCGGCGCTCAGATGGCCACCGGCGTGCTCCTCACCTCCATCCTCGCGGACGTCATCACCAACGTGCACTCCTTCATCATCATCGCCACCAACCACGTCGGCGACGACATCTACAGGTTTGAGAGCGAGACCAAGCCGAGGTCGGATGACTTTTACCTCCGCGCCGTCATCGGCAGCGCGAACTTTCGCACCGGCGGCGACGTCAACGACTTTTTCCACGGCTGGCTCAACTACCAGATCGAGCACCACATGTTCCCCGACATCTCCATGAAGTCCTACCAGAAGGCGCAGCCCAAGATCAAGGCGATCTGCGACAAGCACGGCGTGCCTTACGTTCAGGAGTCTGTGTGGAAGCGCGTCGTGCAGCTCGCGGATGTCATGGTTGGCAAGCGGAGCATGCTCGTGTGGGAGAACGGCGATTAAGGAGACGCGTTCGACAGAGAGGCGATGCGGTATCGAGGTGCGATGAGAGTCGGATGTGGAGACGAATGAACCCGGGGATTTGGAGTGACGGGTCAGTCGGTGTAGCCGACGCATCGAGACGCTTCTTTCATTCATTACGGGAGACGACATCTCTAATTGATGTGTTTTCTGGTTGAGGCGCGCCGAGGGGCGGTCGCGCGTGACGCGCGACGCCGAGCGGGCGCGGTGTAGGTCAAATTTAGCAGCTTGCGTTTTAATCGTTGATGACGCCATCGACGTAAACACCATGTCAACGTCTCCCCTCTTTAAAAACCAGTTTCCTTTTTCCTTTTCACGGTTAATATCAATCCCCGGCGAAGATTGTCAATCACTCCGGCGTCGCACCCTTGGCCACACCGGCGCGATGTCCGCACCGGACGCCGACGCCGTCGCGGGCGTCCTGCCCGGAGGTAAGGTCGAGCTTCGCACCGGCCCGAGTGCGCACGGCGGACGCAGGCTATTCGTCCGCGCCCCGATCAAGGCTGGCGACGAGATCCTCTCGCTGAATCCCTACGCCGCGGTGCTCAACGACGCGAATCTGACGACGCGATGCGACCACACGTTCGGAACCAGCGAGGGGTCCCTCCTGCGATGCGCGCGGTCCAAGGTGGCGCGCTACGGCTCACGAGAAGCGCAGGCCGCCGCGTGGAAGCGGGGGTACAAGGAGGAATGCGCGTCGCTCGTGAAATGCGCCCCGCGGGTGCCCCCGCCCACCGTCCGGCTCGCCGCGCGCATCCTCTGGCGCCGCGCCCGCGAGGGACGATCGCGCGATGGGGGATCCACCGGCGACGACGACGAGATGCTCGAGGACGGCGTGAAGGCGGCAACCGCGCTCGGCCTCGGCGACGGATTCGACGCCCTCGACGCCCTCGACGCCAACTGGGATGCCCTACCGGACGCTCGCAAAGCGCAACTCGCGCACGCCGCGACGCTCACATCCGCCTTCTTCGCCGGGACCCTAAAGGGCGGCGTCGGAGCATCCATCGACGATACCGCCACCGGCCCGGACCCGCGCGACGTCGCGCGGTTACTCGGCAAGATATCGTGCAACGCGCACACCGTGTGCGACGAAGAGTTGAACCCCGTCGGCGTCGCCGTCTACCCCGCGGCGGCGATGGTGAACCACGCGGACTCCCCGTCCGCGGCGCAGTCCTTCAAGGGCCGGCGCATCACGCTACGCGCGACGAGGGACCTCAAGCCCGGGGATGAGGTGACGATGGCGTACGTGGAGTTGCTCGCGACGAGGCAGGAGCGGCGGGCGGCGCTGTGGCGCGGGTACCGGTTCGATCTCGACGGCGGTAACATGGACACGTACTGTCCGCACTTGTCTGAGATTGAGCCGGCGACTGCGATGAAAGGGACGACGAGGACGCGGTTGCCCGGCGGGGCTGTGCTCGTGGACCACGGGGAGGGTTCGGAGTCGCCGCCGTGGAGAACCGGCGCGGCTGATCCGTATCTCTGCGCCGTCGCCGCGTCGGACGCCAATTCATCCGCCGGTGTTCTTCACGGCGGCCTCGAGGTCATCACGCGTGCACCGACCGTGGACGACGACGATTCGGATGACGATGAAGTGCCGGATGATGTGGACTACTCGGGGGGGCTCGGGACGCTCCGCGGCGCCGGCGGGTTCGGGCGGACGTTGGCGCCCGAGTCGAAGAAAAGTTCATCGTTCATAAAATCGATGCACGACGAAGGACGCTTGTACAAGTACTTCAAAAAATCGGGGAAGGGCGGGGCGTATGGACCGGCTCGGGGGGATAATTCGCGGCTCGAGGTGCACGTCTGGGGAACCCTGGGCGGCGCGGACCGGGAGCACACGGCGTTATTCGCCGCCGAGTGCGCGCAGCTGTTGGCCAAAGCGGAGTGTTGCCTCGCCGATCCGAGTCTGGACGAGGTTCAAAGAGTGACAAACGCGCTCCAACCGCTCACGCGAGCGTCCTCGCTGATGAACGGCGACGAGTGCGGGTGCGCGCTGGGACCCATACACCTGCTGCGCGTGCGTGTCCTGGACGCCATGCAACGATCCGCGGTGGCCGCCGGTGACTTTGAGAGCGCGAGGGACGCGGCGTATGCCGTGCTTCCCGCGTTTCGATTGGCGTACCCCCCGTGTCACCCGCCCCTCGGGCTTCACCTGGCGCTCCTCGCCAAGATCGAGGCGCACCTGGTGGACTTACCTGCGGCGGTGCAGTTCGCGCGTGAGGCGATATCGTGCCTGAACGTGTCGCACGGGCAGAACGCGCGGGTTGTTCGGATGATGGAGACGCTGTTGGGGGAGTCCGAGGCGGAGCTGCGGTACGACGAGTACAACCGGCGGAGCGGCAACCAAGACGCCGCGGGTGAGAACGAGGGGTACCTAGAGGCTTACGAGTGAAACGCGTGCACCGGCTTCGTGTTCTCGCATGGCGGAGTCCGAAAGAACGCGAAACGAAGCCGAGACGGAACTTCGAACGCTGCAGCAGAGCTCACGGGAGGAGCGGAGCGATTGGGAAGCGCGATCCGCCGCCGCCGGTGTTCGTACGTGTATTGAGAGCTAAGTTAAAGGCTAATGAGGGTTAAGGGACGAAGTAGCTGAACACCCTGTAGGTTTGCATGGCGGCTATGAGCGCGAGGACGCTGGCGATTGAGTTGGGCCAGTCCAGCGCAGCCGCCGCCGTCGCGAGTTCCCCGCTCCCCAAGTTGGCCACCGTGGTCAGTAAATCGCCGCTTACATTCCCCCGCCCCGCGATGCCGTCCAGCCCGCGGCACAGGTACGCCTCCGACAGCTGCCACAACGCGCCCGCGACTGCGCCGGTTGTCCACCCCGGTTTCAGATATTCAATCAATGTCCTGTCGTCGCCGAGGAACCCCGCGCGTCTGAACTGACCGGTCAACGTCCCGACGCCGAGCCACGCGACGCCGAGGCATGATCCGGTCCCTACCACGCATCCGAGCCGCAGGATGTCCTCGACGCTGAACCCTAGGTCCACAACCTTGCCCCCCGGCGGGACGTGCAGCAGTTCTCTGGCTAGGACGAAGCACCACAGGGTGGTGACGTCGAGGCGAACTTCGAGGGGCTCGACCGCGTTGACGCGGGCCCGTAGCTCGGCGGACGGGTCGTCTACGCCGAGGCTCGCGAGGGCGAGCGCCGCGAGCGCCCCGGCGGTCAGCATCGCGACGTCCCCGTCGGGTAACAGCGTGTCCCCGTCGCTCCCGATGTCCAATAAGCTCAGGACGAAGACGGGGGTGGCGGGGTCGACGCCGGCGTACCGGGCGATGCGCCCACCGCGGCGGTTCGTGATCCGCGATGACCCACCCTCGCGGCGTGAAGGTGCGATGTGCGCGCGCATCGGGACGGCGCGCGCCGCGAGCGACGCCGGCATGGCGAGGGTCGCGCGCGGCACGCTGTGGCGATCGAAGTTTCTCTTCTGTGATCACGGCGGCAATTTTACCAGGTCAGCAATTGTTTCAACTCTGGAGGCCTTCCTCTGCGGCCAGAGAGGGGACCGCGAGAGGACCGCGAGACCACTACGACCCTCGCGGCGCCCGAGATATCCCGCCGCGTTCAACGACGTGAGCCCCGACGGTGCGACCCTCGCGAGCGCGCACTCACTCTGGCCTCAGTCACTCCCCCGTTCGGTGTTGAATTCTCCGCTCGGCGCGCAAACAACAAAAACAAACAAATGCTCGGGGAGGCAGCCTTGGGCGTCCTGCTGCTGTGGGCCGGGGTGAAGGTCGGCGCGGTGACGTACGCGTGGGTGAGGTACGGCAACTGCGGTGATAAGGACGACGCGGCGAAACCCGGGGAGGACGTAGAGCCGAGTTCCGTGGGAGGCGAGGCGATGAGTAGCGCGGGGGACGAAGCCGAGGGGTTGAGGCGACGCCCAAACGCGACCAAGGAGGGGAGCGAGGAGGAGGGCGACGACGCGTGATGACCAAGAGCGCCGTCGTTCGCGTTCGCGTCAAGAACAAAAACGCGATCAAAGTCCTATCATACGTATCGTTTTGTAACAGTAGCACTACAGTACGCCAAACGCCCGTTCACGGAGAGAGACACGCACGCTCCATCCATCAGTTGCCCTTCTCCATCGCATCAGCCACGATCCTCCGCCGGAAATACTCCATGTCCCGCTGATGAAACGTGAGCGGACACCCGACCGCGATGTAGTCCGCGTACTTCAGCATGAACACCCCACAGTCGCACCCGTTCATCTGCCTCGGTATGTCCTTCGGGATCTCCACCGTCCACGACTCCGTGCTCACGTCCTTCTCCTTCTTGTTACGCCACTCATCGCTCACCCACCGTAACAAATCCTCGACCAAGCCCTTATCGTTGCCGAGCAAAGAGTCGTAGAAACGAACGCACGTCGCCTTGAAGTCGATGACGGCGAGGACCCAGTGAATACCCTGGTGGACCGGGATGATCACCTTGTCGCACTCGAGCAAATCGTACCCGAGCTGTATTAAACAAAACGTCAGTATGGGCAAACAGTTAGAGAACAAAAAAGAAACTCACCTTCTTCGCCGTCGTCCAACGCCGAACCGCGTTGTAGTCGTACCCGTCGCCCTGAGTCGTCAACTTCCCGACGAAGAACGTGTTGAAGAAGTGAACCCGAGGTTGGGTTCCACCGCACCGCGCCATCTCCCGGTCCGCCATCGTCCCGATCGTGAAGTTCACCATCTCGTCGTTGAGCCACTCGCCAGTCGCCATCGTCGCCACATCCTTGCGCGTCATCTGTAAAGAAAAAACATGATGTCAGTCTAATTGCCCCCACACACGAGAATAAAGAAATAAACTCTCACCTCCAACACGCCTTGTCCGGTGAACTTTCCGGACGCGACGATCTCCGACGGCGACCCCGGGGCGTACGCGCGCTCGATCGCATCCGCCTGCTCCGCGCTCAGCGGCCGGGTCAGCTCCGCCTCCATCGCCTCAATCTCAGCCGCGCTCGGCCCCTCGTCTTCAGATAATCCCGCCGGTGATTTCAACTCGGCTCGCTTAACCTCGAGGTCCTTCGCCGCGAGTTCCATCTCGGCGATCTGCCTCTCCAGGTCCGCCTCGAGCGCGACGTCCACGGGCGCGGACACGCTCGCGTTCGCCGCGCGCACCTCGAGCGCGAGCTCACGTCGCTGCGTGGGAGTCAGCGCGGTCCGCGCGGGTTCGGGCGGTGAATCGGCCGATACGTCGCCGAGCGCCTGCGACGTCGATCGGCGTAAGCCGTCGATGGCGTCGTCGACGTAGGAATCGAGCGATGTGCGCCTGTTCGGGGTGAGCCCGGCGGGCGGCGGGGCTTTCATCCTGTACTGCGTCACCGGTTTCTTGGGCTTTGCGGCGCCGCGTGGCCGTCTCTTGGCAACCGGCCCGACGTCTTTTTCGTCGTCGGAGGAGTCCGCGTGATCTAACGCCGACTTGCGGGCGGAGTCTGGGGGCGCGGAGGTTGGCCGCCGCCGTGCACGCCCCGCGCTCGACGCCTCCACCAGTTTCTTGTACGCGTCCACGTCCCGCACGTCCAGCCCGAGCTTCTTCCACGCGGTCGATCGACGAAACTCCAACTGCGCCGGCGCGAGCGCGCCGCCGAAGTACCCGCCCAGCGGCGCCGGCTTCGAGCCTCCGTCGTGCACTCCGTTGGACGCCGCCGCCGCGGACGCGACGTGGTAGCCCGCCTTGAACCGCGAGCGATCGTGCAGGGCGCGCATGTCCGGCGTGGCGCTCGCTATGCGCTCGGCGCCCGCGCGGAAGGTCATCGCCGTCGCTTCCCGCACCGACGCGTTTCTCAGATCGGACCGATCGATATCGATCGATGCGTCACCGCCCGCTCCATCCGCTCCCCGCTCGCGGAAAGGTGTGATGGGCCTCGGTCCGTGGGCGTAGTGCCCGGTGAACATGCGCGTCTGCAACGCGTCGTTCATCACCGGTGAGGCGTCCGCGCCCGCGTGTTCCCTCGCGAGGCGCTCCGCTCGATCCTCCTCCGACTCCGCGGCCCTCGCCCTCGCTTGCTTCATGGCTGATTGCTCAAAGGTTGAGTCTCCGTCGCCCGCGGCGTCTGGGGTGGGCGCGGCTTGGCGGACCGCGAGAAAGGCGGAGAAGTCCGCGGCGGTTTGGTACGTCCCCGCGCCGAACTTGTGCGCGGCGGTCGGGTACCGGTGCTGCGAGCCCACGGTGGAGGCGCCGGCCCACCGAGATCCCGACGCCGCGATGCCGCCTTTGTTGTCGGCGCCGGTGGACGGATGGGCGGGGTGCCAGCCGGGCCTGCCGATGGTGGGCCCGCGCCGGTGGGAGCTGACGGGCGCCGCCCTGGTGACGAGTGTGGTGAGCGGGTCCGCGCCGCCGGATCCGTCGCCGTCACCCGCGAAGTCGATCTGCACGCGCGGCCCTGGGGTGCGGAACGGCGCTCGCGCGGGTTGGTTCGCGCCGGATCCCGCCGTGCCTCCTCCCCTCTGATCGTACGGGTGGTGCCGCCCCTCGCGTCTGGTGAGGAAGTCGGCGCCGCGCGTGGCCTTTCCCGCGGGTCCGGGCGATGCGAGGAGCTGCCGCGTCCGCTCGTCCCGGACGAGGCCGAGCTCCTCGCGCCTCGCCTGCAGGTGCGGGTTCCGCCTCTCGAGCTCGGCGTTGAGCCAGTCGAGCGGGGGCCTGTCTCCCGGTATGCGGTTGGGTCCGTTGAGCGTGAGGGGCTCCTTCGGTGGCTGCTTCTCGGGAGGCGAGAGGAGGAAGGCCTCTTTCAGCGCCCCGAGAAAGAGCTTGCCCACCGACATGGACGAAGCCGGCGCCTTCGCTGGCCGCCGCTCGCGCTCTCTGGCGCAAAGATCTTTCCAAGAGCCGTTGGGAACATGCTGAGTTTTTCCAAGAAGAATTTTGGCGCGAAATAGCGAAATAGCGAAATAGAAAGTTTTGTAGGCATCCTCGGTATCCATCTTGTCAATATATGGCATAAACTGACCTGTCTGTCTGGTTACCATACGTTCGAAGCGTCGTCTCCGAAAGGACCAAAGGTGCCGGATTCGGAATCTCCGGGCAAATCGGACCGACACCGCCATCGCCATGGGTGCGCAACGACCGAAGAGCCCGTATGAGAACCCGCTTCCGCGGCGCGAGACCAGGCTCGTGTCCGGCTTCGGCCCACAGGTCAAGAGCACCATGCAGTCCTTCCCGAGCCCGTCGTTCACGAAGGGCTCGCGCGACGTCGAGGGAGAAAAGGTTAGTAACAATCACATTCAGCACATCGGCATCCGAGACTCGACACCTGACCGCCGTACGTATCCCTCACCTTCCACACACAGATGTACATATCCGCTGAGCACTCCAAGGTGATGTCCAGCACCATCGGCCCGGGCCCAAAGTACGACCCGCTGGACAGCGTCGGCATCGCGCCGCTCTCCATCAATCGCACCCTCCCGCGCGTCGGCTTCTCGTCCGTCGATCGAAACATGAAGGGAACCACGGACGCGTCCATGTTCGTCACCGATCCACTGCGTAAACCCGGCGCGACACCCGGACCCGGCGCGTACGATCACGAAGGTGCCGTCGGCAAGCAGTGCGTGTCCCCGAAACCGTCGAAACCCGCGTACACTATCGAGAAGAGCAGTCGAACGCAGGCGCAGGGCGTCTACTCCAAGGAGGGTGAGAAAGGGTCACTGGGTAAGGGCGTCCCGGGCCCAGGGACGTACGCGGACAAGCTCCCGGGGTCCATCGGCGTCCAGCCGGACGTGCCGAACTCGCCGGAGGTCAAGTTCCCGAAGGAAACGCGGTGGAAGGCGTCGGAGTTGCCGCGCGGGGAGAAACGACCAGGCCCAGGCGAGCACAAACTACCCGACTCCGTGGGAAAGCAAGTCGTCAGCACCAAAGCCTCCGAGCCCACGACGCCGTTCGGCTCCACGACGCGCGTACAGACGACGAAACAGTTCATAAGTAAGGAGCACGACAAGCGGGGGAGCGACGGTGTGCTGGGGCCCGGACCGCACGGCAACCCGGTTGGGACATCGAGGTCCAGCTTTGGAAAGGTGGCGAGCTCGCGGGAGAAGAGCTCCCCGCGAGCGACGTTCACCAGGAGCACGCGGTGGGAGCGGGACAGGAACGTGGACGACCCAGGGCCCGGTGCATACAACGCGTGAGACGGGTACCCACAGCGCGGCGACGTGTTTGTCGTGAGATCTTAATTTGAATCACTCACGTTCTGATAAATATTCGCAATGCAGTGCAGTTTATTTCTTCTTCTTGGCGAGGAGTCCGGCGACGTCGGCGGCGAGCGACGCGTTCTTGGCTGAGAGCACCTTCTGTACCTCCTCCACCGCATCCTGCCGTCGCTGCCACTTCTCGCTCCCGCTCTTCACGCCGCGGGTTCGGAACCTGTGCAGCACCTCCGTCGCCTTCTTCGCGTCCATCCCGGAGAGGAGCGAAGCCGCCGTGTCGAAATCGGGCTTTGAAGCGCCGAACGCGGCGGCGTCCACCAGCGCCGTCCTGGACAGCGCACCTTCCTCCTTATCCTCGCTCCCGGGCCGTTGACCGAGCCCGAGCACGAGCCTGCGCAGGATGGACACCTGCTCGGTGTACTCTAAACCGGCGTAGATGGTCTTGGCCGCTTCCGGGGAAGTCGCCGCGACGAGCGCGAGGAGCTCCTTACCCTTGTACAGCACCGACCTGGCTCCGTAGGGGAGGAGGAACTGCGCCACCGCGACGACGCGGCCGGGCTCCTCGGCACCCACGAGCGCCGACGCGGCGTCCGCGTCGTTGAGCTGGTCCACCATGAGCCGGAGATACTCCGCGCCGCGAGCCGCGTCCAGCCCCATCAACACCTCGGCGGCTCGGTTCTCATCCGAGCGATACAGCGCCGCGAGCGCTTCCGACGCGGCGACGACGTTGGACGTCTGTTGGAGCACCTCGGTGACGAGCTGCGGGTCTTTGTCGATGAGGGCAACCTCCACGGCCACCTCGAGGGACTCGTTACGCTCGAGCCTGGCGAGTAACCGCGCCTTGCGTTCTTCGACTGATTTCGTATCCGTCGCGGTTTTGAGCTCTTCTTTGACCCGGTTCGTCGCCTCGACGAGCTCGGCGCGGCGCTCGCCGCGTGTCTTGGGCGCCGCCTTGCCTCCAGTGATGGGCGTCGGGGTCATCGCCTTCACGGGCTCGGGCGTGGGCTCGGGCGTGGGCGCTCCGAAGGTTTCCGCGGCGGCGGCGAAGACATCGACGGAAGCCTTTGAAGCCTTTGCAGCCTCGGCGGCGGCTTCCTCCTCCATCCGCTTCGCCTTGGCCTCAGCCTCGCGCACAGCCGCCTCGGCCGCCTCTCTCGCAGCCTTGGCGGCGGCGGCAGCCTCCGCGACAGCCGCAGTCTCAGCCGCGGCGGCAGCCTTGGCTTCGGCGGCAGCCTTGGCGTCGGCGGCGGCGGCAGTCTTGGACGCTTCGGCCCGAGCCTGCGACTGCTCCTCAGCCTCAGCCGCGGCGCGCGCGGCGGCGTCCGCCTGAGCCTTGGCCTCGGCGACGGCAGCCGCGCGTGCCTCCTCCTCCCGCTTCGCACGTTTGGCCGTCTCCTCGCGCTCGCGCGCCTCGGCTCTCTTCGCGGCAGCCTCCGCCGCGTCGCGCTCGCGCTGAAGTCTCCGTTCCTCGGCGGCGGTCACCGCCTTGTCAGCCTCGGCAGCCTTCTCCGCCGCCGCGTTCCGCGCGGCGTCCGCCTTGACGCGGAGCGACGCCTCAGCCTCGAGGGACTCCATGACGGAGGACGCCCTCGCCGCCTCGGCGGCGCGGCGCTTCTCCTCAAAGTCACGCGCCCGCTTCGCCGCCGTCTCCGCCTTGAACCGCCTGTTCTCCTCCGACGCGCGTCGGGTATCCTCGGAGACGCGCGTGTTCACCTCGTCGTCGGACCTGCGCCGGCGATCTTCCTCCTCGTCGCGGCGCCTGGAGTCCTCGTCCGCGCGCTTCGCGGCTTCAGCCGCGGCGGCGGTGGAGATGGCGCTCTCGTACGCCTTCCGCCTGGCGTCGATCTCGGCGATGAGCGAATCAAGCGCGGCTCGGGCTCGAGCGACGGAGGCATCCGCGTCGGCGCGTCGAGCCTCCTCCGCGGCGACGATGGCCTCCTCCTTCTTGTTGGCGAGTTCAACCTCGGCGGCGATTTGGCCGCGGCGTCCGTCCTCGGCGGTGGTGATGTTACCCTCCTCGGCGACCATCTGGCGCAATTGAAGCTCGACGCCGGCGCGACGAGCCTCCTCCGCGGCTCGTTGCCGTTCGTCGTCATCCTGCACCGCGCGCAGGCGCGACTCGAGCTGCTCGCGTCTGTACTGCTCCTCGCGTCGCTTGTTCTCCTCCTCGAGCACCATGCGTCGCATGGCATCTTCGGCTTCGGCGACGCGTCGTTCCTCGCGAGCCGAGCGCTCCGCCTCCGCTCGCGCCCGCTCTGACATGGAAACCTCCCACTGGACCCTTCGGTCATCCTCCTCGGCAATCTGCTGCGCGAGTTCGCGCTCGGCGGCTTCGATCGCGGCGTCGGCGGCGATGCGTCTGGCGTCTTCTTCCTTCTGGGCGCGACGTTCCTCCTCGTCTTTGGCGCGGATGACAGCCTCGGCGTCGCGGCGCCTAGCCTCCTCGGCGGCTCTCACCGACGCCTCTTGCCGTCTAGCCTCGTCTTCGGCGAGCTTGGAGAGGCGTTCGATTTCGAGGTCAAAGGCGGCGCGTCGGCGCTCCTCCGTCTCGCCGAGCGAGCGGTCCACGAGTATGAGCCTCTCGAGCTCAGCCTGCGTGGCGCGGCGTCGCTGGTCCTCCTCGCCTCTGCGCTGCGCTTCGGATCGCATCATCTCCTCGAGCGCGAGCTTGGCGGCGGCGATCTTAGCCTCCTCCGCGGCGCGCTCCTTAGCCTCCTGCTCCGCCAACGCTTTGTCCTCAGCGACGGCGTCCTCGAGAGCCTTCTTGGCGGACGCGAGCGCGTCCCTCTCGAGGTCCAAGGATGCCTGCGCGGCTTTCGCGGCGGCGAGGCGCCTGGGCTCGAATTCGCCGTCGAGGCTTCGGAGACTTTCCAGAAGCGTCTGGTAAGAGTCCGCGGCATCGCGCCTGCGTGCCTCCTCCTCGGACCTTCGAAGCCGTTCCTCCTCGGCGGCGCGGACGGCAGCCTCGCGCGCGTTCGCGCGCCTGTCGTTCTCGGCGGCGACGGTAGCCTCCTCAATCGCCGCCGCCGCCTCCGCGGCGGCGCGCGCCTCGACCCTGCGAAGGTCCTCCTGCGCGCGCTTCGCCTTCTCTTCGTCGAGGGCGTTCTGCAGCGCCTGCGCGGCGACGGCGCGTCGCTCGTCCTCCTCGAGCCTGCGCCTGCGCTCGTTCTCGGCGGCGGTCTGCATCGACTTCTCGGCGGCGGCTCGTCGGGCGTCTTCCGACTCTCGGCGGGATTTTTCCGCTTCGGCGCGTCGCACCGCGTCGGCGTCGGCGGCGGCGCGCCTGGCATCTTCAGAGGCGCGGATGCGCTCAGCCTCGGCGGACTTGCGCTCCATGTCGATGTCGCGCTGCCTGGCCGCAGCCTCCGCCTGATCGCGGAGCCTGGACTCGGCGATGGCGAGCCTCTGCTCCTCCGCCTCGACGTCGCGTCGCCTCTTGTCCTCCTTGACGCGCTCGGCGATTTCAGTCTCCGCCATGCGCTTCATCTCCATGTCCGCCTGTTGCCGCCGCTTGTCCTCGGCGAGGCGGCGCTTGGCTTCGTCGTCCATCGCTTTCTTCGCGAGGGTCAGCGCCTCGGCTCTGCGCTCCTCTTCCTCTTTAATTTGTTCGCGTTCAATCGCCGCTCGGGCGGCGGCGGAAGCCTCCGCGGCGAGCCGTCGCGCCTCCTCCTCGGCGAGCTTCTCCTGCGAAGCCTTCTTGAGCGCGAGCTGCGCGGCGACGGCTTCGGCGCGCCTGGCGTCCTCCTCGTCGCGGCGCTTAGACTCGGCGGTGGCGCGAGCCTTTTCGTCTTCGTCGGCGGCGGCTCGGCGTTCATCCTCGGCGCTTCTTCGGCTCGCTTCATCCTCGGCCGCCTTCTTCATGGCGGCGTCGGCGGCTGTACGGCGTGCGTTCTCGTCGCTGATGCGCTTCTCCTCGGTCTCCTTGGCGCGCTTGGCGTCGGCGGCGGCGCGCGCGCGCCTGTCATCCTCGGACTTGACCCGCCGGTCCTCCTCCTCGAGAGCTCGCTTCATCGACGCGATGGCGACGGCTCGGCGCTTCTCCTCCTCGTTTAAAGTGCGCTGGTTCTCCTGGATGATTCGAACCGTCTCCGCCTTGAACTCGTACCGTCGCTTCTCCTCCGATTCGAGTAAAGCCGCGTTGGTCGCCTCCATCTGCGCGAGTTCGTCGATCGCCGCTTGCTTTCGCGCATCCTCCTCGGCTCGAGCGCGAGCTTCGGATTCCGCGGCGATGGCCATGTCCTGCTCGATGACGGCGCGGCGCCTGCGCTCGGACTCCCGCATGTCCACGAGCGCCCGGCGTCGCGCCTCCGCGTCGTTCTCGGCGTTGGCGCGTCGGGCCTTGACGTCGCGTTCGAGCGCCTCGAGGTCGTCCGCCGCGGCGCGGACGGCGTCGTCGGCGTCGCCGCGGCGGGCATCCTCCTCGGCGATTTTGGCCTGCTCCAACGCCGCGCGTTCGCGCGCGGCGTCGGCGGCTTGCATCCGTCGGAGGTTCTCCGCGGACCGTCGCTCGTCCTCCTGCGCGGTGAGCACGCCGCGTTCGTCGAGGGCGGCTTGGTTGATGACGCGCTCGGCGGCGGCTCGCCTGGCGTCCTCCTCCGCGCGGAGCCTAGCCTCCTCCTCCATGAGCTCGCGCATCGCGAGCAGGGCGTCGGACCTGCGACGCGAGATGCCGTCCACGACGACCGCGAGGTTATCGCGCGCGGCGTACACCTTGCGCAGGGAAGCCTCTCGGCCGGCGTCCTCGTCGGCGCGCTTCTTGGTCTCCTCCTCCTCGAGCGCCGCCGTCTCGGCGTCCCACGCCTCGCGTCGCTCGAGTTCCTCCGCGCGCCTCAGCTTCTCCTGCGCGGCGGAGGTGTCCACCTTGCGCTCGAACTCGGCGCGGCGTGCGGCTTCGCGCTCCTCCGCGGCTTTAATCTCGGTTTGAGCGCGAGCTTTGTCGGCGGCGGCGAGATCCCGCCGTTGATCCTCGCGCTCCACGTTGGCATCCTCCTCCGCGCGTCGTAGGTTCACGGTGTTGGACATGGATGATTTGGTCGTCTGGAGTGAGTCGGTGACGCTCTGGATGAGCGCCTCGAGCCTTTGGACCTCATCCGCGGCGGATCGTCGGCGTTCTTCTTCGCGCGATTGGATGCGTCGCTCCTCTTCTTCGGCTCGGCGAATATCCGCCTCCGCCGCGGCGCGTCGCGCATCCTCCTCGCGTCTGCGAATGGACTCGTTCTCGCGCTCGGCGCGTACTTTGGATTCGTACTCGCTCCTGCGCAGGTCTTCCTTCGATCGTTGCGCGGCTTCCTCGTCGGACATGGGAAGCATCGGGACGTCGAGGATGGGCGGAAGTTCCCACGTGCCGACCGCGACGGCCCAGTTGCGGAGCAACGAACGCGTCTCATCCTCGGCGCGGAGCTCGTTCGCGGCGTTGTCCGCCTGTTCCCCCGCGTTGCGAGTCGCGGCGACGGCGTCGCGAGCGGCGCCGGACGCGTCCACGGCGTCCCTCCTCGCCGTCGCGAATCGAGCCCGGCGTTCCGCCACCGCCTCTTGAACGGCATCCGCGAGTCGCCCGGTGCCGGGATCGCGGTCCAAACGCGCCTCGATCTCCTCGACGTCGTCCTCGACCTCAGCCTCGAAGAACGCGCGCGCTTCGGCGAGGTCCTGCTCAATCTCCGCCGCGGCGAGCTCCGCCTCGGCGATGAGCAGATTCATCTGCATCACCTCGTAGCGAACCTCTTGCATGGACATGACGAGCTTGTTCTCGACGTGGCCCTCGAGCATGATCTGCCGTTCCTTGGCGAGCATGCGGAGGTTGTTCCGGGCGTCGGCGCGGGAGGCCATCGCGGG
>Ga0115571_1001575_pt1 | contig 15911 bp, 28 predicted proteins | sample COGITO_mtgs_1205_FD_87293 | JGI IMG/M metagenome (GOLD analysis project Ga0115571, IMG submission 87293) | Pelagic marine microbial communities from North Sea - COGITO_mtgs_120531 | ecosystem: Environmental > Aquatic > Marine > Epipelagic | place: Germany:Helgoland, sampling site Kabeltonne...
TCACAATTTTTATTATCATTACACGGTTGACAGTTGGAATGGATTTCAGTTATTTCTGTTCCGTTAATAAAAATGATATCTAATGGTATTATGCAGTTATACATCCAAAAACTTTGTTCAGAGGTGTTTGGCATAAAAAATAACATACCATCGAAAGATTCATCAAACTTTTTACCCATCATTCCTTTAGAAATGGAATCTGGAGTGGCAGAAACTTTGACTTTTAAAATATTATCATTTATTATTACTTTCATACTAATAAATATACAATAAAGAGAATATATGAAAAAATACGCAGGTATAATTGTAAGGTGTAACAATAAAGTTCTACTTTGCAAAAGAAATTCAGAAACGACATTACCAGGATTTTGGTCATGTCCAGCAGGAAGTGTGGAAGAAGGGGAGCCGATTAAGGATGCTGCTATTAGAGAATTCATTGAAGAGACTGACCTACCGGTAATGGGTGAAATTAATTTCGCGGCAGTCATAAAAAGATATAATAGAGATGGAACAAAAGTTAAAGGTATGTTATACGCATATCTTATGGATGTAGAAGAAGAGATGTTTCCTGATTTAGAAAATGCTCATGATGGTGATGAACACACGGAATGTGGGTATTTTGGTAAAGATGAATTACCCGAACCAATGACAAAACAATTTAATAAACTTATAAAAATAATTTTAAAATGAACAAATTAGTAAACATGTTAAGAACATCTGCACAGGCAGATAAAGCAAAGGCATTATTATCACTTGAATTACTTGGTAATAAAGCGGTAGGAATCGGAGACCACTCAACAGGGGACTTCTATAAAAACGCTGAAGAAGCGTTAGTAATGTTAGTAGATGCGGATGATAGGTTAAGTGCTTTAGAAAAGTATTTTGATTCTAATGGTGTGATTATTGGGTAAATATCCAATAATTTTAATACAAAACATAAAAAAACCTCTAAAGGGCTTGTCTGAGAGTAAATTTTTTGTATATTTGTATAACTTTTGAGATTTATTGGAGTATTTATATTTTACCCAACAGAAAATCAGAAAGTTTTTAAAAAAAAGTTTGACAGATTAAAAAATTTGTTGTAGTTTTGTAAAACAATTCAGTAAGAGTACTGAAGACGTTCTTTGAAAATATTAGTAAGTGTCACCTTAATCATCACAGTTTGTGAAAGGAATACAAAAGATTAACCCCTTTTTCTTAAACGGTTAAGTATGACATTTGACGGCGGTTTAGCGTCGTTAGATAACCCCAGCAATGGGACTAAAGGGATTGAAACGAGAATAGTACATCGTGAATATTCGCAGAGTTTACTCTGACAACTAAACAAAGTGGCTACGGTCAAGACCCTAAGGGCAACTGCTAAAGGGACGAGACCACTCTGAGTCCGTGGAATATCAGAGTTGAGATAGTGATATCAATAGGAAAAGCTACAGGTGACGGTTCGACACACCCTGTCAGGTGTTGTAGGGCTGAGTACCAGTACAAAGGAATTCCGATACGATAAGTTAACGTATTCCTGAAGTACCGTAAGTTGACAGACTTACAGAGAGGTGTGAAGCATTTTGTTTTCAAAAGAAACGAAACTTCTCCCGAAGCACATCTTTCTCATTTCCATCGTTACTTTTACTAAAACTAAAAGAGAGCAAAAGTTCTTCGGGCGTTGACAACGAAAGGTGTCTAACACTTCGAGTCAATAGACTAACGAAGTCATTGGTAGACCGCAAGTCTCCTGATGTCAATTATCAAATACCTGGTGGGATGGCCGTCCCTTAGTGAACTCGCAAGGTTTGACAGAGTAAAGTAGTAGTTGAGTAGTTGTTAACGAAAAGAGTGGTTCACTCAAATAACCGACACTGACTTGATACTTTCGGCAACGAGAGTGGATACATGAGCAACCGATATAGGGTAATCTCACTAAAGACAAGTCACCATAAACGTGTAATCTCAGCGTTCTATACTCTATTATATATCTTCCTTAACCTCAGTTCTAACCGACTGAGGTTTTTTTATGCTAAATAATTTGTGTAAGTGAATACTATTTACTATATTTGTATAAATAAAAAAATAAAATTATGGAAGGAATTATCACATTAGTCATTATCGGTTTCGTTTTAACGTTTGGTTCACAACTACTAAAAGGTATTGGAAATATCTTCGCGGCTTCAGGTAGAATTGGAGGTTGGATTTTAGGAATTATTTTAGTTTTATTTCTTTTAAAGACCATTGTATTCTCACCTAAACCTACAGAACCAGGTTCTTTTGAACACTTTAATAAACAAGTAAATGGAAAGGGTACGGATAATAAAGATGATACATTTACCGCGTATGGAGTTACTGTTAAATGGAATGGTACTGAAGAGGATTACGAATGGGTTGAGTAAAATCACTCAAATTATTAGGTCAAGTCATTAATTTTAATTATATTTGTTATATGGAAAAAGGAGATAAAATAAAAGATATTAAAAACGGTTCAATACACATTATTGAATCTATTGAGTCATTTGATGACAACACTGTAATTTTTACTGAGGATAATAAATGTTTACCAATTAATGAAGTTAGGGGATATGGGTTTCTTGATATAATTCATGAAAAATGGTTCATAAATAGAGTAAAAATAAGTGAGGAAAAAAGACTTAAAAATGAAATGTTAAAAATATTAAATTATAATGAAGACAATTAAAATAGAACATCCAAAGTTTGGAATCTTACAGGAAAAAGTTTTTGAAGATAAGACACAGTTTAAAATCTATCTTAAAATGGTTCATTCTTGTTTGGAACTTAAAGAGGATTTAACCACATCAAATGGTGATGATTTTCTTCTTCACATACCATACGATTTACTAAGGTCTTCAATGGTAATAGGTAATGTTCAAAAAATTAGTTTAGCTGAGTACGCAATTCAAAAATCTAAAACACAATAAAAATGGTAAAAATAATTAATAATTTATGGAGTATGATTAAAATGGTTATTATTTTAATCTTCATGTTAGTAGGTGTTCATTTTGTGGGAACAGAAAAACTAGTAGAAACGGGTCTTATTTGTCTTGGATTCTACTTCTCATACAAACTCATAGAATTGTTATCTGTGTACCTTAAAAACAAGATAAACGGGGTTAAAATGGATAAGACCGTTAAGGTTGTTGAGGAAATTAATCCTGAGATTAAATATATTGAAGGTTTAATCAACGAGATTAAGAAAAAAGCTAAAAAAACTGTTAAGGATAAAAATACTTTAGACCTGTTAGGTATTAAACTAAAACAACTTAAAAATGTTTAAGGTAGGTGATTATGTGATACCACGAGATAGTAAGACTATAAAAGTGATTAACGAGATAGAAGAGATTGAAAACCAATTTATTATTTACATGACGGATAATAGTTCTTATCATATTTCACAACTACTAACTTTAAATGAAGTGGTAAAAAAAGATAAACATTATAAAGAAAGTTTTAAATTATGAGTGAAAAAAAAGAAATTGTAGGGTTCACCGCAGGTAATTTTGATTTAATGCATCCAGGTTATATCTACACCTTTGAAGATGCTAGAAAACACTGTGATAAGTTTATAGTATTTTTACAGAGAGACCCATCATTACATAGAAAATCAAAGTACAAACCTGTTGTACCGTTGTATGAAAGATATAGGACGTTGATGTCCATTCAATATATTGACGAAGTTTATGTGTATCAAACCGAAGATGAATTATATGATTTAATTAAATTCTTTAAACCTGATATTAGAATTCTTGGTGAAGATTACATTGGTAAATCATTTACTGGTGACGACTTACCACCAAAGGTAATTTACACGAGTAGGGCTCATGGTTGGTCAACAACGAGAATGAAAGATATGATTGCGATGCAAACCATTAAACAAAACCCTGAAGTTGTTGAAGACGCAAATTATTTTGAACGTAAATTAGGTATGGATGATTGATGATATTAAACATATGCCAAATCAAAAGTGGCACAAAATTATAAGTTTTATTAAATCAGGTGTTAGAATTATTGGATACGGTTTTATTCCTTTTAACTTGATTACCGCTTGTATTATACTTATAGTTAGTGAAGTGATAGGAATCATTGAAGAAATGGTTTAGAGGTGAAGGAAAGATAGATTTTCTTATTAGATTAAATGAGATGGTGGAGTAGTCCGATAGCCAAAGTCGGTCCCTAAAGGTGGAGAGAAATCTTCACCTTTTTTAATTAATAATCTACAATTTTACTAATATAACTATATTTATAATAAAATACCAACGGATATGTCAAACATAATAATAACTGAATCACAATTACGTAAATTAAAGTCAAACATTAAAGAGGGTTCTCATGATGGTTCTTATATGGCAAAACAACAACTATTTACTATAGCCACACTAGCATATAAAATGTGGGAACAAATGGAAGAAGGTGAGCAACTTGATGATTGGATGGAAAGTAAACTTGCACAATCAGAACAGAGTGTTGTTTCAGTCGTAAAATCTTTCATGTACGATGAGGCTGAGGAAGAGCTAAAAGGTATGGAAAAACTAAATTATGATGATTTAGTTATCGGAACTTAATTTAAATAATATATTGACAAATACTGACCTTTCTTCTATTTTAGGAGAAAGGTTTTTTAATGCCTAAAAAATAATAAAAAATAATATAAGATGATAAAATTAACGTTTAATACAAAAAAACATACTTTGGTTTATAAACCTAATATGGAAAAGACTCACGTTGTTGAATATCCAAATGTGACAACAATTAAAGATGATGGGAATAACTTTTACGAAGTTAGGCAAAGACAAGAACCTGCGGGTCCGAGTGTTCCTATTCTTAGAGTACCACAACAATCAACTACTATTGAATACTTACACTCATAAGTAAAATGAATAGTATTGATAAACAATATAATGAATTACTATCTACTATTTTAGAGCATGGTGTGGATAAATCAGATAGGACAGGTACTGGTACTAAGTCTATTTTTGGTTATACTATAAGACATAATATGAAAGAAGGGTTTCCTCTTCTCACCACTAAGAAAATGGCAGTCAAAACTATGATGACTGAGTTAAAATGGTTTCTAAAAGGTGATACTAATATCAAATACTTAGTTGATAATAATTGTCATATATGGAATGGTGATGCTTATAAGAGCTATGAGAAGTATGCAATGGCTAATTCATATGGTACTGATATTCTATCGATGAAGGAGTTTATTGAACAGATTAAAACCGATGATGAGTTTGCAAAGAAGTGGGGAGAGTTAGGTCCAGTATATGGTGCTCAGTGGAGAGGATGGTTTCAAGAAGGTGAGCAGGTATTTGAAGGTGATACATTACAAGGTTATACTGAAAAAAGTGTTGACCAAATTAAAAACCTACTCGAACAACTTAAAAGGAATCCAGACTCAAGAAGGTTAATGGTTAGTGCTTGGAATGTTGGTGAGTTAGATTTAATGACTTTACCTCCATGTCACTATGGGTTTCAAATATATACTAGGTTATTAACTGACAAAGAAAGATATGAATACTGGTTCAGAAATAATTATGAGACAGGTATGGAAAGATATTTCGACCCTAAAAACCTACCTGATTTTGATGATAAAAGACACGAACCAACACCAAAGAGAGCTATATCATTAATGTGGAACCAAAGGTCTGTAGATACATTCTTAGGGTTACCATTTAATATTTCTTCATATGCTACTTTACTTATGTTAATCGCAAAAGAAGTACATATGATACCAGACCAATTAATAGGTAATTTGGGTGATGTCCATTTATATCAAAATCATTTAAATCAGGCTAAAGAGCAGATTAAAAGAGAAGGTTATGATTTACCACATATTAACTTTAAAAGTGTTAATTTATTAGGTGGTGAATTTAATTATGAATTAATAAATTATAATTATAAACCAACTATTAAGGCCCCATTAAGTAATTAAATGATGTTAAGTAAACAAATTCTTATTGATAATATTGAAAGAGATGATGTGTGGGATAGTGCTAAACACCTTTACGCGTCTACCTTACTTAAAGAATATGATTCCGATTCGGTAAGAAAGTTTTTATTTGATAAGTTTAAAAACACTGGTGATTACTATTATTGTTCTATCTTAAAAGAGGATGTTAATGGAAAAAAACGTAATTAACTTCATCCAAAGATACTATACTTTTGAGATAAACGGTAGTAAAGAAATATATTTAAGAGATGTGTTTGAAGATAATGTTGAAACACATACGGTGGATATAAACTCAAGGGTTAAATTTGTATGGGGTAGGGCTAAAAATGTTACTGGAGTTGATTTACGTAATAAAGAGTTTACTCATATACAAAAAATAATAAGAGAAGTTTTTAGGTCTAAACAGAGTGTAGACTTTTATCGTTTTATGGTTAACGAAATACATGAACAAGAAGAATGGGGAGGTTTAGTTATACCATTAAAGGATTTACAACATGAGTTCCCTAATTTATATGGTGATAATGTTAATGATATAATTTTAGAAAACACAAAAAAAGATGAGTAAAGAATATAAAGATTTAAAGTCGGTTATCGGTAAATATAATAAAGTTATTGTCACTGGACCTCATGGTGCGGGTAATAAGATAATGACAAAAATAATATCTAAAGATTTTAATTTACCTGAAGTTAGAGGTGAATACGCATGGGATTTAAATGGATATGATAAACAAGATGGTATAAAAACATTTCATAAAAATCATGTGAACAATAAATACTCATCTTTTGGTCCTTCACAATCGGGTCATTTACACAGAATAACAGATTACTTACGAGATGTTTTAGTTGTTTTTATGTATAAAGATATGAATAGTATTGAAAGGTATTCTGAAAGAAATAAATTTGTTAAAGACCAAAGTCATAAGTATGAATGGAGTGTTTATAGACAGATGGTTATGGAAGATTTCCCTGAAAGTGCTCAGTATTTACGAAAAAGTATTGAACAATTAACCTATCATATATGGGAAAACCATCAACGAGTATTAATACCGAATTGGGTGGAAGTTAGTCATAGTTCTTTGGAAGGCCACGAATTATGGATTAGTAAAGAAGATAGAAAAGAATTTAAAGAGTGGCAAACTACATTTTAGATATATTTATCTGTAATGAAACTACTTAAACTCTTAGAAAATATAGTTCACGAACGATACAGTGGTGTTGACATAAAAATGTTTGCGTTATTTGCGGACATATTTAGTGACTTAATTAAAGGTCTAAAGATGGGTATGTTAGATGAGGTATACCAAGACTTATCACAAAAGTACGAAGGAACAAAAAAACAACTACCATTAAAATATTTCTACGATTTTCTTATTAAGAATAAAGATTATTTCTCAAAGGAAGAAGAGACATTACAGGAAAACGAAAAACAAAAAGATTTATTATTTAAGTATTGGGACGACAAAGGTGTTGAATCTACACCTATTTACCATTACTTAGGTTTGGACAGTTCTAATAGGGAGGATAAAGCTAAAATATTAAGTTATAAAATTGAATACTTTGGTGGGATTTATAATGTTTATGAGAAAATTAAAAAAGAGTTAAAGGTTGGTGAACCATTTAATTATACTCAAGCTGGTTATGAGATTGAGGGAATTATTAGTGAGGTGACTATGGATATTTATACGGGTCAGACCAATCATATATTATCAGATAAATCAGAATATGTTGCGTATTATGATGTTATGGTTACAATTAATGGTGATAATTCATCAGTAACTTTAATGAATGATGGTGAAACTTATATGTTAGGTGATTTATGGAATAATGACGATAATGTACCTGAGAGTGTTAAGGGAGTTGTAGAGGAAATAGGTTATGAAATCGGTGATGTACTTAGAGATTATGTGGATAGTATAACTCATTCTTATGGTTTAGATTCAGATAGTATCGATTACAACATAGTTAATCAAAATAGTTTTAATATCGAACAAAAAAAGGTTGATTAATTCCATTATTTATTTTAAGTTTGTAGAAAATAAATAATCTTATGCGAATTACTGAAACAATCTTCAATTACCTACAAACATGTGTTTACCCTTTTGAGACCGTAAAGGTCGGTGATGTTACTGCGTTGAGCAAATATCCTGATATGGATGATGTTTTATCTTGGCTACGTAACCAACACATTTATATTACTGCGTTACCTTTTAGAGATGCAAGTGAAGGTCCTGAACTTTCTTATTATTATTCAGTTATAGACCTAAATGATTTTGGACAGGAAGAGGATATTCTTTGTGACGAAACTAACTTAGGTGTTTCTGACTTGGATTACGATACGTTTGAAGATGCATTAATTTCAGGTGTAGAGAGTTACCTCAGTTACAAATCCAAAGATTTAAAGTGGAAACGTGAATTGATGTTTGGTGATAATCTTGGAGAAAAATTAGTTTAAAACTTTTCAGAGGATACTAATTCTCTCGCTTGTTCTTCAGTATTGTAAGCGAATTCCCATATCAAAATACGTCTATGTGGGTCGAATGTGAATTTAGCGTGAGAACCTTCATTAATTTCCCATCCAGGATGTTGGTTTAATAGTCTATAACATACTTCTTCCATTTGGTCTGAAGTTTGTATAGTCTGACCATTAACGTCATCGTTTGTATCGTGAATCCACCCACTATCACCACCAGCATCTACATTGACTTCTACTATGTCTGAACCTACTTCCTCTAAGTAGTCAAAGATAGGTTTGAATTCTTCTGGTTCTTCTTCCTCATCTATTACTACTTCATTAATGGGCTCGGTATCGTAAACTGTGTATGTTCCGAATATTTCAACACTTCTATATTCAGAGTTAATTTCAACTTCATAAGTGTAGTACTCACTACCTGTTTCTTCGTGCCAAGTATTATCACCGACAGCCTCTTCAACATACTCACTAAGTTCACGTTCAATAGGAATTAAGAAACTTTTTGGGTTACCACTATTTTGATAACCACAATAATACCCATCTTGATAGATTGAGAAGGATTCATCAAACTCCATAACCGCTTTTTTACACCCTGACTTTAAGAATGCCGGATTAATTAAATTAAATAGTACTTTATATTTCTGTTCCATGATAGTTTTTATATATAAATATTAGTCAGTAAACTTTAATTTCATAGTTTTCATCATCCATAAGGGTTTTTCTTTATTATTTAAAGCGTCTACCCATTCTTTTGCGGATGGAATATAGTTATTACAATCTTCTTTAACGTGTTGTTCACCTATGTAACGAACAAAAACTTCTTTACCGTCTGAATTTAAGAATGACTCACCAAAGGTTTTCTCACATTCAAAAATACCTTCAGAGTGATGTCTAAATATTCGATGAAAGGATGTTCCAATCCATGATTTAGTTTCATCAAACCAATTATGTATATGTAAGTAATCTTCAGGTTTCCCACCAAACTTTTTAGCGGATGATTTAGAATGTAAAATAGGGTGTGCCATATTTTTTAATTTTAGTTAGTAATAAGTATAAATAAACAATTAACTATACACTAAAGTATCTTATTTAATACTTTTTTAAAAAAATACATCATGAAAAAACAAAACAAATTTAAAGAATTACTTGTTGATAAACCTGACATTGTAATAATAATAACAGACCAAGAGAGAGCCACTCAATACTTTCCTGAAGGGTGGGAACGAGAAAATCTACCAACACTAACTAAATTAAAAGATAATGGTTTCACCTTTGATAAGGCCTTTTGTAATAGTTGTATGTGTACACCGAGTAGAGCCACTTTATTTACTGGTACGTACCCATCACAACATCAATGTACGGAAACACTAACAACAGGTGGTATATACTCACCTGGCGAAATACAATTAAACAATAAAAGTAATAACATTGGTAAGATGTTAGATAGTATCGGTTACGATGTACAGTACAGAGGTAAATGGCATTTAAGTAAAGGTGCTGATGGTGGTGACCCATTAGCTAAAGAAATATCACTTTATGGGTTTAAAGGTTGGGTTGGACCTGATGCGGGTGAAGATGCGAAACCTGAAAACTTTGGTGGGGGTTATCCAAATGCTGATGCGAGGTATGTGAAAGAAGGTATAGAATATTTAGAACAGGTAAGAATCAGTAGAGAAAAGGGTGAACCAAGAAAACCTTATTGTTTAGTATTAAGTTTAGTAAATCCTCATGATGTGTTAGGTTATCCAAATTCAGTACAATTTGGTTATACTCCCGATGAATATACTGGTAGAACTATTACCGACTTACCACCTACAGTTACGGAACAGTTACTTAAAAATGGTAAACCTATGGCTCAACTACAAACAAACATTGCTGCCGATGGTTTATTAGGTGTCTTACGAAACGATGATATGAAATTGAATTACTTAAATTTTTACGCATACCTACTAACTAAGATTGATGGTGAAATTGGTAAATTTATTGATGTACTTTATGATGATACCAAAGGTAGTAGACTTGCTGATGACGCGGTAGTTATACGATTGGCGGACCACGGAGAAATGGGGATGTCACATGGTGGTATGAGACAAAAGGCTTTTGTTGCTTATGAAGAAGCGTTAAGAATACCTATGGTGATATCAAACCCTATTGTGTTTAACAAAAAAGAATCGTCAGATGAATTAGCGACACTTATTGATATATTCCCAACGATATCTGAGATTGTTGGTGTACCTAAAGATAGTAACTCAAGAGGTGAGAGTTTAATACCAATAATTGAGGAAGGTAAATCAGTTCAAGATTCTATATTATTTACTTTTGATGATACTAAGTCGGGTTCGAATAATTTACCATCTTCTGTTAAAGCAACTAATAGATTAAGGGCAATCCGTACACATGATTGGAAGTACACATATTATTTCGATTCATTAGGTAGATATCAAAAAGAATATGAGTTATACGACTTAGTTAACGATATTGAGGAATTACATAATTTAGCTTATAAACCTGAGTATAGAGAACAAAGGGAATACTTACATCAGCAGTTGATGGAATTAGAAGAAAGAAAATTAAGAGTTAATGAGGTATTTGTTAATAAAAATAACCAATATGAATATAAAACTTGGGTTGAGACAAATCCTAATTTTGAGACTTACGCTTACAATGATATAGAGGGTTATGAGAAGGATAATTTTGATATAAACGAAGAAAAAAATACGGAAAAATAGAATAATATGTTAATCAAAATAATTGTAGGTTCATTCTTAATTTCATGGATATTTATAATTTATGAAATTATAACCGCACCTTTATGTGATGAGTACGGTAACATAATAAATAAAGATAAAAATAAAAAACAATTAAAAAACAATTAAAAAACAAAAAAAATATGTCAACACCACATTTTAAAATTACAAATAGTACCAAAGTACCTGTTTGTTATGCCGTTTATGAACAACCGAAAATGAATAATAATCCTTCTAAGCATGGAGCATTAAAACCAGGAAGTACTAAAGAATGGAATTCCGGAGATTTACCCGTAGGTAATTATGAAGTATGGGCTGTAGTAGTTGGAGACGCTCAAGACCATACCGAACTAACAAAGGTTGATGGAGACAAACCCTTCTTCCCTGGGGAAGATGTTATGAAAGTTTATTTTGAAGATGGTTTACAGAATTGGTTAGGAGAATTAGATAGAGATGATTTAGAAGCTTTTTCTGAAGATGATTTAAAACAAACACTTGGAGAAGATATGACCGAATCTGTATGTCCTACATTCTATTGGAATGGAACGTCTACACACCATGTGCAAGTTACAGGTGGACCTCAACTTGTATTAGAAGAAGAAACAGGTAAATACCGAATGGGTAAACCTGAAGAAACTATTCAAGCAACTCCCCTGATTTGTTATAGAGCAGGATAAAATTAAAAATAAAAAACAATTAAACAATTAAAAAAATGAAAAAACTATTATTAATTATGATGTCGGGTCTACTCTTAATGAGTTGTACTCAACAAAACGATTTAACATTTAATGAAATGGTAAATCAAACACAGGAAGTGGCAAAAAGTATTGATACTACCGCTTTATTTTATGAATCAACTGCAACTAAAGAATTAACGGGGGTTAAATCGGTATTCGCGGGTGTTAACAACACTACTATTGAAGTATTGTGTGATTCTAATGGGAAGACAAAATCTAAAGTGATTAATTCTCCATTTATGGAAGATGAGGTAATAAAATTACCTGTAAAACTTACTTTAGAGGATGCTGAACAATTATTATTGGACGCAGGATATGGTACAGGAGTTGAAGGAGTGGCTGATTGGTCTGAAGTAGTCTTAAGAAGACCATTAGAACCTGGTTTTAATTTTGCACAGTACATTTTCACGACTAGTAAAGGTTTTGTGAGTGTTGATGCTACTACAGGTAAAGTGAGTCCTGTAGGTATAGAGGGTTGTCCATGTCCGTTTAAAGACCCATGTATATGTCCTGAGGAGACAACTCAAACAACTTTTATACCTGAATTTGATGTTGATTATCAGAAATGTGGACCTAACCCAATAGTTAGTTCTGGCGGTGTAAGTTTCGGTACGGAAGGAAATCCTGCGGCAGGTAGAGTGTGTTCAAAAAATGGATATAAAAATATTAGTAAAATTGAAGTTGATATTGACTTATCAGGGTTACAACAAAATGAAGGGTGGACCGCAGATTATTTAAACGCTGCGATGTACTTAGTCACAAGAGATGTACAACCTATTGGCGATAAATACTGTGATGCAGAATACGAACAATGTGACTTCTGTAATGAAATTGATTTATTAGAGACTAATGGTAATAAAATGTTCCAACATACGTTACATTTAGATACAATTAAAAAAGGTAAACAAAGATGGGAAGTTTCATATACTGAAGCTGCGAATACGGATTGTTGGAATTGGGATGAAATGACATCATCAACACTTGGAGGTGTACACAGTTTAGTTGGTAAGATTGACCCTACTAAACCATTTCATATGGTTACTGTTTTTAATGATGATTATACTAATATGATAATTACACTTTCTCAAGGGGATAGTAGTGTTAAAGTTTTTGATATGACTGACCCATCTATTGGTGATGGTTCTACTTTAGATATGTCTTTATTAAAAGATGGTATGGAAGTAGGATGGTGGTTTACACCTTCATATCACGGTGATTGGTCACCTGGTGATGATGAACCAACGAAGTGGTACAAAGATACAGGTGGAGAATGTTCACATGGTACACTATGTAATTGGAGTGAAGGTTCAGTTGAACATAAAGGTGGAGGATGGAGTTTCTCTAATTTAGTGGTAACAGCAGAATCTCAAATATAAGTTCAATTGATTATGAAAATTAAGACCTCTCATCAGAAATGGTGAGGGGTTTTCTTTTGTTGGTATATTTATTGGTATGAAGTCATATTTTATAAAGATAAAAGAAACACTTTTATATTACGATATACAACCACTGTTATTTTTTTGGATAGCGAGTGATTTATTAAATAATATGGTGTTATGGACAGCACCCACCTATTGGGAAGATGCCGGACAACCTAACACTTATTGGTTGTATATGTCTTATTTTGTTTTAAGTTTATCGATGTTAGTGACTTTGAATAATATCAAATGGTTATCAAGAGCGGTTACAGGTTACCTTTTACTTACATTATTCTCAACGGTAAGATATGTTGTAAATATTTTTAGTGATTCAGGTGAACCTTTTGGGGTTATAGATGTGAAGAATTTAATAATTACTATGTGGTATGCGTTTATGTGGTCATGGATATTGTTTAAATTAAAAAGAGAAATCTTATATAAATCATTAAAGAAATGAGTGAACAATTAACGACCATTATTATTACTACATTAACAGTTGCTGGAGGGGCAGGAGCATGGAAATTCTATGAGTTTTTAATTCGTAATAAGAGAGAAAAACAAAAAGAAGAATTGTCTGAACAGAATATGTACCGTGACGATTTACGTACAAGAGTTGAAAAACTTGAAAACGATAAAGATGAGTGCACAACTTCATTAAGAGATTTGAGTTCGGAATTAGCAGCAATTAGAGTTAAATTAGATTTTTTAGAAAGAGAAAATGATAGATTAAAGTATCGTTAATAGTTAACAATTAAAGGATAATGCGTATCTTTGTTTTATTATGGAAGAACTAATATTAAAATTGTCTGATATTGAAGAAATTAACTTCACAACAATCATCAATGAAGTAATTGAGTCCGATTGTAGAGAAGAAGCGAGTAAGATTGTTAGTCACTATATAAATGGTGACTTTTTAATGCGTTTTGAATTGTTAGTACTTTATAGTATGTATCTAACTGATGATATTGATAAATTTATCTTGGAGTTAGATAATTTAAAGATAAAACTAATTAAAGAAAATTTAATACCTGAGTTTGGGTGCTTCGGTACAACAATTGATTAAACTAAATGAAGGCGATAATAGCGGTTAATAATCTTGGTTTTATTGGGTTAGGTGATAAGTTACTTTGGCACAATAAAAAAGATTTAAATCATTTCAAACGTATGACTTATGGTGATACGTTACTAGTCGGTTATCGTACCGCTCAAGCCCTACCCTTTTTACCCAACAGAGAGTTAATGATTGTTGATAAAAGGGACCATTCCGTTTTTCACTACTATAGTTGTGATTGGTGTATCGGAGGTAAAAAAACATATGAGAGATTCTGTGATAAGTTTACGGAGTTACATATATCTCATATCGATAATAATCAAATCGGGGACGTAACGTTTCCGAATCTTAGTAATTTAAATCCTGAATGTAAGATTTATAATTACAACTTTTAAACAATAAAAAATATGAAAAATTCATTACTATTATTAATCGTACTTCTAACGACAAGTTGTGCGACATTTACAGTATCAACATTAAACCATGACCCAATATATGATGACGAAAATTACTATGTAGTTGGAGACAATTTAAAAGTAGATACCCTAAACGAATTTCAATTTAGAAATAGGTTGAGAACTGATTTTCAACTTAGGTATGATATTGCACAATATGCTTTAAGTCAACCTCGCTCATTTGATTGGAATAATCGACTATTAGGTAACAGGTATAATTGGAACAGACCTTATTATGGTTATGGTGGATACAACTACTATTGGAATAGAACTGAAATGTGGAATGACTGGGTGTGGGGATATAATGGATGGAATTCATTGGGCTCACCACATAGATGGTCACCATTTGGATATGATAGATGGGGATATAATATACACTATGGTTGGAATAACTACGGATGGGGTTATAGTGGATATTACGGTAATGGGTGGAACAACTATTATGGATGGAATAATTACGGTCAAAATAGTTGGTACGGAAGACGAGGTAGAAATAAAGTGTCTTATATAAACGGTCGAAGAAATAGTACTGTAACTATACGAGATAGAAATAGACAGACTTCAAGGGTTGAGTCCACTAAACGTAATGTTAAGGTTGATAACAACAGAAAAAAAGTTTATATTAATAACGGTAATAGTAGACCGAGAATAAATAATAACACTCGACCATCAAATAATACTCGACCTACCATTAATAATACAAGACCGAGAGTTAATAATAGTCGTCCTGTTATAAATCGTACCACACCAACAAGAACTAACAATAATCCAAGTAGAAATAACACTACTAATAATCGTAGAAAAAATTAATAAATAATAAAAGATGATAATAAGGGACCATAAGACATTTAAAGATAATCGAGGGAGTTATACCCCAATGGAGTTAGATATAATGGGAAAGGAATGGACACAATGTTCCATTTCAATTAATGATGGTAGATATACCTTTAGGGGTTTACACTATCAAACAGACCCACCACAAGAGAAATACGTTAAAGTTATCCGTGGTTCAATTATAGATATAGCTTATGATTTAGAAACACATAAAACACAACACGTAATAGTAAATGAAGGGAA
>Ga0115571_1001596_pt1 | contig 15781 bp, 15 predicted proteins | sample COGITO_mtgs_1205_FD_87293 | JGI IMG/M metagenome (GOLD analysis project Ga0115571, IMG submission 87293) | Pelagic marine microbial communities from North Sea - COGITO_mtgs_120531 | ecosystem: Environmental > Aquatic > Marine > Epipelagic | place: Germany:Helgoland, sampling site Kabeltonne...
AGGACACTGGCTGCATGCCGAGCAACCACAATACTTTTTTAAAACCTTAATGCAGTGGTTGGCTTAGTTCCAATATTTATATTTTTTACACCTGAACACTAAAATGTGATAAAATATAACAAAATGTTATGATGTATAAACTCCCCTTACTTTTGCCCTGCTATTATGAAATCAGTTGTCCGTAAAGCCATAAAATCTGATGCTGTTTCGATCTTATCCTTGATCGAGGAATTGGCCATTTTTGAAAAAGAGCCTGAAGCAGTAATTGTTACCAAAGCCCAAATTGAAAAAGATGGTTTTGGAGATCGCCCCTTATTTGAATGTTTTGTGGCAGAGCAGGAGGGTAAAGTCGTTGGGATGGCACTTTTTTATCCTAGATATTCCACTTGGAAAGGGCCTACATTTCACCTCGAGGACTTGATTGTAACAGCAAAAATGAAGGGCAAAGGAATCGGTACTCAATTGTACAATGCCTATTTAAAGCATGCCCATCAAGTGGGAGTAGAACGGGTTGAATGGGCCGTTTTGGATTGGAATCTACCAGCCATTGCTTTTTACAAGAAGAGTGGCGCTGCTGTGTTAGACGATTGGAGAACAGTGCAGATGGACAAAAAAAGTATAGACAACTATATTTTAAAAATTAACTAATAACAATGAAAATATTCAAGTTTGGAGGCGCTTCGGTCAAAGATGCCGATGGGGTCAAAAATATTCTTAGCGTTTTAAAACATACGGGTTTTGAAAACACTTTGATCGTGGTTTCGGCCATGGGCAAAACCACCAACGCTCTGGAGCAAGTGGTTCACTCCTTTTTTGAAAACAAGGAACAGTTTCCTCATGACCTCGAGCAGGTTAGGGGCAATCACCACCATATCATTGGGGATTTATTTCATGATGATAGCGTTGCAGTTCGCCAAAAGGTGGATGCTCTTTTTGATGGCGTTTTGAGCTTTTTAAACACCACCAACAATGAGGATTATAGTTTGGTTTACGACCAAGTAGTGAGTTTGGGAGAATTGGTTTCCACCACTATAATTAGTCATTACATGCAACGGGAAGAGATCGAAAATACTTGGTTAGACGCCCGACAGTGTATCAAAACAGATGCTTATTTCCGTGATGCCAATTTGTATTGGACGGATACGGAAACTGCTATTCAAAAAGGAGTTGACGGTAAAAGTACTCTGATTTCACAAGGATTTATTGGTAGCGCTTCCAATGGATTGACTACCACTTTGGGACGTGAAGGATCCGATTACAGTGCAGCCATATTTGCCTATGCTCTTGGTGCCGAATCTGTCACCATTTGGAAGGATGTACCGGGTGTATTGAACGGCGATCCACGCCAGTTTAGTGATACTGTACTGTTGCATCAGATCTCCTATCGAGAGGCCATTGAATTGGCTTTTTACGGAGCATCAGTCATCCATCCTAAAACACTACAGCCACTCCAACGTAAGGAAATTCCCTTATATGTCAAATCTTTTGAGAACCCTGCCAACTCAGGGACAGCCGTGTCCAAAGGAAAAACTCTTGAGCCCATGGTTCCCTGCTATATTGTCAAAAAGGAACAAACCCTTTTGAAGTTGTCTTCCAAAGATTTTTCATTTATCGTGGAAGAGAACATTAGTGAGATTTTTGCTTTGCTACATCAATATCAGATGCGGGTGGAGATGATTCAAAACTCAGCGATAAGTTTTTCAATATGTATTTACAATAAATATAGTAAGCTAGAATCTTTGATGGAGGTCCTTCAAACAAAATTTATAGTGAAGGTAACGGATGGGGTTTCACTCTATACCATCCGTCATTTTGACAAGCCTGCTATCAACTTCATTAAAAGTTCGGTAGGTGAAATTCTACTGGAACAAAGAACGGTCAATACAGCCCAATTTGTTGTTAATGAATAGGCTAAAAGAATAGCTTTTTGATCTTATCTACAACGGTGGTAGCTAGTTTTACATGACTCTCCTGGGTCCAACCCGCGACATGGGGACTGAGCAGTACATTTTCTGCCTCCATAAGATATTGAAGAGCTGGTGGTAGGTTTTCTTGATTGAAAATAGAGGAGAAGGAGCGGGTTTCGTATTCCAAAACATCCAGTCCTGCACCCATGATTTTTTTAGATTTTAAGCCCGTGACCAAATCCTCTGTTACCACTGCCGACCCACGGGCGGTATTCAGTAGCCAAAAAGGATGGGCCATACTGTCGATGAATTTTTTGTCGATAAGACCACGGGTCAGATCGGTTTGAGGAATGTGTAGACTGATGACTTCAGACTGACTGATTAGGGTTTCCCAATTGACCTGTTGGGCGTATTCATCCCCCACATTTTCCAAAATATCGTAGCAAAGGGTTCTGACATTAAAACCCGAGATTCTTTTGGCGAAGCTTTTTCCGGTGTTTCCATAACCGATGATCCCTACGGTTCTACCCGAAAGTTCCCACCCTCGATGTCCTTCGCGATCCCATTGGCCTGATTGGATGGATGTATGTCCCACTCTTAGCTTGTTCATCAGTGCCAAGAGCATTGCCAAAGCGTGTTCTCCAACCGCATTTCGATTGCCTTCTGGGGCATTTAGTAAATGAATATTTCGAGATTCAACCGCTGGGACATCTATGTTTTCCAGTCCTGCTCCTACACGACCAATGAATTTTAGTTTTTTGGCGCAAGTCAAAAAAGTTTCGTCTATGGGGTATTTACTTCGAATGATAAGCCCGTCGTATTGATCCAATTTAGCCAATACTTCATCCAGAGAGTCATCATAAGCCAAATCGTTTTGAATACCTAAAACTCGGAGTCCTTCGATCAGGGCAGGGTGGTTTTCCTCAAGGTGTAAGACTTTCATGCTTTGTGATTAGAAACCCAGAAAGATTTTGGCCATATAGAAGAAAAGAAAAATACCAAAGATGTCGTTGGCAGTGGTAATAAAGGGTCCAGTGGCGATGGCTGGATCAATTCCTCTTTTATTTAAAATAATGGGTACAAAAGTACCGATCAAGGCAGCTATGATTATAACGCCCATCATGGAGCCTGCGATGGTGAGACTGATGTCGAGGTCTTGTTGGATGATCTGGCCGAATACAATCAAAATCAGTGCAAGGGCCAAACCATTGATCAAACTCAAACCTACTTCTTTAAAAAGCAGATTGATTAATGATCCTTTGACAACGTTATTGGCCAAACCTTGAACGATGATAGCAGAGGATTGTACTCCCACATTTCCTGCCATGGCTGCGATGAGAGGGGTGTAGAAAAATAAGCTTCGCAATTCGGGTAGTTCCATCACTTGCTCAAAATCTTGGAGGATGAAGACACTTCCCAATCCACCCAAAAGGCCAAGGAAAAGCCATGGTAATCGGGCTTTGGCGAGTTCTATAATACTGTCATTGGCTTCTACGTCATTTGAAATTCCAGCAGCCAATTGATAATCTTTCTCAGCCTCTTCTTTGATCAAATCAACAATATCATCAATGGTAATGCGTCCCATGAGTTGTTTTTTGGCATTGACTACGGGAATGGCTTCTAGATCATATTTGGACATGATGTCTGCGACTTCTTCCCCGGGTTGATCTACAGTAACATAATCGACTTTGGGAATATAAATGTCTTTGACAATGGCTCTAGAGTTGGCGGTGATGAGGTCTTTTAGAGAGAGCCTGCCTTTGAGTACATTTTTTTCATCAACCACATAAATAGAGTGTACCCGGGTTACTTCTTCTGCTTGGGCTCGCATGGCATTGAGACATTTGAGTACGCTAAGGCTTTCTTCTACTTTGACAAGCTCTTTGGCCATTAGACCTCCAGCTGTATTTTCGTCATAGGTGAGCAGTTCACGAATGTCTTCAACATGTTCTGAATCAGAAATTTGGGACATGACGCGTTCTTGGCGCTCCTCGGGCAGTTCGGCGATCAAGTCGGCAGCATCGTCGGTGTCTAGTTCCTCAATTTCTTCTGCAATTTCTTTAGCAGAAAGATTTACCAAAATACTTTCTCGGATGTCTTCATCAAGTTCGGCCAGCGCATCGGCCGTTTTATCACTGTCGAGTAGTTTGACAAGGTAGGTGGCCTGATCGGTTGAGAGTTCATAAATAATCTCAGCAATATCGGCGTAATGAAGATCTTTAAGTGTTTTGAGCAGTTTTTTATCAGAGCCATTTTCGATCAACTCCTCAATGGACTTTATTCCCGTTTTGTTGATTTCAAAATTTGGCATTTCCTACTTTTTTTGTCAGATCAATGAATTCGGTCGCAGATAATTTTTCTGGCCGCAGGTCAAAGATACTATCTTCTAAAATAAGTTTGGGAATGTTAAGGCTTTTAAGGCTGTTTCTCAGTGTCTTTCGTCTTTGCTGAAATCCGGTTTTGACGATCTTAAAGAGTAATTTTTCGTCGAAATCAAGGATCAAATCTTCTTTTCTTTTAAGGGAAAGTACTCCTGAATCTACTTTTGGAGGGGGTGAAAAAACAGCTGGAGAAACATGAAAATGATATTCGGCTTGGTAATAGGTTTGACACAAAACGGAGAGGATACCATAGGCTTTGGTGCCTGGTTTTTCACAGATTCTTTGTGCAACTTCTTTCTGAAACATTCCGCAAAAAAAGGGGATGTATTGGCGATTTTCTAGTGCTTTGAAAACGATTTGAGTGGAAATATTGTAAGGAAAGTTACCAATGATGGCAAAAGCTTGTCCGTCAAAAATTTTCGAAAGGTTCATTTTAAGAAAATCCTCACGAAGAATGTCTTTTTGTTTATCGGGATATTTTTGATTGAGGTAGGCCACAGACTCGGTATCGATTTCAACCAATTTTAATTTTTTTATCTGTGGTATTAAAAATTGGGTGAGTACGCCCATGCCTGGACCGATTTCCAAGACCTTGTCGCAGTTTTGATTTTGGAGAAGATCCGCAATTTTTTGAGCGATATTTAAATCATTCAAAAAATGTTGTCCTAATTTTTTTTTAGGCGAAACGGATTTCATCAGTATTCCTTTATGATTTCAAGTTGGCTGCTAAAATGGAGTACAGCGTCTCCAAACTGTGTCTTAATTTGTTTTTTCAAGGATTGGTCTTCGTTTTTTAAAAAGTGCTGTAGTGTAATTTGATCTGAGATATGGTATTGAAGTGCATAGATTGCTCCTTCTGATGGGGTGTTATTATCTAATTTTAGAATGGAAGTGGCCGTAATTTTTTCGGATTTCGACAATTCGTTGAGTTGTAGATCTACCCAATCCAACCACTTTTTTTCGATCTCGAGCGCTACATTACAGGTGACATTATATACGATCATCGATCAATTGATTGTATCAAAACCAGTGTAGGGAATCAATGCTTTTGGGATACTGATTCCATTGGGATTTTGATTGTTTTCAAGTAATCCAGCGACTACTCGAGGAAGAGCAAGTGAACTCCCGTTGAGGGTATGAACGGCTTGTTTTTTTCCATTCTTGTCTTTGTATCGAAGTTGTAAACGTTCGGACTGAAAGCTGTTAAAAGTAGAAACAGAACTGATTTCTAGCCATCTTTTTTGGGCGGTGGAATAGACTTCAAAATCGAAGGTCAAGGCTGCTGTAAAACCTAGGTCTCCTCCGCAGAGTTTTAAAATCCGATAGGGCAACTCTAGCTCTTCCAGTATGCTTTTGACATGATCTACCATTCCGTCCAACGCAGCCCTAGAATTTTGTGGTTCTTCGAGTCTTACAATTTCGACTTTATCAAACTGATGTAGTCGGTTGAGCCCCCTTACATTGGCTCCATAACTTCCCGCTTCCCTCCGAAAACAGGGGGTGTAGCCTGTCAGGCAAATGGGGAGGTCTTTGACTTCTAAAAGCTGGTTTCTGAATAGGTTGGTTAGGGGAACTTCTGCTGTAGGAATTAGGTAGAGTCCGTCTTCAGGAATGTGATACATTTGCCCCTCCTTGTCAGGCAACTGTCCCGTTCCGAATCCAGATTCCTCGTTGACCATATGGGGTACTTGGAATTCTGTATAGCCCGCAGCGGTATTTTTATCTAGAAAGTATTGAATAAGTGCTCTTTGGAGTTTGGCTCCTTTTCCTTTGTAAACCGGAAATCCCGCCCCAGTAATCTTACTACCCAAGTCGAAATCAATTAAATCATATTGGGTGGCCAGTTCCCAGTGGGGGAGGGCTTGGTCTCCTAGATCAGGAATATTACCAGCACTAAAAACCTCTTCATTGTCATTTTCTGAAGTGCCAGAGGGTACACTCTCGTCAGGAACATTTGGGATTTGAGTTCTGATAGATAACAATTCAGTTTCAACATTTTGAAGTTGTTCTTGTAGTTCTTTTGCAGTAGTTTTTAATGCTGCCGTTTGTGTTTTTAACTCATTGGCTTCTCCGATCTGACCCGATTTGAACAGGGCTCCAATTTCCTTGGCCAACTGATTGCTTTTGGAGAGGGTTTCGTCCAATTGGCTTTGTAGTGCTCTTCGCTTTCGATCTGTTTCAAGGAGTTGATCCACCAACGCTGGTTGTGGAAAATTCCTTTTGGTCAATCCTTCCTTAATCTTTTCGGGCTGTTCTCTCAGTTGTGCAAGCGGTAACATGTTATTGTTTTTTCGTTCCAAAGGTAGAAGAAACCAATGGATTAATTAGAATTTAAAGGTATTTTGGAATTAAATTTTGACAGCTTTTTTCGTCTTGGTTGAGTTGATTCTTCAATGCCTCTAAGGAATCAAATTTTTGTTCGTCCCTTATTTTCTCCAAAAGGTCTATACTGAATTTTTTTCCATAGAGGTCTCCCGTAAAGTCAAAAAAATAGGTTTCGATTCGATTTTTTTTCCCAGCAATTGTGGGGCGTTTTCCAACATTCATCATACCATAATACTTCTGATCATTCCAATGGCACTGAACGAGATAGACGCCATTTTGTGGCCTGAGTTTGTAGTCTTCTTTAATTTCCAGATTGGCTGTGGGATAGCCGATTTTTCTTCCTATTTTATCCCCTTTTACGACCGTTCCATTTAGAGAGAAAGGTCTTCCCAAATACCGATTCGCTTTTTTGATTTCTCCCGTTGCAATGGCATTTCTCACCTTGGTGGAACTTACGGCTATGGACTCTATGTCTTGGGCAGGGATTTCTTCTACAGTAAAACCGTGATCCTCACCAAAGTGTTTTAAGTCTTGGACGGTAGCTTCCCTGTTTCTTCCAAAACGGTGATCATAACCAATGATGAGTTTTGAAATGTTTAGACCATTAATCAAGATATCTCGGGTATATTCTAAGGCGGTCATTCGTGAAAATTCAAGCGTAAAAGGCTGAATGATCAAAACGTCAACTCCTAACTTTTCCAGGAATTTTCTTTTTTCTTCTATGGTATCAATCATTTTAAGTTGATTGTCTTTTTGTAAAACCATTCTGGGATGTGGAAAAAAAGTTAAAATAAGGGAACGTAAATTTTCCTTTCGAGCGGTTGCCACCAAATTTTTTATAATTTTTTGATGTCCAATATGAATCCCGTCAAAGGTACCAATGGTCAATATACTAGCCTTTTGGGGGCGATAGTTTGAAATATTATGGATGACCTCCATCTTAAAAATTTGTTATTTCTCAAAAGTACATCTAAAATAGTTCAACATTAATATTGTTTTTTTTAAATTATGGAAAATTAGAATCGACTTTGACATTATCCCGTTTTAGCCTTTCTTTATTTATGGTGCTTTTGGTCAGTTGGACTGGTTTAAGTTCACAACAGTTTTGGTCGCTTGCACCTGAGGATTCTTTGGAGTATTTGTCCATTCCAGATGAAGAAGGGAGATTGTATTTGGATTTGGATGAGGAGTCCTTCCAAGACGCCTTTTCGAGTGCCAAGGGGGCTGATTCTTTTGTATTAGAGCAAGGCATAGAAATGATTTTACCCAATGAGAAAGGGGAACAAGAAACATTTGAACTCCAAAAAACGGCAGTATTGTCTCCCAAACTTCAAGCGCAATATCCACAGATCAGAACCTATGTTGGCAGAAGTAAAAAACGACCTGACATTAAAGTCAGGCTTTCCTACACACCAACGGGTATCAATGCTTGGATGCGTTTTCCCAATGGTGAAAACCATTTTTTACAGCCATTGAGGAGCCACCAAAATCGTTATGTTTCCTATTCCATCTCTAAGGGTGATGGCCCTATTGATTTTAATTGTAGCACTCCTTTGGAGGGACATTGGAAAGGGGAGGCTTTAAGTAATACCGTCCTAAAAACAGCCCGCAATGCGAATACGGGTGATGTAAAAACCTTTAGGCTGGCCATTTCAACAACTGGGGGGTATACCACTTTCTGGGGGGATAATGATCCTAGTAATGGAACCAATCAGGAGGATGCTTATGCCGAAGTGGTCAGTACGATTAACAGGGTCAATGAAATATTTGAAACAGAATTAAGCGTTCACTTAGAGTTAATTTCTGGAATAGATCTGATTTTTTCTAATATTGATACGGATCCTTACACGAACGATCTCAATTATGAAGTTCAAGGGGTTTTGGACGAGAGAGTGGGTTCAGAAAATTATGATGTAGGTCATCTTTTTGCCTATGCCAGAGGTGGTGGCGACGGAAATGCGGGCGATGTGGGTACTGTTTGTAAAAATGGTATCAAAGGAGGTGCTTTTAGTGCACATCCATTTGAGGGCAGTAGTAATGGTCCTTTTCTCAATGACCATTTTGATATTGACTATGTAACTCATGAAATAGGCCATCAATTTGGTGCTTATCATACTTTTTCCCATACTAATGAATTTGAAAATTTTAGTTCGGAACCTGGAAGTGGATCAACCATCATGGGCTATGCTGGGATTGTAGGTTTGGATAATGTTCAGCTTCATAGCGATCCGTATTTTCATTTTCACAATCATCAAAACATCAATGGCTACCTAGCTTCACAAAGTTGTTATTCTATTTCAACCAATGAAAACGAAGCCCCTACTGTTGATGCTGGAGGGGACTATACAATCCCCATTGGAACTGCCTATGAATTGGAAGCTACGGGAACCGATCCAGCAGGGGATACTTTATTTTATTGTTGGGAGCAGTTGGACAATGGTCAGGTAGATGCCTCAAATTTCGGACCCTACAACCATTTGGGGGCTCAGGCTCGATCCCTTCCACCCTCTGCCAGCTCGATTAGAACCCTTCCAGAAATGGAGGCGGTGCTTATTGGTGAGTTGATTCAAGTGAACCCCAGCCTGAGTAGCCGTTGGGAGACGGTTGCTATGGTGGACAGAACATTGACATGGGGAGTTACGGTAAGAGATCGTTATCCTGCCCCTGCTGATGGGTATGGCAGAATTGCATCGGACGTAAAAGTACTCAAGGTAAGTTCAGATGCAGGACCTTTTGAAATCAATTCTCAAAACGAAGAGGGCATCATTTGGGAAGCAGGCTCCATCCAAACTTTATCTTGGGAAGTGGCACAAACAGATCAGGCTCCCATCAATACCCAATATGTTTCAATCTTATTATCCACAGATGGAGGCAATAGTTTTGACCAGGTCTTGCTTTCAGAAACGCCTAATGACGGGGAAGAGACGATTACGGTGCCAGGAGGGATAGATTCAGATCAGATCAGAATCAAGATTGTTCCCGATAATTCAATTTATTTTGCTGTTAATAGTCAAGATATTCAAATTACTCCTTCTCCTTTTGTTGTTTCATTTGATCACTTTGTTCAGGAAGCTTGTGGTAATGCGTTGACTTTTACTTTTGATTTTGATACTTTTCCGGATTTTGAGGGAACAGTGGAATTGAGTTTTAGCGAACTTCCATCGGAACTTAGTGCTCAATTTTCGAATAGAGAATTGACGACCTCGGTCAGCTCTCAAACCATCGAATTATCTGGTTTCGACAATCTTCCTCCTCAGGACTTGTCACTGGTATTAAGAGCATCAGGAACCTCGGTTACCCGTTCTATCAATTTGGAGGTTAAGATTAGAGAAGAAAATTTTCAAGGAGTTCAATTGATTACTCCTTTGAGTACCGACGGGGAACAGAGTAAAACAGTAAGCTTTACATGGACGGCTATTCAAAATGCAAGTGAATACAGGGTGGAGTTATCCCGAGATGAAAATTTTTCGAGTTTGGCCCATTCTGAAACTGTAGGAGTCAATTCGGCCCAATTACAAGGACTGGATTTTTCAAGCCAGTACTATTGGCGGGTACAGCCCCTGAATAATTGTGGTGAAGGAGCCTATTCTGAGTCGGGAAGTTTTAGAACTTTTATGGTCAATTGTAATACTTATAGCGCGACCAATTTACCGCAACAAATTAGAGATGCATTGGGAGGTTTAGCAAGAGTTACTTATGTTGATCTTGATGTTTATGATCAGGTTGTGATGGAAGACCTCAACGTCAACATTTCTATAAATCATGGTTATGTCGGAGACCTTTCTCTCTTTCTTATTGCTCCCGATGAAACGATAATCAAGTTATCTCAGAACCTAGGAGACTATAAGAATAACTACAATCAAACTGTTTTTGACCAAGAGTCTTCATCCCCCATTGTTTTTGCCCTAGCTCCTTTTACAGGAATCTATAGACCTATCGAGGACTTGTCTGTATTGAATGGAAAAAACTTAAAAGGAAGATGGACTCTCGCAATAGAGGATAATGTCGATAATTTTATCACAGGATTACTCAATGAGTTTTCGATTAGTGTTTGTTACAGAGGCGATGTTGTATTGGATTCTGACAATGATAATATTCCTGATGTATTAGATAATTGCCCCTCCATTCCCAATACGGATCAATCCGATATTGATGAGGACGGTTTAGGAGATGTTTGTGACATCAACTCGATTAATAATTTCAGTGTGAGCAAGGAAAATCCCTCTTGCATAGGTAAAAATAACGGTACTATTTCTATTTCAGCGATTGCACATTTTGAATATAACATAAGTATCAACGGTCCCAATGGTTATCGTGCAGAGGAATCCTTTACTCAAGAGAATGAGATTATAATTTCTAATTTAGCCAAAGGGGAATACTCGCTTTGTATTACTTCTCCAGAGGATACTGATTTTGAAAGGTGCTATTCCACCGAGTTGTTCGAACCCGATCCCTTAAATGTTGTAACCCAATTGAATGCTTCGGATCTATCAGTTACGATTGATTTATCCGGAGGAGAAAACTATAGACTCAAACTCAATGGAAATCAATATTCGCTCAAGTCAGGGCAACATCGTTTGTCCCTTAATAGGGGATTAACGACCCTTGAAGTCACGACAGATTTGGATTGTCAGGGTAAATTGATCGAAGAAATTTATGTTTCGGAAGATTCCAATATTTTTCCTAACCCTGCCTCAGAAAATGTAAATATTGTGGTTGGAGGAAAAGGAATGCAAGCTCAGATTTTATTTTTCAATTTACGAGGGGATCTTCTAAGTAAAGAGGATGTAATCCTTGATCCCTTAAATCGTAGTTGTCAGATTCCATTAGATTTTTATCCCCCAGGAGTTTATTTGATAAGAATAATTTTACAGGACAGAATAGAGAATTTTAAATTATTGAAGCGTTGATGAAAAAGTATTTTTTGATTTTTTTGATGCTTTCAGTGGCTTGTAAAAAAGAAGCCATACCCGATCCTGAATCTGCTGTTTTGTTGAGTCCAGAAAACAATAACAATTGCAATAGTGCCATTCGCATTAGTGACCTACAAAGTCAGGTAAACTTTAGTTGGGAAGAAGCACTTCATACAGACGAATATGAATTGGTGATCCGAGATGTTTTAACCAATGTAGATCAGAAAAAAGAAACGTTGCGATTGTTTGCTAGTGTGGTATTGGATCGCGGAAGGCAATATGCTTGGTGGGTCAATACCAAATCAGAACAAATAGAGACCGTTTCCAAGAGTGAGGTTTGGTCTTTTTATTTGGAGGGTCTACAAACGAGTAGTCATTTTCCATTTCCAGCAAAACTGTTAAGTCCAGAAAATAATTCTCAAGTAGGTCTTGTGGATGGAGAATTAACCTTGAGATGGGAAGTCGTTGACCTAGATGATGATGTTGAAAGTTTTGACGTATATGTGGGAGTCGATCCTGACGAATTGAGTTTGATAGCCGAAAACTTAACTTCTGTTTCTATTTCTGTTACTTTAAATCCCAATCAATATTATTATTGGAAGGTGGTGACTATAGATCGAGAAGGGAATATTTCCCATTCACCAGTGGAGGTATTTAAGACTTCGCCTTAGGAAGTCTGCTGTTGTATTTATTCATCGTTCTGTCTAAACCCATTTGTATAAATGAAAGCACGATTTCCATACTTTGAGGTAATACATTTGTTAGCTTTCCCATCTCAACATCAGAGAATCTCCCCAAAACAAAATCAACTTGATTGAATGTTTTTTCGTCACTTTTAATCCCAAAACGCAGTCTGGGATAGTTTGGTGTATTGAGTTGAGATTCAATATCTTTTAGACCGTTGTGTCCCCCATCGCTTCCTTTTCCTTTGAGTCTCAATGATGCTAGTGGAAGATGAAGATCATCCGTTATTACGAGTATATTCTCGAGTGCTACATTTTCTTTCAAGGCCCAATACCTAACGGATTTACCACTTCGGTTCATAAAAGTCGAGGGCTTGAGCAGTATGATTTTTTTACCCTTGTGATTAAATGTTCCTTTTGCCCCTAGTTTGAGGTCAGTCATTTCTACTTCAAACTTTTCAGCTATTAAGTCAATTACCTCAAAACCTATATTATGACGGGTTTTGTGGTATTCTGCTCCAATATTTCCCAAACCTACAATCAAAAATTTTTTCATGTCAATGGGTTTTGATTTACCGAAAAGCCACTTGAATAGCATGTTGTAAAATTAAAAAAAGCATCCTATAGAGAGGATGCTTTTTGATATAATTGACAGTAGTGGTTTATTCTTCTCCCGAGCTGCTTTCACCTTCTGCATTAGCTTCACCTTCTGCATTAGCTTCTCCTTCTGCTTCTTCCTCCTCCTCAATAGTCATAGAGACTCTAGAAGTTCTAACCTTACAAACTACCGTGTTGTCTGGGTGAAGTATAGTAAAATCTCCACTTACCAGATCGGCAGTAGAAATTTTGTTTCCTAGTTTAAGTTCAGAGATGTCCACCGCGATTGAATCGGGTAAATTGTTAGGGAGTGCTCTAACTTTAAGTTTACGCTTGTTGACCATTAGGTTACCTCCCTCGAGCATTACACCAGGGGCAGCACCTTCTATAATAACAGGGATTTCCATGTTTACTTCTTTATCATCGGATAGTTGATAAAAGTCTACGTGTAAAATTTTATCATTTACTGGATGGAACTGTATGTCCTGTAAAATGGCATTTATTTTTTGTCCCCTTTCTATGTCAAGCACAACGGTATGTGCATTGGGGGTGTAAACTAATTTGCTGAAATCAAGTTCATTTGCGGAAAAATGGAGTGGATTTTCACTTCCATATAAAACGCAGGGAACTTTATCAGCATTACGAAGGGCTTTGGTCGCAACCTTGCCTACGCTTTCTCTTTTTGATCCTTTAATAGTAATCGATTTCATAAAATTGTTTTTACATTACAAATTTTGAACTTATCGACTGATTGAAATGAACATTTTTCATTACTTCAGCGAATAATGGGGCGCAAGATAACACTTTTACTTTAGGGTGACTAACTTTTGCAGGGATAGAATCGGTCACAATTAGTTCTTCGAGTTGAGATCCCTCAATTTTTTCATAAGCATTGCCAGAAAGAAGGGCATGAGTACAGATGGCACGTACAGAAATAGCACCGCGTTCCTTCATTAAATCGGCTGCTTTAGTCAATGTTCCTGCTGTATCTACCATATCGTCAACAAGGATTACATTTTTACCTTCTACATTTCCAATAAGTTCCATATGCGAAATGATATTTGCTTTTTCTCTTTGCTTATAGCAGATCACAACATCACTGCTGAGAAATTTTGAATAGGCATAGGCACGCTTAGAACCCCCCATATCGGGTGAAGCAATTGTTAGGTCGGAAAGCTTAAGAGAATTGATATAGGGTAGAAAAATGGTGGAAGCGAAAAGATGATCCACTGGTTTTTCAAAAAAGCCTTGGATTTGATCAGCGTGAAGATCCATGGTAATGATACGTGTGGCTCCAGCTGACTCTAATAATTTAGCAATTAGCTTAGCTCCTATGGGAACTCTGGGCTTATCTTTTCGGTCTTGCCTTGCCCAACCAAAATAGGGCATAACGGCAGTAATGTGTCTGGCAGAAGCGCGTTTGGCGGCATCTAGCATCAGAAGCATCTCCATTAGGTTTTCGGAAGAAGGATGGGTTGATCCTACAATGAATATTCGAGCACCACGAACAGATTCTTCAAAAGAGGGCTGAAATTCCCCGTCACTGTAGCGGGAAAAATTAACTTTTCCAATCTCAATTCCGAACTGATCGGCAATGGTTTTTGCGAGAACTGCACTTTGTGTACAGGCGAAAATTTTAGCGGGAGTTTCCATAAATATGATATCTTGACAAATGTAAAAATAAAATTATGCTCCACCTTATTGATTATTTTAAATTGAAGGGTAAAATATTTTATTATTTTTGTGCCCTAATTAACATCAATTATTTTCTATTTGCCTCGGTGGCGGAACTGGTAGACGCGCTGGATTCAAAATCCAGTTCTTTCGGGAGTGTGGGTTCGATTCCCACCCGAGGTACGAGTAACTTGAATATCCCTCTGTAAAGCCTTTATTTACAGGGGGTTTCATTTTTTTCGGGGTTGTGACTTTCTGTATTACCCAAGTATTACCCAAGCTATTAAAATGTATCCTATTTATTCTCATAATCTTCAAGTGATTCGGGGCTGATTTTCCACTTTGAACTTCCCTGCGATTTGAAACCTTTTAGTTTTCCTGTTGAAAGTGCTTCATAGATTTTTGTTTTTCCTTGTCCTGTAATCTTCATAACCTCATCGGGTTTATAAAAATCTTTTACTGGTAGGGTATCAATAATCCTTTGCTGATTTCTAATGATTTGCTGATTTTGTAGCCGTACCATAGCACTCTCAACTCGTTGGGGTGTAATGGGAGGGAAGCCCCAAATGGTGAAACCCGTTCCCATTATACCGCTATAGCTATCTACTAACTCCTTATCACTCATTTGTAAGGTCTATGATTTTTTCTACTGCGAGGTTCATTTCAGTTCCTAAACTATTATAATCTAATACCGCACATTCACTGCTAAACTCTTCCAGTATATCTTCATCCAACTCATCCCACCATAAATCTCTGGACCTGTGATTTGCAAGTGTATAATCTCCTTTTTCTATTAGTTCTACAACCTCCTCAAAATATCTGCAAGGGACACCTCCTAAACCTTCTACATCTGTTAAGATTTCGTTTAAAAGTTCCATTTTTCTTTTTAGTTGTTCCTGTGTAGTACCTACTCCTTGAGCCTCTACTACTGCTGATTTTTGTTCCATATTTTTTATTTTTTGTTATACTATAATATAACGATTTTGACTGGTGGATGCAAGTGGCTGATACTTGTTTTTACCAGTCTTTCCGCTCACTTCACGAACGCAACCAAAGGTTGCGCTCACTACATTCGCTTTGCTTACTCTTGCTGAAAAACTTTACAAGGCTTCGCCTTGTTGGGGGGCAATAAAACAAAGTCTCACGGAAGTCGTTGCTTTGCAACGGGTGGAGTGTATCCGCTTTTACTGGTGTTGATAAATCGAATGCCCCAGCCATAACTTTCAGTACCATTGGACGTAGTTACTTCGTCTTTACCTCTACTAAAGCCTTTATTTTCATAGTATACTGATTCAATTTCA
>Ga0115571_1001599_pt1 | contig 15767 bp, 13 predicted proteins | sample COGITO_mtgs_1205_FD_87293 | JGI IMG/M metagenome (GOLD analysis project Ga0115571, IMG submission 87293) | Pelagic marine microbial communities from North Sea - COGITO_mtgs_120531 | ecosystem: Environmental > Aquatic > Marine > Epipelagic | place: Germany:Helgoland, sampling site Kabeltonne...
AAACCGTCAGTTCTTGGGTCGCGGTCAAAGTCTTCTAGTTCAGCTGCAACGCAATATCTGACGACGTGAACTCGGCAACGTTGATACGCTCTACTGATGATGACGTCCTCCGTGTTTGGTGCCAAACAGCATATTAGCAAGTGGTCCAGCGCGCTCGCCGTCCAGACTAGGCGCCATAGGAAAAAAAAACCGCGCCACCAAAAATATTGGCGCAAAGCGCGTGTCGATATTTGCAACCGGCCAGTGTTCGTTTGGTAACTCATCTGCCGACCGAAAGTCAACGATGATACCTTCATTCGTAATAAAAAAGTCCATGAACTAATTAACCATAGTTCAGGGTTGCTATTTGCTATTTGACCGTTCTGACTGCACAGTGGTGAGCAGTCCGGCCAAAAGTGGAAGAAGACTATTAGTAACACGGATTCCTGCAGGTCGGATCTATATAATATATATATATAATATTATGTAATATGTTGCGGGTTTTATTATTATTATGACGGTATGACTTATTATTGGAGCAGCGCGGTCGACAGACGAATTGAGCGGCGAGGTTGACAGTGCATCAAGGTAAGACTGTCCTGGCCGAAACCATGTGTAGACTACACAGTTCGGTGAGCATCACCGTCAACCTGTGAACAAGCTAACAACGCGTCAGGGTATGCATCATGTTTTGCTTCGTTCTCAATAAAACGAGGGGTTTCTACCTGCTATCGCCGACTTTGAGGTGCTCGTAATCGCGGGCGTCAAGCCCCAGGTGGTTCATGAGTGCGTTCCAGCGCGGAGGCTCTTCGTCAAATACATACGTCAAGGGGAAAACAAGAACTCCGCTTCCACCTTCCTTCCGTATTTCCTTGACCGTCTCATAAATTCGAGACCTAGGGACACCAATGGATACTGCATAAAAAAACCCTTCCTTTGAGTTCGAGCCGTCAGCAGCTGGGGTAAATATGGGTGACACCGTGGGTCCCTGCAGCCCACGGAGGAGCTGCCCACCATTTGATGCAAGACGTGTTGCCACTTCTTCTGCGCTCGATCCGCGGACGTTTGCGGTTACCATGAAAAGTCCCTCCGCTCGTAAATGGGCCTCTAGGCGCTCCAATAGCTCATGAATGATTTCAAGTGTGCCTGGGCGGTTCAAGAGTGCAGTGCGGGATGCCACCAGCACACCCTGTGAATCAAGGACTCGACCATCCGCGATCTGCTTCAAGTTATTTTCGCGGAGCGTGGTTCCTGACGATACAAGATCAAGTATGCAGTCGGCGGCACCCATTGCGGGAGCGGCTTCAAGGGCTCCATCAGCAGTAGAGAGCTCAACGTTTTCACAGCCGATCTCTGCAAAGAACTGCTCAGCAAGGTTCATATAGGCAGTCACCACACGTAAAGGACGGTCCTTCGACCAGCGTTTGTCAGATAAAAGGTCGTTTAGAGAATTTATATTTTCCCAGCTATTCGGAACAGCAATAGCAAGATGACAAGCGCCAAAACCAAGGGAATCGTGGACGACAACAAGGTCGTTATCTTCGTTTCCGATTTCCCGAAGCATGTCATATCCAACGATTCCAATGTCAATATCTCCTGATAAAAGTTTGCGTACCACATCAGTAGCTCGCTGAAACCAAACCTCCATTCCAGGCACGTTCGGTATCTCAGCAGCATACTGCCGCGGATTCAACTTACATACTTTGAGCTGGCAGTCTTCAAGAAGTTTCATGGTATCCTCTGCCATCCGGCCCTTACTCGGAATCCCCATCCGAATCGATTCGCGGGACTCGACCGATCTGCGGTACCCTACAGGTGATGGCGACGGAAAAAAAAAATGGTCAGGGAAACTCGACGATCAGTAGAAAGTTCTGATGGGTGCGCAAAACAATCCAGAATTCCTCAGAAAAAAGGGTTTCAGGGTTCTGGAGCCTCCATACAAAAACTTGAAGAGTCAACGCATGGGACGGGAAAGCAGCTGAATACGATACCATCAGTGGGTGTTCGTTGATGTTGGCGAATACTGGCCAAGGTCGGGCAGCTCGAAGGCTTCCGCGAGGTTGGCAGAGGAACCCTCCGAAACCGATCAACCCAAATCGATCTTCTAGCCGCAAAGCTTGGCGCTGCTACGGGTGCTCCAAAGAAAGTGCCAGACATTATGTCGTCCTAACAGACAGGGCGGAACCTAGATCTGATGTCGGCAGTAAAATATTGAATACGCAGTGGAGTGCTGCGATACCTGCTCCTTTGGGTCCGGACCAGTGCGATGATGCTTGAGAGTAATATTGACGGCAAGGAGATAAGACGGCTTTCCACGGGGAATAAACGAGCGCAAGTAATGAGAGAAACTGAATCATCGATAGGATATTGATATCCAATATGAAGTAATCCATATATATATGAAGTATTATACATATTATTACACGGCGGGAAGTGATTTTTGCCTATTTTGCCTTCACGATGATGGATATGATGATATGAACATATAGACAAAATATGCATACATATATAATATAGCAACAAATAGGCCAACACATTATTTGGGCCGTACGATTTTAAAAAATCACAATAATAATATTGATCATATTTATTTATTATTATCATACATGAATTACAGGTATATTTCGTATATTATTAGCAGATCGAATCGCTCGCTCGATTGATCGATAATATATATAAGATTAAGATCTTAAGATCTTATGAAACGAAGGAAAATAAAAATATATGTATGTTGCCTTCGAAACTTAAGATTTATATATACTTTTGTAAATAAGTTACCTTCGAAGGTACCAAATTAAGTACTGTTAGAACCTAGTATTATCAATATCCTACACACTCGTCAAGAGCACGAACACGCACTGACTGGTAGATCGTCCATCAAGACAATATACCAGTTATCTACTGTTCTAATAACAACTTTATTACTTCATTCATTTATTCGTAATAAAATAATAAATAAATTCTTTAATCTTAAATTATTGAATCATATAAATTATCTTAAGATCTTATAATAAGTACTTATATTCATATTATACATAGATATTCTGAATTCCATAAGGGTGTGCCCCTTTTAACGTAACTTAACTTGATTATAGTTAAGGATAAGTCGCTTACGTGAACATAAGCGGAATCTTTATGCTGTTTGCCCACTGGAGTGATTGTGTGGATCGTAATGATAAAGTCTTTACGTTATATATTATATAAAATCGTTATGCATAAAAAAGAGGCACAACCTTATGAAATTCAGAATACCGTTCGTAATTTTTATTAATAATAAGGTTTTAATCTTAAAAATATATTATGTTTTCTAATAAATCTTTATCTTAATCTTAATTAATTGTTGTTTTCTTCGAGAAATAAATAAAGTAATGATGAATAAATAAAGGTTGTTCTGTTCTGTTCTTCCGAAGCAAGGTATTAATACGTTTCGTATATTAGCTAATACTACGAAGGTAGCTAGATAGGCCTTCGAAACTTACAATTAAGATAGAAATTCGAGCAGCCATCCATATGATGGCCATGCCGGACCCACTTGATAATCCCGTCAATTAAATAAAATCCCCCACTCCCTCAGTCCGGCCAAGCAAATCAAAATTCATATGCTGGATTATTTAGTAAGAGTCGGAAACATAGGAATCACATTCGACAAGGTCGGCGGTTGCTCCGTAATCTTGGCCTGATTTGGGCCGGCAATGTGCGGGATTGCTGTAGTCGATGGTCAGTGAATCCCCTCTACGAATCGCGACTGATTGTGCTGAGCCATTTCTCGTTTAATCAGCTCAGATGTTATGACACCTTTCAAATTCGTTTCACCGATTCTTTTCTTTTTTCGCATTTTTTTCGATAGGTGCTTCCCTTGAAGGAATACGACAATCGCCTCTCGCGGTACAAAATGCAGGTAGCATTATTTCCATTTGCACCCTTTCAATGTATGCGCGCTCGGCACCCGATTGCTTAGGTATCTGCTGACTCCCACAGAACCTGTAGGGATGCTGACAAGCTCATCTTTTCGAGCACCCGGGGATATTTTGAACGGATATGCGGCTGAAGATAAGTTTCTTCGAGGCCATGGCGTACAATCAGTCGACGGTAGATTTATTTCACACGTATGCGGAATACTTGAGAGAATGGACAGGCTATTGCGGGTTCGTCCGCTCCATGTTCGCTTTGCACCTGAAACTGGCGACGTCATCATAGGCCGGGTGATAGACGTGGCAAAGGACCGTTGGAAATTGGATATATGTTCTCGCTTGAGTGCAAGTTTACATTTGTACTCTGTGGAATTACCTGGGCAAGAACAAAGACGCCGGAATGCTGTGGATGAACTAAATATGCGTAGTCTTTACGGTTGGCTCATACTTTCTTTTCATATCCGTGCTCTGCTACCTCGAATTGCTTAACGACACTTAATAGGGCAAAATGACTTGATAAGTGCAGAAGTGCAGAGCTTGCAAACCGGGGGAGCAGCTGTCCTGCACACTCGAAACTTGAAGTATGGAAGCCTCTCTAAAGGGCAGCTCATCTCCATTTCACCGACTTTGGTCAAACGTGTCCAACACCACTTTCATCAATTTCCACAGGTGCGGCAAAATTCTCTGCCTGTCGTATATTCAACTATGTTTCATGCCTTCACACTCTTTATGCATCTTCGCTATGTTTTTATACCAAGGTAACCGGGGAGCCCGCAACTGAAATTGTTTCAGCGCGCAATGGTCGCATTTTTGTGGGAGCCTGTACAACTGGGAATATGAATAAAAGGGATACAGACCGAAGCTCTTCTACACTTTCCCGTTCGGAGCGGGAGCAAATTTGCAGAGTTTCAAACATTGTGAGGATGTTTTCATTGTTATCGTTGCCTATATGCCCGTACAGGATTTTGGAAGTGAGCAAAAAGTCAGTACAATGGGGTTTTGTACCCAGGGATATTTTGACGCCATCATTTCAAAAACTTGTCGAGGCAAATTATATCGAAATTAGTTGATGGCACAAATTGGTGTCATGCATTTCTATATTGAGTTCGAATTTCTAGCTGGATGTATTTTGGTGTGGACTGGTCTCTTGCTGCATTCCTTCATCCGTGCCCTTGTCCGCGACATGAAGCTGCCCTCATGTGTAGAGTCTTGACCAAAGAATGTGCAGGACTTCCCATTTTTGCCCGACTCTCAAGTTTAGACATCTCTCAAGTTTGCTGCTCAATTAATCAGACCCTATGTCGTTTTGCCGCGCTTTCCTTTTGAACAGCAAATAATGAGGCAAAATTGTAAAGCCGGGTCATATAGACCTTCGAAACATGGGCACTACGAGTGCATAAATCACCAAGCTGTTGTTTACTAACTGAAGTGACAAGCATGCAAAATACTGCCATTGCAGTGGCGACCGAGGCAATGGCACAAACATCATTTTTTTCCTGCAAGACTGAGTGGTCAGATGCATTTTCACCGGTGTTTGATTCAGCAACATCTTCTGAGTTTAGGACCCCCCCCAGTAAAAGTGTCCAGCCAAGAATGATTGCTATGGCAGTCACTTGATGTGCTGTGTGAAGATTCATGAAATGTGGACGGAACCAGAGGGAAGCCACGAGCAACATTAGACAGATGGCTTGTGCGATTGACATCTGAGTAGCGGTAGTGAATCCGCTGCCAACGCCGTAATCAAGTCGTCTCCTGACCTGTGATGAACCCCTTTGTTTTGTTGTTTGCGTGCGGTAGTTTGAATGTTCATCGGTGTGCCTGCGCAAGATCCTCTCCGTGGCAAATACAGGAACGCATGCAAGGAAGAATTTAGAAAACAACACTAAAAGCTCCCATGCTAAAAATTCAGGGCGATACATGCCATACAGAAATCCAAATATTGATCTAAAGTCAGACTCATCTAGTACCTGGTCCCGAAATCCTTGATGAAGCCGCCATGCTAAGCTCACAGGTATTCCAATTGGATAGAGCAGGAGCACAAAATACCCAGTTGATGCGAGCATAGCATATGTTCCATCAGATGTACTGATCGAATAGTCTCTGCGAAGGAAGGAACCCACATCAATGTGGCGGACACTAAACATTTGAACAATAGTTTTGGTTACACCACTGTATGTTAGTACAAGTAGCCATGTGGCATTTCGAATGCAGCGCCGTTTAATATCTTCGCATGTCTCCTTCTTATAAACACCCATCGCACTTCGATTGTAGACATGCTTTCTCAACTGGGCTTGCAGGTAGTATTCGACGACGTAGTGAAAAGCATAGCATAGCAGAATAATCAGGGGTGGAACAGCAAGACTTGCGAGGTAGCTCCTATAAAAATTTGTCCCAGAGCTCAAGCACCCTGGTGCGAGAGCAGAAAGATCGAAATTGGCAAGATCCATCATCTGCGCCAAGCGATCAAAACCATCTGGAAATGTGACGTCGTAGTCTCGCAGTAGACCAAATGATTGAACGACAAAGATGAGAGAAGATAGTAAACAGGCATTATTGTTGCTGTGCTTCGCAGGCTGCAAGAAAAGATATGTGAGAAAGGCTGTGAACCCAAGTACACCGAGGGAAGGAAATAGCATGGATGTTGATCTGTTGCAAGGAATGCATGCGCCGCCATAACTTCTGTAGCCATTTGAGCAGATACCACACACTGGACCTTCATAGCCTTCGGCACATGCGTCTGAGGCCGTTTTATTTCCAGGCATACATGCACTATGCATCGGACAAGCAAAAAGCATCTCTGAAAAGACTCCGGAACGCCACCACCCTGCTCGAGCATCAAGACTCGATCCGCCATCACATTTACCACCCAAAGGACAAGCCGTGCATGCAACACCATCAAAGTTAAAAGTGTCGTCTGTACACGGCGAACATTCCCTGGCAACCGATGTTCCAGCTGCATCTTTCTGCGACACGATCGGTTCATATCCAGGTCTGCAATGTGCTACCTTTAGTCGAAACGTCAGCTTGCCAATACCATCGCACAAGATTATTACTTGGTATTCAAGACCGAGCCTACCTCGTGGGATGAACCGATTAAATGTTGCAATGCCAAAAATCGATTTTATCTCAAGTTCACCACTGAGATCAAAATCAGCAATAATCCCTGAGGATGCAGTGCGGTTGGTACCTATTCGGCAACTCGCGCCAATTGACGTTTCATCGACTTCTAGGTATTGATTGAGCAGGAATACTTGCATGGAAGGGGCGACAAATCCGCTGTGAAATTGCTGTAAAATAACGCTTTTCAATGATATAGCGATGGCCTCGGTGGCTGATCCATACCGATTTGAAGATTCACATTGATTGCATCGAAATGGGATTGTAAGCGAGCGCGAACGCTCCCAAAAAAAGTCACTTCCTGATTTTGCATCGTTGCCCTTAAGGGTGACATGGGAATATTCTCCTTGTGCCATTGATGATGACAGGAAAAAACCAGCTCCGCGGCTAATTGCAGAATTGTTTCTGCAGACCACCCCGTGTTGTACACGGATGCCCAGCAGAGGAATGGTCGGCAGGACAATCGCAACACCGCCACCATCTCTTGCTCGATTATCTGATATCACCACTCCATATTTAATGTTCAAAGTTCCCGTACCGGAATGACTCACTCCTCCCCCTGCACTACCTGCACAATTATCTGCGATATGAGTTGTCTCCCCACGGAATGACACAGATGTACTTTCGATGTTGTGCAATCCACCACCATCGGCACTTGCTTCATTGCGAGTGACTTTTGAGCCGTGTGCGAGAACTAAAGTACCCGTGGTTGACGATATTCCACCACCACTACCGTGTCGAGATAGGCAGCTCGCTGCGACTGACTCCGACACATCTACATCGAAACTATCAAGACAGCCGGTAGCGATATTGTTGCTGAGAAACGCAGCCAGAAGAGTTACCTCAGCCCCGTGCTTGTACTTGTTCGTGACAAAGATTCCACCACCATCTGGGGCAGCATTCTGAGTAATCACACAATCTTCAATCAGTAGAGCAGTAGGGCGCGATGCATCATCAGATGGCTCTATAGCAACCGCGCCACCACCTGCACTTCCCTTCTTCAAACAACGTCCATGGTGTTGCCTTCCAGCTGAGTTCGCAATAAGCGTTACATTCTTTGAAAGTTCAGCAAAACAGCCCTGGGTAAGGTACAAACCTCCACCAAGGGTAGCACATGTGTTCCGCATGATGCTGGAAGCAGTGTATATATTTAATTGCCGTCCTATACATGCTACGGCGCCTCCAATTGCTAGAGAGGCATTGTTTTCTTTTATTACTGTGCTTTTGATGAATGCGGAAGCACCTTGAAGCATTTCAATGCCACCTCCTTGAGGTGCAGTGTTACTTTCAAGATGCGACTTCTGTAAATGGACGCTAGAAAGCTCTTGCAAATTTAAGGCTCCGCCGGAAATTGAGGCCCTATTAGAGGTAAAGAAGCATGCTTCTCCTTTAAACGATGACTTGCTATGAGCAAATGCCCCACCTCCCATCGCGGCTTTGTTACCATGAAATGTGACATGCTCCAGAACAGGTGTTCCATCAGAAAATATCAGCATTCCGCCACCGTATTGGGCAACATTTGAGGAAATAAAGGTTGTATTTAGTGTTGGTGCGCTGCCCGTCATGACTCCTAGTCCTGCACCATATTCGCTTTCATTCTCTTTGATGATTGCATTCTCTATATATACTGAACACTCTTTTCCAACTGTGACGCCTCCACCAAAGAGGGCTCTGTTACCCGACACGACAAGGTCGTTTATTCGGACGGAGGCACCATCATCCATCATTATACCGCCCCCAATGCCACTTTTAGAATTCAATGAGTTATTGGTCAAAGAGACATTATCAAGCGTTGCACGCGTGGAGTTTCCCTCGATGAAGATTCCGCCACCTCGAGCTGATTGAAGGCTGCCTCCATCAAAGCCGCCTGTGCAACTGTTCACAGTAACGTTTCGAAGCTGAACTAAAGCGCCATCCGCCACATGAATGCCGCCGCCACTTCCGATAGATTGGCATTCTCTGAGAATGACATTTGTGACAGAAACATTTGCATACTTCCCCGAGATATGAAGTCCCCCGCCGGTGGCTCCAACGGCATTTGCAACAGTGATACCGTTAATAGAGATATGGTTCCCAGGCTTCTTTGGTTTGATCAAGAATCCGCCAGAACCGCGGACACGCGACTTTAAATCGTCTCGGCAATCCTCGTCGTCGATGTAAACGTTCTCAGAGGTGCTTGCTCCGTTGCCTAGAACAGGTTGGACTGCACTGCAATTGAGCACAGTTTCTGAGACATCAGTCCCTGGAAGCGAATATATGTGTACGGGGAAGCTGCCCAGCTCTAGACCACAATTACCATCCGAAGAATGTGTCCCTGGCAGCAGTATTATTCTGCCAGTATTCTTGCGATAAAGTTGATCTAAAGCAACGCTTAGGTTTGAGCAAGGTGCATCAGGGTAGGTACCACAGCTTGCATTTACCTCAGAGTGGAAAACTGCTGCAACAAAGGTGACAGTTTCGTCTCTTGCCATCAGCATCATATCATGTGTTCGGAGTGCCAACGCAGTATTTTGATACGGACCATCAACTGCGGGCTGCGCAGCGACCAGATGAACCTGAAAAAGTAGGAAAATGACAACTATCCCGAACACGTTATCCCAAAACGCTTTTCTCGTGCGTACGTAGATCATCTGCTCGCGTGGAGACGCTGTCGTTATTGATGTCAGATCTCGAGGTATTTTCCGGCGGTATACTCAAGATGAGTTGTTGCAACGTTGCGTTGCTTTGCTCTGCTCAGGGCGAGTGGAGGGCGCAACAGTTGAAGTTTCATCGTTATGAGTTTCTCCTCGCGTCGGTTGGGCTCCTTTCGATGCAACGAAACTTAATAAGTCTAATTACTTCGAAACGGTACTAAAAATAAACTTAATTAGTCTAATTACTTCTAAATTTTTACCTTATTACGATATTAATACCTTCGTAGTTCGATAGATGGAGCTTGTTCGAAAACTTACATTATACCTTCGTATTACTCTTTTTTTGATGATTAAGTGTTCCCTATATATACGGACCCTATCAGCTATCTTCGTAAGTTTCGAAACAACAACTTTACAACCCCATGTTTATAATAAAAAAAAAAATTATGTTTATTAAATATACTTATTATTCGTGTGGTTTTTCAGTCGCCAAACGGCTGCCTATTATTTTATATACAGATAATTAGACGTCCAGTGAGATAGCTCGCCGTCCTTGGCGAAGCCGAGCAGGCGCGATGCCACGAACGCGCCTCGCACTTTTGACGGTTCATAACTCGTCGAGTAGATTTCTTTACTCGTGTTCGTGTTCTTCTTCTGTTCGTCCTCGCGGGGACAGCCGGCTCAGTGAAAACGTTATGCACACACCATGTCTACTGCACACGGCGTTGCGCGGCTCTTCGCGGGAAGGCGCGGCGCTTGGGAGCAACTGAAAACGCGCCAAGTCGAGCAAAAACACGTGTTCGGCGACACGAATGAATGAAAAACTAGGCTCCTTGAAGGATTAGCCCACAACCTAAAGTGAAATGGTTGAAAGTGCCCCTGCTGGTATAAATGGTGTATACGTTTCGTCCGTAACTGTATTATATAAATACCTTCGAAGGTAATGATTAGTAGTGTGGATGAGAGTAGTGTGGATGAGAATAATGTGGGCGTAGCGATCTAAGTGTTTAGCTAGTCGATAGACCAACGCTGGCAAATTTTACGAAGGTACAAGGCCCGCCCATGGTCAGAAAGTATCTGTCATTCTTGTCATCACTCATCCACGTCGAGGATGAATCTGCGTAAACATTTCCGCGAAGGACGGAAATACCTCGGGCTAAGGTCGATGAAGGCAGTGTTCGCTGCCTCTTTGTACCCCACTGAGGTCTTGCAAGTCGTGCACCAAGTCGCTGGTGCTCCTGGAGATAACACTGTTCGGCATAACTACACTAATCACCCTTCCCAAAATGTGTCGGCGAGGCCAACAATTGAAACTGGCGCTTTGAATCACGTGGATGCCTCAGGCCATGCTTCTATGGTCGACATTGCTGGAAAGTCCGCTACGAACCGTGTGGCGAAAGCATCTGGACGAGTAATGCTTGGAAAAATGCCTTTCGATCTCGTTTGCTTAAATCGCATAACTAAGGGAGATGTATTTTCTGTTGCCCGCGTTGCTGGCATTAATGCGGCAAAGAACACGCACAATCTAGTCCCACTTTGTCATCAACTTCTTCTCCAGAAGGTGGATGTTAGGCTCGAATTGAACTCGGATCTATGTGCAGTCGATATTACAGCCTTGGCAACGTGCGTGGGACGGACTGGAGTTGAGATGGAGGCTCTTTCGGCTGTATCAGTTGCAGGGCTGACAGTTTATGATATGTGCAAGGCAGCGAGCAAGGAAATCAAAATATCTGATATCATTTTGGAATCGAAGTCTGGCGGTGAAACAGATTATGTGCGACCAGCGTGCTGAGGAAATGCTGGCAGACTAGACTCTTCTGACAGATAGGCGTGGTCTCTACCCCTGCTTCGAAAGCTTCAGCTTTTGCTAACACCCACAGCAATGTACCTCCAGAAACTCTTGCAGCAATCTACATTTGGAAATACAATGTTTTACGAAACGACGTATGCAAAGCTGGATGAAAACCGCCGAGAATAGAAAAGGACCCTTCTCAGCTGTGCATAGCAGCGTGGTCTGCATTCGGATTTTCAAAGCGGGTGTTGGTTTTCAAGTTGAAGTTCTGCGGATACAATGGCGTGGTCAGAGGGAAATTTTAATGTTGGAAACGGTGCATGAGGAGCGAAAGTTCCAGTCCCTGTGTTATCCCTTGATACGATTTCAGTAGAAAATCCAGCCCTTTGTACCTCGCATCCATCAAGATCATTGAGGTGACTTGATATTTGGAAGAGGATGTGGTCTTTGGGGTTTTTATCGGTGAAAGGCGAGCATGCGCGCTCGGACATGCGCACGGCCTTGTTAAGCTGCGGTTGTAAATAGGTGCGCGCATTGTAAGTTGTGTGCACGTTTGGATCCACAAGAGACAAGGTCAGAATCCCAAATTTGCGGTGTTTAAATTTGCTTCCTTAATCAAAAACTTCATAAAAGGTTTCCCCTTACCTGCACCCCAACATGTCGCAAGATTCAGACCGGCCAAGTGCTGTGCAAATTCAATGACTCCCTGGCGCTTGCCTTCCTCGTGTGTTTTATGTGTATTTGCATCCATACCTACTAATAGCAACGGTGGGTCGACAGAATAAGAGGAAGAAAGATCCAGTTCATCCAGCTCAAAAAGCCGGAGGTGCTTATGGATAGCATCTACGACAGGAATTGTCGCCAGACCATTCGTGTCACCATGGAACGATGCAAGAATGCACCGAAGATAATTCGTATGACGACGTCGGTGCGAAAACGGATCCAGTTGCTCTGAAATTGTTGGCTTCATGACGCAGCGCACAACAAAAAGATCACCGTTCGCAACTATTGATTCGTCACGTAGTAGCGCGGATATCTGTGATGTTATCTCTCCTTTCCAAGATGTATGAGACGATAAGTCATCGACAAGAAAGCGAGATTTTGATAATAAGATTATGCTGTTTTGATCCCGCTCAGCATCCAAGCTTTCTGGCGAAAGAACATGAAATCCATTATGAATAATGGGATGCTTTTGAAGGTGTTGAACCATCACAGCAGCAACTTCTTGAAGGAATATCACGTCGGAACTCATGTATAGAGGCGATTCCAGGATCTCGATGGTTCTAGAATACTTGTCTTTATGAAGGGCAGCTACCAGAGACATTTTTATCCCATGCCATTCGTCAGGAGCAACCGATCTCATGATGTATACCAGGCTTGCGTCAAAGGCAGCTAGACACATCATTTGTAATGGCAGGGAGCAAAACTCCTCGTGTTCGGCGACAGCCGGATATTTCTTTCGTGATATCGGACTCAGCAGCTCAAATACGCGTTTGCTGACTGTTTCACCGTTCTTTGATACAACTTTCACCTCAGTTGTGAACATGAAAGCTTTCCACTGTTCCCACCAGTGATGCATGTCTAATATTTTTCCTTCAAAACAGCTGATGACAGAGGGACGATACAAGATGTTCAGGCCGGTGTTGATCTTATTTGTGACACGATCGGGCATAGAACAAAGCCGTTTGGCACCGATGCCTTCGTCCTTCAGAAAACCGGATACAACCCTGCAAGTCAGGAAGTGTCATAACAAGAAGAAGAATTTGAAGGTTGGTCGAATGGTAATAGGGACGCAACAGTTCCGCGAGCACACACCGCCTCTTTTTTAGATCACGTGCCCAACACTCTCGTGCGGCATCAACGTGTGCAAACCGTGCGATTTCCAGTTCACGGCATAGATCGGCGAACATGGCGTCATTGATAAGAGTGCCTAGCATGACGTCCCTGTCTCCCGGAGAGTCTATGAGCTCTTCGACACAGCGGAGCATTCGAAAGTATGCAGGGTCATCATGGTCGACGTAATACTCAAAAGGATTGTTGTTGACCGCTGCCACGTTCCACGTGGCAACTCGGAGTTTGTGGTTCATGTTGCCCCTGCGTTCTCGTCTTCTGCTTGCCTGCTCGCACTGACGCTTCGTTATCGGACTCCTTCCGTTAGTTTGCTTGCATAGAATTCGCAGACTGCGATTTTATTTAGAGCCTTCGAGAAGTGTAATTTTATCTTTTTTCATAAGATAACGTTTTTTATAATCAGAATATAATACTTGATATCATAATATCATATTTATTATATTGTATTCTGATTTTCATAAGTAATAAGCATGAGACATTTTTTTCATAAGATCTTAAACTTAATAACCTGATATTTATATATATATTATAATAACAATTAAGGATAAGTCGCTTTACGTGAACATAAGCGGAATCTTTATACTGTTTGCCCACTGGAGTGATTGTGTGGATCGTAATGATAAAGTCTTTACGTTCTTATTTATATAATATATTGTTAATCGTTATATATGCATAAAAAAATGTCCCACCCTTATGAAAATCAGAATATAATAATAAGATCTTAATAACTACCTTCGAAGGTACCTTCGAAGGTAATAATTAATTGAGATATTACATATAAATGTCCTCACGTATGAGTAAACACCGACGCACAAATGTTCAACACGTGAAAAAGAAAATTGGTTCATTTCGTCCAATGAAGGCTTCAAATATATGTAACGCCAAACCAACGTTTTTGAGTTAACGATGTCGAGAATGGAGACAATAATGTAAGAGACAAATAGTCCTTCGACCTTGATTAACGATACCAGCAGGTGAGTATATATACACGACATTTGTTTCCAAAGGATCCCGTATAAAGATCGGCAAATATGCCGAAAAATTCCGAAAACAGAACGAATGAAACGGCGAACTGACGTTGTGTTATTTTATTCTACCTTCGAATGAAGATATATTACCTTCGAAGGTATTACTATTCTACGAATATTAAAAATTCGTAATATTCGCAGAGTTTCGAAGTTGTGTAGCACCACCGCCCACTTTCCATTTTCCAGACTCAGTTCTTCCTTCTCAAAAACGAATTGTCACAGCAACACAATTTCAGCGCAGCAACACACTGCAAACATTGCAAAGAGATCAACCGACGCAGCCAACGTGCGGAAGTTTAGGGATGGCAGTCCGTCACCAATACGAGAATAGGTTCGCCGCATTCGAATTCCGGGAGGCGACCTACTTCGTCTAAACGACGCTCTTTGAATTCGAAATACAGCAACGATATTGGTGTCTTCGCGAAGTTAACCAACTCATACTGCTTAACGGCCGTGGGTGGATCTGAAAACTTCTACAGGTATATTTTCTGATACGTTAGGCCACGTTCATTGGTGCTAAGAATCTTCAACTCAGTGTCTTTCAAGATGAGCTCGCTGCTGATATCCCTGTAGTAAAGACCAGCATTGCAGGAACTCGACTTGTTGGTCGCATGACAGTAGGTCGGTGGCAAATTATGTCCGAATGTCTTGCCAATATCCAACTTCATAATCCACAGGCAACAAACATGGACTGCTCCTGCCAAACTCAGTGAGTGATCAAGGTGAGAAGTATGTTCTTGGTCTATGAACCCGCTTGATCCCTTGCACTCACAGAAGCTTTGCATATTCGAAACTCATTGCCCGATGAGGTCATCGTACAACGTATTGATGAGAGGCTTTCTGGTGTGCAAGATGACATGTCTCAGCTAGTAATTCTTTGTGAGCTTCTTGTATTCCTTTTCCCACAACAGCCTTGGGAAATTGCATTTCTTGTAATGATTATGTTGCACTCATCCATCCTGATGTCGATGAGGAGACAGAAGAAATCGTGACGGACGTCCTTGGAGTTGAAGTTTTTCGCCAGGTAAGGTGTGTTCGGTCGCAATGAGCTAATAATTTATGAACGAGTCTTCGCAGACTATTGCTGGAAACACCCTTGTTGGAAGCTATTGTACCTTCTCAAATCGAGGAGGCCTCGTTCATCCACTCACATCAATACAGGATTTGGATGAGTTATCATCGTTGTTGCAGGTGCCCGCTACACTTCATATAATTTTCCAACATTTTAGACTGCTGTTGTCACGTGTAGGTACCACTCGCGGCGGGAACGGTAAACCGTGGAAGCGATGTGATTTCAGCTGGCCTGGTCGCTAATGATTGGGCAGCTTTCTGTGGTTTCGACACAACTTCAACTGAGCTGCAGGTCAGGCTCGTCAAATAAGTTGTACATTCGAATACTAACTCTTCTTTTTAAAAGGTGATTGAAAACATTTTCAAGATGAAAGATGTAAAATCA
>Ga0115571_1001615_pt1 | contig 15681 bp, 16 predicted proteins | sample COGITO_mtgs_1205_FD_87293 | JGI IMG/M metagenome (GOLD analysis project Ga0115571, IMG submission 87293) | Pelagic marine microbial communities from North Sea - COGITO_mtgs_120531 | ecosystem: Environmental > Aquatic > Marine > Epipelagic | place: Germany:Helgoland, sampling site Kabeltonne...
AATGAACCCCCAGTTAAAGTCGTTTTTAATTTGTCTAAAATTACCAGGTGCTCTACTTCTATATTCTTTAAGTGTAGCAGTACGTACCATTAGTCGCCAACAGTCTTTTTCGTATTCATCATACTTGTGACAACCACTTATACTAACTATTTTTCCGTCTACCCAAGTACACCACCACGCTTCTTCTCCCCAGCGTCCAAACTTCATTGCCTGTGTAGACTCATTGTTTTTCACACCTTGAGCTTTACAAGCATCTGCAAAGGTAAATATTTCGTCAGGGGGATTGTCAATGTTTAAAGGCTTAATTTCAAAGTCAGCAATACGTGATAACATACATATACTTATACCCAACATTATTAAAGATGAAGAACTATTGATTTTAATAAGTCACGGTAGTGGAGGTATCGGAGAAGCAGAATATGCTACAGCAGAATACTTTTTATCTAAAGGTTATCGTGTAGGCTTATTAGATTATTTTTCTAAATACAAAATTGAAAATCTATGGTGGAACTATGAAGAACGTTTTAGAGACGATCATAGAGTAAGTTTTGAAACTATGTTAACTGACTTTATATTACCTTATCAGTACAAAATAGTACACATAGGGTTTAGTTTAGGTGGTTTCTTAGGTATATTAAATTCACATAAATTCTACAAAAACTATTGTTTTTACCCAGGAGTATTAGGTGCCACAAAAGAAATGATAGAAAAAGACTATTCAAACACAACTGTGTTTGTTGCTAATAAAGACGAATGGTGCGATTATGATAGTTTTGAAACTCTTTGTACTACATCACCTGAACGCATAGACATAGACGCATATCATGGATTTATGATACCTAATAAAGATAAGGAAATAACTGTGGCAAAATATTGCCTGCCTAGGACAACTATAAATAGTACCGAATTTTATAATCTGCATCCTTGCCACGTTTGGTTGGATTTTAAGTATGGATACAATCCAAAAACTATCAGGTTGCGCTATAGTAAAGAAGATGCTATAATATGTTTAAAACATATAGAAAGTACCATATGAAAAACATTATAATTCTATCTCACGAACGAAGCCTTAATAAAGCAGAAGGGCTTTTAAGAGCATATGTAAACGACAAAGTAATTCTTGTTGTAGACAATATGCCTGATATAGAACACAAACCTTATGTAAAAGAAGCAGATCGTATTATTTTATCAAAAGGTTTTGATATTGTACATATTACTAGTAAATTAGATAGCTGCGACAAGATATGGTGCGTCAGTGAGAACCTATTACCTGTACAAAGTCAACTTGAAAGTTATTACAATATTAATAATATAACTCCGTTTGCTGCTGAAGTTCTCAGTAATAAACAGAAATTTGACGACTTTTGTAGACAAATAGATTTAGGTGACTTTGTACCTAACAGTATAACACCTACATTTCACAAACAACTAGATGTCTTTAATAACAAAGAATTTTTTACAAAACCTGACATAGGTACAGGTAGTAATGTATTCTTTCCAGGTGACGATCAAAATACCCCTAACATAGAATATAGACGCTGGAATAATAAACACCATTTTTTAAAACATTTAAAAGACAAAGAATCTCATAACAATTTTTTTAGTCTAAACAAACAGGGTATACACGCAGAACGTTTTAACTTTAAACCCTGTCGCATTATGGCACAGCAATATCACTGGAGTGAAGAGCCGAGTATTATTCCTATTGGGTATGTCAAAGATGGTATAGTAAATACAATTTGTTATCTTAAAACAACAAAAGTAAAGTTTGGTGACGTATTAGATGCTACGAAAACACCTGTTGAACTTCATTCAAATAGCAAGCAAAGTGATATTGCAAAAGATCTTGCTGTATGGATTGTTTCGACAGATGAAGTAGACAATAATAAGCACAGAGATATGCAGCACTTTTTGCAAACTGTTGTAGATAAATTAAATATTAAAGAGTTATTTTTTGCAGGCCCAGATTTTCATATCGACAAAAATAAACTAATTGCAATTGATTTTAACCCTCGACCTGGACAGTTTATGAACATTCTAGATAAAGTTAATAACTATTCTATTTTTAAAAATATTGTATATGGCAAAAAGGTAGCTATTGAAAAACAATTGCTTTGGGGATGTAGTATGCTAAAGCCTGGTGCAATTAAAGAAGTTTCTAGTTTTGATCATATCAGTAATCTTCTAAATAGTCATAATACAGAAATTAAACCAGGGATAGAAATTCCTAAATTCCAAAATTTACAAAATAAGAAATTTAATGTAAACTTTGATATTATAGGCAGTAATGAGCAAGAGCTGTTTAACAATTATAAAACTGCTAATCAACTCTTGCAAAATTGTATTACTTACTAAAGTTTACTACTGCTTCTTCAAACATAGAAACGTTTGCGCCAGTACCACCAACATAGGTTACTGTACCACCAAACTTGTCGTTCCACTCAGTAGTATTACTTAATGTACCTACAAGTGTACGTAAACTATCTGTAGTTGCTGTATCTGCACCAATTGTTGCAATAGCATCTACAAAGCGAAAACCTAGTTCACCGTCTGCACTAAATGCAATACACGATGTTGCACTATCTTCTTCAATAGCACCTTGGCGTGTTGTAATAGTAAACACTGTATCGGCATCGCCTGCAATATAGCCCTTTGTTGTACTACCACTACCACCGAATGGTACAACTACAAAGTTAATATCTTTTTGAATTCCTAGCACTGTCAAAAACTTTGCAACTGGTTCACTTCCCCAAGTAGCAATTTTAACATCTTGTCCGGCCATTGCATCTAAGTTAGCAAACTGTCGCGAACACATCATTGTTTCATATGTCATTAACGCAACCAAGTTATCTGCGCCAATTGCTGGACTTTGCATATCTGCATCACCGGGCCATTCACTTGACCATACTGTAAGTACCGGAGTACTTGCACCGTCAATATATGAATATGCTGTAACTGGATTGTTTGCTTGGACAAAGTCATGCTCAACTTCTTGTCCAATTGTCGTTAACACTTGTCTAAATGCTCCTTCTTCGGAACCTGGGTTAACGATAGTAATTTCTGCGTGAGCAGATGTAGCAATAAAAATTGCCGCTAGTGTTGTGATTAGTTTATTCATTTTTTTCTCCTAAGATAAAATCACTAAAGCCCGTATTAGACTTTCATAAAATAAATCGCTAAGAAAGAATCCGTATATAACAGGACTTGTATCCCAGCGTCTAAGTGTATATCCTAGTACCGATAAACACAGTATGCATACTAACATCCAAACATGAATTGGAAATATTGCAATACTTACTGCACTAATGGTAGTTAGTATAAAAGCATTAACATAGTTTTTATAAGACTTATAAAAATATGCAATGTTACCTAACAAATTAAAACCATACCAACTTAGGAATAAACAAAACACTGTAACAAAAGGTACAATGTAAATTATGTTTTTGAGTTTGTCTACTGTGTTATCCACACTAAACTGAAACCCATTTTCCAACATCAGATAGTAAATTAATACTTCACTACCTGTAATCGGTATAGCCAAGATAAGCAAAGGAAGTAATGAACTTAATGCGCCACTATTGTTCGCTGCCTCTGCGGCTGCTATGCTTTTCAGTATAGGCATACGAAAGAATCGTTTAACTATATTGGCACTAGCATAACTGCCAAGTATGTTTGTTACACCAGGAATAAGACCGCACCAAAAACCTATAAAACTTCCTATAAGCGTTGGAATTGCTGTTCCTTTTCCTACTGCATACTTACTTATACGTTTAGGTGTGTCTACATTTAAACTATGAACCTTTGCAAGTTCAGGTACAATGTATAGACCAATCATTATACTTGCAAACGGAATACCTAATGCAAGATAACTATTACCAAACGTAAGAAAACTATCGAATGTTATTGAATCTATTCCTACTTTAGCAAGGACCCCACCTAGTAAGAATAGTAGTAGAGTTGCTATTTTGTTTTGTTTTGTTAAAAACGTAATCATTAATATAGCAACTGCAATTATAATTGTTTGTACAATACTGTTATAGAACTTAAACAAGTCTAAGACACGCGGTAATGCTAGTATAAACACGGTTACAGCAAACATAACACCTACTGTACTGCTGATTGCGTTACTACTAACTGCTACACTGCCAAAGCCTTTTCTAAACAGTCTATGCCCATGTTTTGCTGTGCTTATAGCAGTAGCATCGCCCGGAATACCGTATAAGATTGCTGTAACGCTGTTTGTGTAGTTCGATGTAATAAGGACGCTTACATAGTACATCATTATGTTAACCGGGGCTGTTGACGCTAATAGAGGGTATAGTAACGCTGTTGCAATGAAAGGTCCTGCGCCTGGAATAATGCCAAACACTGTTCCACTAACAATACCTATTACTGCCCACAATATTAGTTCTTCAATCATAGTTTAATCACACTTCTATTAAGTTGGGTATTAGGCGCAATCATATCGTTATCGTTATTTTTTATTTTCTTGCAAAACTGTTTGCACACACTTGGACAAGTATTATAGTCTGATAAATGTTGTGTGAAATCTATAAAATGCTTCTTAAAATTTTCAATAGTATTGCCTTTAATGTTAATCGGCAACCATCGGGTGTCGGTGTCATGATCAGCCCACCAACAACAAGGATAGTAATCTCCAAACGCATTTATATAATGCATATCGCCAGTATAACAAAACGGACTAAGTGCATCCTCATGTTCCATTTTAGTTTTCTTAAACCATTCTGGATTGTCATACGACTTGATATCTAATTTAGAACTTAGTTTGCGTGTTCGCTGTATTCTAAAAATATCTATGCCGATGTTTTTAGCAATTTCTTGTGCTTCGTCAACTTGATGATGGTTATGTTCAAATACAATATACTTCCACTCTATTTCACATTTGTGTTTCTTTTTTGCAATTAAATCAAATAATCCTTGTATTTTCTCCCAGTTACTATTAACACGATATAAATGATTAGTATCTCGTAATCCGTCAATACTTAATGTAATACGAGATTTACTAGGCCATGTTTCTAATATACGTTCCCAAAACTGATGACTTTGCATACCATTTGTAATTACGTTTACATCTTGTGCAGCAAAAAAATGTTCACTAATATCATGAAACTGTGGATGATAAACTGGATCACCTAAGTTGCCTTGTAAACAAATATATTTGATTTGTGGGAGTACACTTACAGGAAAAAACTTTTTTAAATGATCAAAGTTAATATCCTGTTTCGGATCAACAACCATTTCTTTAAACATTGTCCTATAACACGCCGGACATGCTAATGGACAACGCCGAGTTAATTCTAAATGCCATCCTATGTAATCTTTAAACATATTTTTTCTTCTATTGTTTTTATAATATCTTTTGCTGCATACAAATTATACAACTCGTTATAGTTTTTTACAACTTGTTTTTTATCCTTATTTGGTTTTAAAAACAGATTTTGATTATAATTGTATGTTTCGTATGTGTAGACTTCGTTGGTCCATTCTAATACATTATCAATATGTTTTACATATTGTTCAATTCTCCAATCTAATCTAGACAAAAAGAATTCTTCCGGTATCAACACAGAAGTGTCATTATTAGATTCCTGGTTCCACCACCATTTTCCAGTTTTCTGTGCTATACACCTACTCAAAGTGCTATCAAATAAATTTCTATGAAAGAATATCTTTCTTTTAGCTGTAATTTCTAAAAAGCTGTTATTAAAATTAGGATAGGTTATTTGTACTTTTATCAATACAGGTTTTCCTGTACCAACGTTTACAGTTTCAATAGTATTCTTTGGATCTATTATATTTGGATTATACCAACTCGGGGGTTGATTTTTTTCAGCATCTTGGCTAAAACATTCTCCCATCCATAGTAATCTATCATTGTTTAAATTTTGCCCAAGTATATTGTGCTGAAATGCAGTGCTTCCATTTCTGTCAGCACTAATTATTACAACATTATTATAATTTTCCAAATGCCCATTTCCTTTCTTTGCACCACCAACATTCTCCACAGTGAGATTCAAAATTATTGGTAACAGCGACACAACTTCTAGTCAACGGAAACAGTGTATCTAACAACTTGTGCTGTTTATATAATTCTGCTAATTCTTTTTTATCCTTATTAATAAACGGAGTGTATATTTTTTCTTTCCACAGTTCAGGAAATACACCTTTCCTATTATCGTCTGGGCCACCGGGTTCAATAAAGCCCTCTTTAGGGTATTGTGTTGTTCCGCTAATTATAAAGTCTAACATTGTCTTTAACAAATCAGATTCTATTTGTCTCATTCTTTTTATTTTATTAGTTTTAGTATAATGATCAAAAATTATAGGAGAACAAAATTTAAAATCTAAAGTTTGTTCGATAAATTCTATTACCTGTTGCGCATGTATTTGTTGAAACGGAGCATCTTGTTCTATTATTATAATAGGAAACAGATTTATATCTAATTTATTTTTTATAATGTGCTCAGCAAGAAGATACCCAAGAATTGAACTATCGGCACCGCCGCTCATTTTAATTCCAATATTTTTTACTGCTGGGAGTTTACCAAACATTTATACTTCTCTGTTACCTTTCCTGTAATCTTTAATATATTACGAGGCCACGGACCTGTATTTGCTGTACTGTGCGGAATGTTTGCCCAGTCAAACCAAATAATATCTCCTGCACGCCAGGGAGGTACATATGTATTACCGAATTGAATAATATGCCCAGGACACCAATCCTCGAGCATTACAAACACCCTTCCCCATTCATTGTCTGTGGCCCTACTACTAGTTTGGTCTGTGCGTTCTTTACGTAACCCAGTTAGACTATCAATGTGTAAGTGTAGCATCATACCCGTATGTTGCGTTTGTACGTTAGTTTGTGCATCAACAAGACCAATTTCTTCTGCAATACTATGTAGTATAGGAGTTTCTTGTGTAGTTATCCACTGTCTATATACTACATAGTCTAAAGGAATACCCCAGTCTTTACACAATAGTTCTTCATAATCATAATTGAAACTATCGCCTTCAGGTGCTACCGGTGATGGCCAATAAAAGTCGTATTGATTTGCATTTGCAATAGGTATTTCATCTTTCCAAGAAGGATACATGTTGGCTATTGTTTTAAAACTCTTACCATGATCACTTTCACGAAATGGATTAAAGTCGTAGTTACTTTGTTCTACTGTAACTTCCCATCTATTTTTCATGTGACATCTCCAAAAATAATCTCCACATCGGCGGCCTATATAAATTACAATGATCGTAATCTATTTTATCAACAGATAGTCCTACATGCTTTGCAAGTGTATTTGTTCCATGCTCTGTAATGTTAAAGTACCATGTGTACTTCCATTCTCTATCACAGAAAAAGTATGCCGAATTCTTTTGGGCATCATCTAAGTCTCCGTGTAGCCATGTGTGTGCGTGTACAGCATCAGGTTGGAATAGTTTGTAATAGTTATGATTATGACTCCACAGTAACAATCCGTCCGGTGCTAAACATTCTTTTAATTTTCTCATATTACGATATTGTTCATCATAAGTATACCAATTCATACTGCCAAAACAAATAACGACATCCCATTTTTGTCCTTTAGGATCAAAGTCTGATTGCTTACACATAATATCTGCTTCGGGCCTATATGGATCAACGCCAGTAACATTGTTTAAATGTTTTTTGTATTCGTTTACACCACAGCCCATATCAAGTATAGTTAAGTCTGGGCGTTCTTTTTGCATTGCTTGTAGTCTGTCTACAAGTGCTTGTCCTCGTATGTTCCACTTATTTGCAATAGGCTTGTGTTCAACATCTAATACTTCACCAACTACGCCTGTGGTGCTTGTACCGTTTTCACCTACAAAGTAATTGTGCTGATATTGCTTATCAATTTCTTTTACAAAATCACCCATAGTTTTTCCGTACCATTGATCAATTTGACCAAGATGAATTGGATGATGTGTATCTCTAACTTGCATTGAAAATTCTTCTTCACATGCTGTCATAAACTCTCTTGTAAACGGCAACTGGTGAATCTTAGATTCTGGAGCAATGTTCCAACCGAACATTTCTTCGACCTTATTCCATATTAATTTATTAAGTGGATTCTTATACATTTTCGTAATAGTACCTTTCTATATGGTCAATACCTAATTTTTTTCTAAATTCATCTGTAAAGGCACCTTCAATGTTACAACTTATCTGCCAATAGCTAGGACTAAAGTCTGCTCCGTGAAGCTGGCTATGATTGAAAAATGCACTTTGTGATTCAATAGGTACAATTTTATTATTATCATCTTCATTTAATATTACAAAGGTCTTATTATTTGTGATACTAAACCAAATAAATTCTTCTCTATGAGGAGCTATTTCTTTTAGATGTCCAGGCTTTCCTGTATCTCTATGGAACTGTGGAGGTAATCCGGGACGGGTTAACAAGAAACAGATTCTTCCTCTTTTCCTAAAACATGTTAAATTATCAATCCATTCCATCATAGGTGCCCATGTATCAGGAATATCTTTTAAAGTGATATTATCCCACTCTTCGTCAGGAGTTTCTATACTATCATAAACTATGCGCTTGTGATTGTCTGTTAAATTTAATATCCAATAAGGACTTACTATGTCTTCTTTGAGTTCTAATTCAAAGAATTCCTTTTTAGTTTTAGCTGTTTTTTCACTTGCATACCAAGTACAATTATAAGGATCTTCGTTTTGCAAACAGTTTTGTTGCCAAGTATTTGGAACAATTAAATCGTAACTATCTGCAATCGCTTGCTTAATTATATCAATATCTGGTAGCGTATCTAACGGCAAATGATCGTCTAAGTTTATATAAGGTTGATTGTTAATTGTTAACATTGTTAATTTCCTTCTTCATCCATCTGTCATCAAATCTTCCTACTACATAGAGTTCTTTACAGTATTCTTCATAATCACAATCTCTGTCATCTAAAAAAATATAGTTCTTAACTCTAACTGTTTCGGCATAGCCTTTCCATAATGCTGCCGAATCATAGTCAATAAGATCTGTATGTACAGGAAATACTGTTTTTAAAAAGTCATATATGTTATTTTTTATATATGTCTGATGTGCTATAGCAAATTCTCCAAAGAAGTCTTCTGGATCTTTAAGCATAGCGAATCCAAATTCTTTTTTACCCTGTATAGCGTCCATATAATGTGTTTTCATTTCTTTTTTGAAATCAATAAACCACTGCTGAGATTGTAATTCTTTCTCAACTTTTTTAACAACACTACTTCTACTTATTCCTTGTTTGTGTAGTGTATCGGACAGATGCCTTATGATTCCGTAAAAATAAAACGGAATCACAATGCACTTAGCAAAAAACAATCCTTCAAATACTTCATCGACGGACATATCCTTTGTTCCAATTGCAACAGTATCCTTTGCACCGACACCATAATAGTGTCTAGTAAATCCTTTAATATCTGCCCACTTCATTTTATACATACTATTATATACGTCTGAATTAAATTCTGTATTAGTAAGTTGGCTTAATTGGTTAATTTGGAACTTATTAAAAGTAGTTGGCATATCAAGTAAATCGTATATACCATTTTTAAAGTTGTCAAGAGTATCACCGGGCATTGGAAAAATAAGTTCGGTATACACATCAACACCGTCAGCGTTCATGTCTTGCACAATAGTACTCATTTCATCTAAGTTAAATGCGTTGGTACGCTTTACTGCATCAAGAGTTGATTGGTTAAGACTTTGTAGACTCAGGCCGAAGATTGTGTCTAACCCATTGTGGACAACTTTCTTAGCAAGTCTTAGTACACGATCGCCTCGGGCTTTACTCCATGTAGGCAAGAATCTACCCTTCCAGTTGTTTTCTTTTTTAAGTTTTATTAGAGTATCAACTATTTCTTCATCTCTATCAAAGATACCAAAGTTTGCATCTGCTACATCAACAACTTTAATATTATTAGTAACAATCCATTCAAGTTCTTTTTCTATTCTTGCAAGATCAAACTTTTTAACTTTTTGGTATGCTTTGGCACCGATGTCGCAAAACACACAACTATAAGGACAGCCTCTGTTGCTTTCAAATACACATCGTACGCCCTTTGTTTGCTCTCGCTTGTTCAAAACTAAGTCATCAAAGAAACCGTTCAAATACGGGCTGGGTATTGCGTCATAGTCAATCTTAGGTAATGACTTATTGTATACTTCTTGTGTTATTACTCCATCAAGGCTATTGTATTCTTTTTTATTGTTGTATTCTCTAAGTACGTTTGTAAACACTTGTTCGCCGTAATAAGGTATTAAAATGTCAATGTCAGTATGCTGTTGCATCCATTCTACACTGTACTTAGGTTCAGGTCCGCCGATAACAATTAAACAGTTAGGAAACTTAGATTTAATTTGTTTTATTACTTCATGCGTAGTTGGCCAATTCCAAACATAGCAACTGCACACTAGAATATCTGGATCTACAATTTCACTTACAATAGTGTCAGCGTCTTCGTTCTCCCAGAATACTTGACGCAATTTAAAATTATCTAATTGCGTGTCTAGCATAGCGTATCCCCAAATAGTGCCTAACGCCTGAGGTAGCGTTGCACTGGGATGCCAGTTTGAAAGTTGTATGCCGTAACAATTAACCATTTTTGAAATGTTCTGTATCTGTCCAAATTTTATTATTGTCTACTTTTTTAAATAAATTATCTACCCAATCGAATACATCCATCATTAGTATCCAACGTGGAGCAGTATCCTCACGTTTACGAGGCACTGCATGTAACATACGTGTATTGAATATAGTTGGACGGTCCATTGTAAATTGTTCTACAGGGTGATTAAATTGGTCATAATAGTATTGAGGACTATTACTAAAGTCTCCTAGTAATGGAATTCCAAAATTTCCCCATTTACGATGATCAATATGATTAACTAATCCGCCAGGCTTTACACTACTCAAAAAGAAACTAGGACGTTTAAATTCTGCATTTAATCCTTGATATATTTCATCTAATATAGGAAATTGTTCTATACTAATAGAAAGTTCTTGTACATTCCATTCTAACCCATTCTGGTCATAACCGTCTTTCCATTCAGTTGCTTTTGCATAATCAATAATATCTGAAAATACATTAGGATCATATTTAAGATTTAATTTTCTATGATACCAATTCATTAAGCCATCCTATACTGTTTAATAATTGTTTCAAATAAATTTTCATCAAACTTTAAACAAAACACTATCATTATACAATCATCTTGCATACTAAAAACACTATGTCGTTTGCTGGCATTAAACCAATATAGACTACCGTTCTTTACTTCCATTAACTTATCTTCATACAAAAACTTCATTGTATACTTAGATGAATTATTAACAAAACCAATTAGTCTAGTATCATCATAATTATAATCTAATTTATTAATATCGTAATGTTCAGGAAAATATCCGCCTGCATTAAGTTTAAGAAAATGACAACGTCCTAACCAAGGCTTCCAGGGCTCAATTACTTTTTGTAGTGTAGGCATTGTTTCATACACGCTTGTATATGTTTTAATATCTTGGTTTGTAATTTCTACATCATTATCTTTGTTATATTCATACAAACTATCTAAGTCTGGAATACCACTAAGTCCACCATCTAAACTAGTAATACTAAGCCCCCAACGATTATTAGGCTTTCTTACGTTGTATGGTTTCCAGTCATTATTATATGGCTTTAATTCTTCCATTATTTTGTTTGAGTTAAATGACTCCATTTCGAGCCAATCACCCATTGTGTGCAATCGGTTATATGCTATATCGTACTTCATATAAACTTTACCAATTTATTCTTGTCATTAACTTCCCAGTTAATAAGTGTTCCATCAGCAATACCTTGTAGGATATCTTCATACGAATGATGTCGCCAACAGCAACTTAATATTGCCCTGTCAGGATCGCTTGTGTTTTGTACTCCATGTACTTTACTGCCTTTAAATAACCAAGGAGCAAATTCATTTGTAGAATTGCTATGTGTGTATTCCATATTAAATATATGTGTTTCTCTATCAAAGTCATCATAAAAAGTTTGAGGACTTGTATCACCAAACTCGCCTCTAACTGCAAAGTTTAAAATTGCAAGTCTATTACGATCTTGATGCGGAGGCACTCCACCAATTGGTGTTGCTGTATACAACATTGTGTCTGGCATGATAGGCACGTTAAATAATTCTGCTAGTTCTTGATGAAACTGTGTCCATACATAGTTCTTACATTCTAGCCGTGGGTTGTTTTCATATGCTTCATGCACTGTCCAACGAACATGTCCACAATCAAATATATACCAGTCATCTTGCTCAATACTATTAAGATGTTTTTCGACAAATGTACGATCGTACCATAGAGATGGTAGCTCTACAGCATATTCACTTGTTTTGTCCTGTAGCGTCAACTGTGTCTCTCGCTTCATCATTCCACCTTTCATATGTTTGTTTAATACTTTCTAAATATTGCATCATGCTATCTGCATCGCTTACTTGAAAACATGTCATTGGGTTATGTGTAAAATCTTCATACTTTACAATTTTACAAATTAAGTTATCAATAATCATTGCGTATCTATGACTGCGATACTTTCCTAATCCTTCTTTAGTCATATCTTCAAGCATACCGATTGCTTCGGCCCATTCGCCGGCTGGGTCTGGTAATGCTTGTATATTACTAATACCTTCTCGTTTTAACCAAGCACGTTGTACATATGTGTCATCAACACTTGTTACCCATACTTCGTCAATACCTAGGTCTTGTATTTGTTTGTAGCAAAATTCATATGTACGTAATTGACTTGCCGCATACTCTACTAGGAACGGGCCTGGCACTGCAAATAATAATATCTTTTTGTTTGCAAATAATTCATGCGTATCTAACCATTTAGTATGAGGTCCTACTTTATGTAGAGTTTTTACATTTGGAATTTGATCAGCGATGCGTATCATGTTCTACTACCTTGTGTTTTAAAAAGCATCGTTTGCTTTTTCTACCATACCAAAATATATGTTTAGCATGATCTTCTAAATCTTTATACTGTTTTGTTTCTACTTCAACAGTAATATTAACCTTGTCTAATACACTAGTTGCAAAAAACTTAGGCCAATTATAATTAAATTTTAATGAAGTTACTGTCTTATTATGAGTATCAAGCATTAACTTATTATAGCACAATACTTCAGAAATGTCAACACCCCATTGATTATATACAATATTTATAATCTCATTATGTACCAATTCTATATGGTTGTATAGCATTGCGGCTGTAGCACCATTGTCTTGAAAATGAAAGTCACCGGCTACTGGACGTCCCCAAGTTTCTTGCTCAAATAGACTTCGCCGCACACTTCCTGTATGCTTTAAGTATTCATCATGTAATACCCCTACACCATCTTTACTGTGTTCAAACAAAATTTTGTAGTATTCAATTAAAGGAACACCAATTGTTCTATTTAAAAATTCGGCGGCTAGTTGACTTGCTCCATGATAATGATGAGGTATTACAATACCCTTTGCAAAAAAGTATGCATCGATCCATTCTTCACTAGTCATTGTATTACTACTATAACAAATATAATCTATTTCGCCATCTGAGTCTTTAGGATAAACATTGCCGCCGGCTGGCGCTTGAGTTGGAGTATATTGTAGTCCGTACTTTTCTTTATAGTCCTTGTTAGCAAATGGCGTGTTAGGTACAATGCTTAACGGATGTACAGTAAGAGCATGGTCACTGCCTAACTCAAGTATTTTTCCTATGCCGCTTATCCAACTATTAAAAGTTTCTTCAGGCAAGCCTAATATAAGTTCACAGTAGTTTTCAATATTATTTTTATTATATGTTTGAACTGTTTTTTCTAAATCAATATTTGCAATATTAGTACGCTTAATAGCATCAAGTGTTTTAGGATTCATACTTTGTAAAGCAATAGTCATACCTCGATTAATTTTTGCTTCGTGATTTAAGATGCGTCCTAATTCTAAAATACGATCTGGCTGTTGCTTTGCTGTTGCATAATCTATATTCCTAGGATATCCTGTAGCATTTTTATTCTTTGCTAGATGCTGTATAAATTGTATGTCACGTTCAAATATTCCAAGATTGCTATCTGCAAAATATAAAAATTCTATTTTATTATTGCTTACCCAGTCTAGTTCACTTAGTACACGGTCATGATTAAATTTTGCAATCTTGTTATAATACAATGCTTCTTGGTCGCAAAACGTACAACGATAAGGGCATCCGCGGTTAGTTTCAATAATAGCACTATATTGTTTATTAGGCTTCATAAGACTATTCATTAGCCCGCTTAAATACGGACTAGGAATATCTTCTATAAATTTATCTGGCTTAGGTGCTGTGTAACTATCTACAGTCATTATACCTGGCGCTGTTAAATTGCCTTTAAGTAATTCTGCAAATATGCGTTCGCCTGCATATGTAACAATTACATCACAGATATCTCTGTTTTGTTTAAGCCAAGACTGTTTGTAAGGAACTTGTGGACCTCCCATAACAATCATACAATTAGGATATTTTTGTTTTATTGCCCTAGCAAGTTCTTGACTAACAGTCCAATTCCATACATATGTGCTTAGTGCTACTACGTCTGGATCTATAATTTGTTCTACGTAGTTTTCAACAGTGTCACGTTCAAACAATATATTTCCTAATTCCCAACCGTCTACATTTGCGTTGCAGTATTCCCAAACATACGCAACACTGAGAGGTAGAAATGTTGCTTCCGCAATAACATTATTGATCTGTGTTAGGTATATCTTTTTCATATTTTCTCTTAGGAATCTTTGAATCTGCTGAACTTACACAAGTTTTTGTGATACAAGGTTTAGGTGTCTTAAATATCTCAAACCCTGTTTCGATGTTGCCCAGTGGTACATCATGACATGAATAACTCCTTTTGACACTACCGTCAGGCTCGCGTATTATAAGTCCGCTGTAACCGGCGTTACACCGCCATCCTTCAAAATTATTAAAATTAAAGGCATTAAAACGTTCTGCTTGGTCCATATACCATTTTTCACCTTTAGAGTCTTCTAACTCTACTTGCATGTGCCATGGTATACTTGTATCTAGCTTGCCTTCTACTCCTTGCGGTATTTGGAATGATGGCTTTGGTCTATCTGCCCACTTTCTTTTGCTTTCTGTATAGGCTCTTTGTGGCATTCCGTTCCAGAGTCGTTTAAGCATTTCCTCACTATACCCATCCACAATACGGGAGGCCGTTGGATCAGACTGTGGTTTAAGAGTAACATTGATTCCTTGTTCGTGGAAGAACAGGGCGTTTTCCCAATCCTTTTCAAACCATTCAGGAACCATAACCATATTGATTGTAACTTGTACATCGTGTTCTTGACACAGGATTAGTTTATCTGCAAAGTCCTGCATCTTCTCCTTTGTATCTAAATGTTCTGTATGTAAACTTGCTGTAATACTTGCTCTATGGAAGGGTTTTACACGCTCTACATAGTCTTCAAACCAACGCATGTTGCGACTACAGTTTGATGTCATATGTACACTTGTATAGTTTGTGTTAGCTACATCATCTGCCAGATGCTGTAGAATATCCAAGTAGCCAGGATGGAAAGTAGGCTCGCCGCCACTAAGACTAAAATGATAACTATTAAATCCGTTTTCAC
>Ga0115571_1001620_pt1 | contig 15638 bp, 11 predicted proteins | sample COGITO_mtgs_1205_FD_87293 | JGI IMG/M metagenome (GOLD analysis project Ga0115571, IMG submission 87293) | Pelagic marine microbial communities from North Sea - COGITO_mtgs_120531 | ecosystem: Environmental > Aquatic > Marine > Epipelagic | place: Germany:Helgoland, sampling site Kabeltonne...
AGATTCGAGGACCAATTCCGTTTGTAGCAAACTCCAACATCTGCTTTACTGGAAACTGTTTGAGTGTTCCATCTTCGTCACAGCCACTGTCAATCTTTAAGAACGTGTCAATACCTTTTTCATCCAAGACGTTAACCATGCCACGGGTGACTGTGTCTTGGTAGAGGATTGCTCCCCAGATGTTTGAGTCGTTGAAGTCAGGACTGCTGACCATTCTAAGACGCATAGCATGAACTTTCTCCATCTTGTCTGCTTCTGTGTATTCTTGTCCGTAGCGTTCTAATACACCACCTGTGCTTCCGCCACTGTGATCCATTGCTGCAATAAATCTATGATCATTCATAAGTTTCACCTGTTTCGCGAAAAAAGTTTTCGCTCCAAAATGCCTTATCGTCAATCCATACATCGTAGTGTTCTTTTTCGCCGACACTTAATTCGTGGAACTTAGCACCCCAGCTTATTAGCTGATCGTTAGTAAGTTTGTAGTAATCAATTTTACTAACAGCACCACGTGCAGTCATGTACTTAATAGTATGTCCTGCATCATACAGTTTGTTTATTTTATCAATACGATCCATCATAGGTTCGTGTAGTGCATAATCTTTAGTACCGTCTGATTTTAAAACTTCATTACAAATAGTACCGTCAATATCAATTATGTATTTTTTAGGCATTAGGCCTCACAAAACTTGAAGGATCAACTGTTGCATGTTCTCCGTCTGCGTATTCTGCACCAATAGAAATGCCTTCTGGTTTAGTATTAGAGTATCCTAAAATACTTTCAGCTTCTACCATACGAATTTCTTCTTCACCAGATCCTTCATTAATTTTAATACTGCGTGTCCAGCGTCCATGTTCCACTAATACCCAATCACCGACATTATAGTTATCGTCGTTGTCTGGACCTTTAGCATGTACTTGACCCCAACGAGGATATATTCCTCGTGTAGTCCCGTCATCACTGTTAATAATAAGCCCACTACGAGTGCGCTGTTCTCCAAAATACATATTAGTTACTAATACTCTATTACCGATTGGACGTAGAGTACCTTCAATTGTATTTAAATTTAAAGCCATTATTCACCTTTTTGTACAAAATTGCCGTCGTTATCTTCAACCCATTCTTCATCATTTTGGAATAGTTCGAGTTCGTCAGTTGTTAAATCTTCTTCGTTAATTTGTGGTTGAGCTACAGACTTTGACGGAGTAGCTGTTCCACTTTCGTCTCTTGCTGTTTTTGCATAGTGTTCTTTAACTATGTCTTCTCTCTTTTTAATAATTTTACCTGCTGGTCCTAGTAAATCACCGCGAGCATTTACTCGGGCATTTCCCATTGCCGGAGTAAGTTCGTTTTTCTTGCGTAGAAGTTCCATATTAACTGTCTTGCCACGCATACTTTTATGTAATGTTTGTTTTCCTTTAGCCATTTTTAGACTCCTTATAATATACGTATATTTAGCGCAGGAATTCACGCCAATCTAAATTATATTTAATACTATCAATGCGATGCACACCTATCAAATACAGCACATAACTTGCTACACTCGATCCACGTCCTACACCCCATACAATATCGTTCTCACTCATAAAATCCACAAGATAGATCATATACTGTAGTAATGGCATCATACCTCTGCCATCGAACTCTGCAAGTTCCTCAGCACATCTTGCTGTTTCTTCTTGTGTTTCACACTTTATTAGAATATAATTATGTACGTTAAGTGTTTTATATTCATCAGGCATAAACCATTCACTCTGTAGCGCACCGTCAAAAGTCTTTTGATCCACATCTAGTGGAATATACTTTTGTAGTTTATCAAAGCCTTGCTCTTCCATAGCGGCATTGAATTTGTCTATTTCATCGGATTCGCTACATAATACTACATGCACCTTATCCGCATGACCACTATAGATCATATCAACAAGATCGCGATTAGAGAATCGTGGAATACCTAGTTCATCTGTTTTCATAAGCATACACTTATTTTAGCTTACATTGATTAAATTGTCAAGATCATTATCGTTATCTTGTTGCATTTTTTTCTTTGCATTGTATCTTCGAGTTTCTAGTTCTATTTTATAATCATCTAGAATTAGAATTATTTGTTGTCGTACATCGTCGTTTGCCGTAACATGATAATACCTAGAAAGTTGTGTAATTTTATCTTCTAGCTGAGTGTCAGTTAAATGACTTAAATCACCTATTCCTGGATGCATTACGACGGTGTCCTGTATCTTCCTAAATAATTAACAAATACATTCAAACCACCATCTGTACTCCAAAATTCATATACATGAGGATCGTTTGTTTTTAGTTTGATTGGAACTTCTGGTATGTTTGTACTGTATAACAAGTTACCACTTAATTCTGTATCAAAATTTACAGTAATCTCACCTTCTTCGGCAGCATCTAGAGGAGTTAGTTCTACTCTTATTCTAGCAAATCTATCTTCGCCTTCGTCACCAGTTTGTCTTCCTGGAGGAAAATTAGTAAGTGTAAAAGTAATATCTCTATCTTCCGGGGCAAGATTCCAAATGTGATAGTGTCCGTCACTGTAATTTATTTCCAAATCATCAATAGCAGGTGCCGGCTCTGAATCTTCCTGTTGCGCAAGTCCTTTATTTACAACAACTTCATTTACTGCTTTAAGTGTTGCATCAATAATATATGATCCGCGCATATTATTATTCTCTGTAAGCTTCACAGTATTATCTTGAAGATTTGTTATTTCAGTTTTTGCTTTACTAAAATTATCTTTTATGATATTAAAGTTGTCACGAAAACCTTGGGTATCGTTGTCAATACCTGCTATAGGATATGTTTCGTCAATACCTATGTTGTCTATTTCACTTGCCATTAGTAATTCCTTTATCTAATATTATTTATCGCAGTTATACATTGAATTGATAATTTGCGAATAATATATATTGTTCATTTCCGTTATTTTTTGTTTGATCTATTATATACCTATCAAATTCAAAGTGTATTTGTCTAGGGTCAAATACTCCAGTATTTACAGCGTTCTTAATATTTAATAGTATATCTTGGCCTTCACCAGGTTTGCAAAAACAAACAGGAATAGCTGTAACATAATCAAGTTCCTGTGGGAAAGTATTTGCTTGCGGGGTTCTCATCCATAAAGGAAGATATTCTCTTTCTGTTTGTCCTACCTTTTTGATTTCGTCTCTCATATTATCGATATTAACCAAATAGCGTTTTTGATCTCTAAAGTCACTTACTCTAACAGCATCACTGTCTGCTTTAATTGTATTAGTATTTGGTCTAAATCTAAAAGGTTCTGAATCCGTAATTGGTATTTCTATACTTATTAAACCTCCAGATCGCACTTCTATCTCAAAATCGAGATTGTCAGCATCTACTGGAACAGTAGTGTCTCTTGTGTAAATTATTAAATCGTCACCTCTAGGTATTACAAATTTAACTGTGTCTCTGCCATAAATAGGCAATTCTTGAAACCCTGTTCCTTTGTTAGTAACATCGTCTATTGTTGCGTACTGAATACTATCTGTTGTAATTTTACTTTTATTATTGATATTAAATGTTTTTCTAGCTTGTCCTACTACAGGTTTAGCTGGATCAATTATTTCAAGATATATAGCTTCATAAACTGTATTATTTGAGCCCGGCTCTTTAGCTTCAGCAATTTTAAAATCGCCAACTTTATAAGATTTTCTTTTGTGATTTTTTGACGCCGCAGCAACAAATGCGTCAATTTGCCTAGACTCAATACCTGCATAAATTAGCATTTTTATCTGAGATTGAATACCAAATTCTGGATCATCAGGTCTATAAATTTTATTAATATTGAATATTTGATTGTTACTTGTGAATGTTCTAAACAAGTCTCTTTGATAATTTTTTAGCATCGGCCTTACATATATATTGCTATATCTTAAGTCATCTTTATCATTTATAGTTAATTTAAATTCTTGTTCAACTGCACTAAATCCAAACCTATCTTTGGCTTCTACAACAAATACAAACTCTCGGTCAAAAGTAGTAGCAACAGGTCTTAAACTATCAAATATAGTATCACCCCCGTCAAATGATGTTAGTCCTGGACCGTCGTTACTTGTAAATTGTCTTGCACGACCTATTATTTCTCCAGTATAATTTAATCTAAGTCCATTTGGTAATCTGCCCGATTTAAGAGTATATGTTAAATTTGTATCAGGCACGGTTGTTGTAGCTACTATTGATAAGGTGCTAATATAGTTTGCATCTAGAGATCCTAAGTTACTAGGAGTAATAAATTCTATAGTGCTGTCAATTTCACCAATAATTCTAATATCAAAGGTTTTATCTGTAAAAGGCCTATCAACTTCGTCTTCTCCTGTAATATTTACAGTTTTACTAAATGTATCGTTTTGGAATAGTGCTATACCAATGTTTCTTCCTGGCGATAATGGACGCTTAAGACCTGTATTTAGATTCTCGCCGTTGTCTATTTCTAGTCTGTCTTCGTTGTCTCTTATAATTCTAAAATCAATATTATTGCTTACATTGATAAAGAACCCTTTGATATTAGGAATAGTTCTACTATACGAAGTAGATGGTATTCTAATTTTCCATTGGGTAGTCGGATCACTTGGAATTTTTTTTGTAACATATATATTAGATTTATATGTAGCAATTCCTCGAATATCTGCACCTTCGGGTATTTCTATCTGTAACCAGCGAGTTATAATATCAATATTTTGATTTTCGGTTAGCCCACTAGGTGTTGTTGCAATTAAACTCCATTTTGTTAAATCAAAATCTATAACAGGATCGCCATTAGCGTCTGTAATAACTGCACCAGTTCCGTCAATCTGCGGCTGCACTGTATGATAGAGTAAGCTAGCGCCTTCGTCATTTGTATCAGTATCAACTAATTTATAAAATGCGCCTTGGTATGAAACCCAGTCGCCAATAATAAACTGCTGTCCTATTTTTATTTCAATTCTGTTAGGATCTATTAACAAACTACTCGAATCTTTATTTTTTACATTGTATTCTAAATATGGAAGAATTCGTGTAATATTATATTGTTCAGTATCGCTAAAGTTAAGGCTTCGTCCTTCGTATCGTGTCTTTTCAGCTTCGCTTAATCTATTTACAAATATAGATGTATTGCTTACTAATCCCTGCTGACTTAATATTAAACTTATTTCAGGAGATAATGTAGAGTCTAAAAATAATTCATCATATTCAGGATTAGATCCATCTACGTTAGATACTGTGTATTGTTTATTTCCCAATAACAATGTTTTTTTATTTAGATCGTTTAGATCATCTACACCGTCTTCTAGTCCTCTTGGTAATTTAAATATCTTTACACTCTTTTTTCCTAACAGCGTATCTTCATAAAAGTTTCCAAATATAGTAGCTTGCTCAGTATCGACATCAAAACGCTGTGCTCTAACTGTAAATTTATAACTTTCTGTAATAGCAGGTTGATAAGGAATTCTTCCTATAATTTCTCCAGATGTGCTATCTATTTTTAATCCAGGCGGTAATTCACTTAACGACCCGTTGTCATTAAAATCTTGTAGCGAAAACGATAGAGCACCTTGCAATGTTTCTGTATCAATTACATCTAAGTATAATGTTACATAATTGTTTGCACGTTTAAATCCTAAATCACTAGGAGTAAGCCATACTGGATTTCTCAAGTACGTATTATCAGCTGTAAATACACCATCAGCTGTTTGCATTAACGTATTGTCTGCTCTTAAAAAATCATCTCCTACAAGATAAATTTTAAACTCTCTGCGTACAAATTGATCACCGTCTGTAACTGTAACAGCAAATGGATAATATCTATTAAGTTTTTTCGGTAAGCGAGTTGCTATGCTATAATCATAATCTTGTGTATCGTAATAAAAGCTTCCATATCCATTTGAACTTTTGATAGCATAATCATTTAGCAAATAATCATAAGGTTGCTGATCATAACCTCCAAGGCCTGCTCGTTGATCTAAGGCTAGTAAGGGTTCTACTATTCCAGTTATTTTACCGTCGCTAGATAGTTCTAATCCAGGCGGCAGCTCTCCGTCACCATCTGCAATAAAATATTCAAGTGTATCACCGGCTGTTAAGTCTGGATCAACTGCTGTTAATTGAAAGTCGATTAAACTGTTATCTAGTACATAAAATGCATCATTAGTCCCAACTGGCAATTGACCTTTATTAGTAATCCACTGCGGATCGTCAGGACCTGTAACTATTATTTTAAATGTTCTATCTTCTATTAGGCCGTTATAGTATGCTCTTAATACGAATGTAGAAATTTTATCTCTATCAACCTCAAACGGAGTGCCTATTAATTTCGTGCCTTCTAATTTAACACCCGGAGGCAAAGTTCCGCTTATTATCTCTATCCTGGGATATACATTATTTGCTACCGGAAGTTGTAGTTCTATAGGTCTTCTTTCTTCTAGAGTTGTTAATATAGTGTCGCCGCCTTGATTCCATAAGTCTTGCTCTTCCGATAACCCTAACCCCACAGTTGAACGCTGTTTGGTAGTAGGTCCTACTATATACGGAAACGCAGGAATCTGCAAAGCTGTGTCTTTAAAAGTAAGAAAGTATGCATATGTACCTTCAGGATATTCTGGAGTAATACAGAATCTTCCATTGTGTTCGTCTAATGTTCCTATATCTGCAAAGTAACTATAATCTTCCACAAAACTTCCTGCAACTAAAGGAATATAGTCGCTATTAATTAAAATTGTATCTGTAAATTTGTTATTCTTAGGTCTATGATTATCATTATCTTTTATAACATAACTTGATTTCATTTGCCCAATTCTAGAAACAGTATCTAAAGCGTTTTCATATCCATAAGGACCATAGATAGGAAATCCATCAAACGAAAACCCAATGATTTTACTATGACCGTTTGTGTGTCTCATGTGATCAGAACCAAAGCTACTATCGTTGTAATACGAATTACTATTATATACTTTAAATTCTCTAGAAAATGTATTTGGTAAAAACTGTCCTGTATTATATGTATATGTACCGTCGGGTTGAGGATAACCGCCAGCTTTGTCTGGCTGATATATATTTGAAAAATGTGCTAAGTTGTACGTTAAGTTTTCGGGAGGAGTTGATAAGCTTCCTGGCAAAGACTTTGCCTCAGCTTTAAATGTATATAGTAAGACACCGTTTGCTGCAACACCTATTGCTCCGGGTTTTACATCTTGTGTGTTACTTCCTTTTCTGCCGCCGCGATAGTTAAAAGTTAAATTAAACTCTTGCTTTCTAATTGATCTATTGAGTCCAAATCCAGTTCTTGTTGTTGTACCGTCGTTTTTAAAGGGATCACCCGCTTTAGCTGGATACGGATCGCCGTCGCCGACAAAATTAACAGTATTAGTATCAGAAATAAATCTAGTTTCGCTAGGATATAATCCAGAAAGGTCAGTAACACCAATGCTACTAGGATCAAAAGCCATAAGTTATCCTCCTATATAGCATATTTATCGGAATATTAAACTATACTTCCGTTATCAATTAAAAATGATGCCGGAGAGGTAATAGTTCCTAAATCAACATCTGTACTAACTAAAAAGAAGTCTAATAAGTTTGTAATATTTTGTATAACGCCGCCAAAATCGAACCCGTCATTAATATTATCTATAGAGTTACTGAGCTCTCTAATATCAATACCCCATACATTACCTTCAACATTGCCTTTTAGCATACCATTAAATCTTTGTGCTGTAATTGCACCGGCATTAACGATGTCATTATTATTTGCGTCAAGAGTTGCTGATAGTTCTGGGCTTTCATCTAAAGAAAGTTCTGACTCAGTATTATTAATTGTAAGAACATTACCTACTAAGCTAGTTTCGATTCCTACACCGCCGTTGATATTCAGTGTATTCCCGTCTGCAAGAATAACACTGCCGCCGTCTGTACTGACAATAAGTTGTTGCAACCCACCAACTGCATCTAGTGTAATTGTTTCGTCTGTACTTGTTAAATTAATATTTGATCCTGGAACAATCTTTTTAAACTGTAAATCATAGTTTAATTTTTGTGCAAAGATTCCTTCGCCTGTACCGCCGATATTACTCGCGGTAGTTTGTTCGTCGTCTCGTAAATCAATCTCTTCAAAGTTTTGATTTATTTTAATAAAGGCTTCTCTTAGATCATCACCTGTGCCGTCATTAGCAATGAGTCCTACGTTTATTAATTGTACAGCCATTTGTTTCTCCGTTTATATTATTTAGCTTACAATGATTTGGCCACCAATGCCTTCATTGATACTACTTTGATAATAAAATGTGCCAATTACTCTCGGTTGCCATGTAATACTACCTGTTGTTCCACCGTTATTTAAAATTCCACTTACTTCGTCTTCGGTACCTGTTGTTGGTGTAGTTTTAATTACAAACGGATCACCAGACACATCTAAGTTAAAAATAACTGTATCACCATAATCTAGATTTATAGTAATGTTTGTTCCGCTAATTGCTCCTGTAGCATCTGTTCCATCAATTGTATATCCAGAAGTAACATCAATTGTTCTACTAGAACCTGCAGGTCTATTTGGAGATGTGTCTGTAATATCTATTTCTATACTTTCGCCAATTCCGTCCAACGTAAATGTTAATGTTTCTAATCCTTCTGTAGTTAGATCTGGAGTAATTAATAGTACCTTTGTTGCACTATTTGATTCTACACTGAGCAATCCTGTTAGGCTGTCACTATTGATATCTGAACTTGTTACACCTGTAATTGTGTAAGCAATTTCAGTACCGTCTAAAACATTTTCAGTTGTTAGTGTAACTGTTACTGCATCGCCCTCTGGAACTGGATCAACATCTGCACTTAGACTATAACTAGGTGTTTTACTAGTATCATTTATTATCAATGATATACTATCATTACCACTATCGAGGCTTAGTCTAAAAGTTTCATTAGTTTCTGTAGTTTCGTCTGCTGTAATTGTAAATGTAACACTGTCGTTACCGCCTGATATCGTAAAGGTACCGGTTAAACTTGCGCCGTCGATGTCATCAGATGTGACGCCTGTGATTGTGTAATCAAATGTTTCTGCATCAAACACGTTTTGTGTCAGTAGTGTAATTGTCAATGTATCTCCTTCGTCGGGAGTATAATTGTCTGAAATTAGATTAAACACAGATGCAGGCAGTCCTATACTTGTGTCTTGAATTGTAACTCCGGATATTGCTTTTCCATTGTCTAGTTCTAATACAAGGGTTTCTGTACCTTCTGTTAAAAAATCTTCAGCTAAAGTTATATCAACACTAGCTGTATTTGAATTAACGGTAAAAGCCCCAGTAAGACTTATATCTATATCATTTTCATCTACACCGGAAATAGTATAAGGCAATATTGTGCTGTCTATAACATTAGTAGTTGTTAGTGTAAATGTAACAGTATCGCCTTCTGTAGTATTAAAATCGTCCGGTGCTAAACTAAATGTTGTACTTCCGCTGTATGATAAATCAAGTTGGTTAGCACTATTATATCTGTTAAACAAAAGTTTGTTATTACCACCTAATAAACTCCTTGACTCTTCGTAGTCATCGTTATCAACTGTGTCGTATAGCAAACTGTCTTTACTTTCTTCTAAAATAAATCTTTTTGCACGTTCTGGAGTTGCTGCTGGATTTAGCTCTAGATATAAACTCAATGCTCCGGCAACTTGCGGTGCAGCCATACTTGATCCACTAATATTCATTTGTTTCCAAAACGAGTTACCAAAAGAATAACTTCCCTGTTGATATATACTAAAGTTACTACTAGCACTCATAATATTAGTTCCAGCTGCATATAAATCAACACCAGGTCCGCTTTCCGAACTTTGAGCTTTTTGTTCTAGACCACCAGTTTCAATTTCACTATCAAGATTTCCTACTATTATTGCTCTGTCACTATACGGCGATCCACCTCTGTGATAATGCACTGGTACCGCTGGCGCAGATGATTTGAAGAAATAATTATCGTAATCATTTCCACCTTGAACGTCTATTTTTTGAAAAGTATTACCGGCTGCTATTACAACATGAATACCTGCATCTATCATTTCGTCAATATCTGCATCAACACTAGGTATTCTTATAGGAAATGCAAATCCAACACCGTCATAAGAACCTACCATTCCGTAATCTTCACGTCTTGAATTTCCTGTCCAATCTAATCCTCTATAGTTGCCGCCTACAATTTGAGAAAAGTAACTAGTATATCCCCAGCTCATATTAACAACACTTGGTCTATTGTTGTTTTTATTTTGATGCCATCCTTTAATAAGATCAAAAGATACTGACACAGGTATTCCAGAGCCCGGATCTGTAGGACCTTCCAACCCTTGTAGTTTCATGGTGTAAATATCTGCATCCTTACACCATCCAAATGTTCTTCCTGCTAATATTCCAGCAACGTGAGTACCATGACCGTCATAGTCTGAGTAGAACCCTCCTGGCTGTGTTCCTGCCAATTGTGCTTCAGTGAACCAATTTATACGTCTTAGTCTTTGCTCACTATTAGAGTTATTCCATTCTTCGTGAGCAAATTGTATTCCGCTGTCTTGTATTACTACATCAACACCTGTACCTTGTAGTGTGTAATTATAATTTCCAGGTGCAGTATTTCCTACATATAAATTTGTTTCATCATTAGATCTTCGTAGTCCCCAATTTACAAAGTTACCGCTGTCACTAGTAGTTTTGTCAAATACTCCTGTCTGAGTTGTATGTCTTACTAATTGTATATCGTCTCTTTCTTCAGGCGGAATCTCTACGGCCATAACTCTTTCGTCATTGCGTAAGTTTGTAGCTTCTTCTTGTGTTAGACTATAGTGCGTATTTCTTATACTATTAGGTCTTGCATTTGCAATATCAACTGTCCTGCTTGGAATAACTCCAGTGCCGGTACTAGCTATCATATCTTGATTGAATTGTTCTGCATCTACACCTTTGTGTAAAGTTACAATATATTCACGTTCTGCCATTACCAGCTACCTGTTGTTCCCCAGTCTTGCTTGACCCATATGTCACTAAGACCGTCTGTATAATTTGCGATACAATAATAGATACTTGTTGCATCAAATGCTACCATGCCTGCTATGTCGCCTGCTGCACCTACACTATTTGCTGGAGGTGTGCTACCGATAGCTACATTTTTAATACTTCCAGTAGCACCGCCATAAACTTTATTCGATACATATAAATCATTTATGTTAGCATCTTGTAGAGCAACTAAATCATATGATGTTACACTAGTACTATTGATAACACTTGTACCGTTTTCATAATCACCAACTAGTTTCCCTGCAACTGCATCTACGAGTGTTGTAGAACCGTCGCTGAATACGCTACCTACAACATCTCCTGTTACGTTACCAGTTAATGTACCATTGTGATCACCTGTAGCATTGCCGGATACATCACCTGTCAGATTACCGTTAAATGTTCCAGTAAATGTAGCATTAGAATGATCTATTATTGTGCCACCTATTGAGTCTTGTAAGTCTCCTTGAAGTGTAAATGAAGAAATAAGTCCTGCACCTGTGCCTGTAATATTTACAAACTGTGTTATATCTCCAGTACCTAAACCTGTAATTGCACCGAAGTCGCTAATATCTCCAGTTGCATCACCTGTGATATTAGAAAACCCTATTATATCGCCGCCAGTGTCGCCTGTAATATTTAAGAAGCCACTTATAGTACCACCTGTATCACCAGTTAGTGTAGTAAAGCCACTAATTGTTCCGCCACTATCCCCTGTAATATTCAAGAATCCACTAATGTTGCCGCCAGTGTCCCCAGTTAGTGTAGTAAAGCCACTAATTGTTCCGCCAGTGTCTCCTGTGATATTTAAGAAGCCACTAATATTACCACCAGTATCACCAGTTAGTGTAGTAAAGCCGCTAATTGTTCCACCAGTGTCGCCGGTGATGTTAGTAAATTGACTTATAGTACCACCAGTATCGCCAGTGATGTTAGTGAATTGACTTATTGTGCCTCCTGTAGCACCTGTAATATTTCCGAAACCTACTAAATTACCTGTAGTTGTATTAACATCACCTACTGCAAAATCTTCGCCATTTGTAGTCCATGAATCGATTGAGTCATCATAAACAAACAATACATTTGCTTCGGACCCTCTATCAATTTCAATACCTGCTGTAGTGTTACTTACGCCTGCTCCTACTTCGCCGTTGTTTAACAAAATAACATTGTCCGAAATTTCAGTGTTTGTAGTTTCAATACTTGTAGTTGTACCTGTAACAGTTAGATCACCTTGTATTGTAACATTATTTTCAAATGTTGCAAGCCCTGTAATAAATGGTGTATTAATTTTATTTGTTGTACCGTCTATTATTAATGTGCTGTCGTCGCCTACAACGGTTCCTACATGAACTCCAGTAAATGTACCATTGTGTAACTCAATCCATGCACCGTTTTCATAAAATTCAAATTTATTATCTGTTGTATTATAAGCAGTATCTCCGTTTTGTAATACAACATCGTTAATTTCTGTTTGTGTTAAAGTTGCGAATTGGAATGTTCCACCTGTAACTTTTGTTCTATTATTACTGTTTAATACTAAATCACTAGCACTAGTAAGTGTTCCTGTTCCTGTTCCACTTAATACAAAATTTTCAGTTTCAATAGTGTTAGCAGTAACGGTGTCAATACTAAAGTTATCAGCTCTAAGTGTAACAAAGTTACCTTCGTCAAATTTACGTGCTACCGTTCCGATTGATCCACTTTCGTTAAATCTAGGAATAAAATCTCCAGTAGTTTGTATGTCTGTAACATCAATTCTGTTTGATGCAGTGATTTCAATAATTGTACCTTCGATAGTACCTGTAGCACCTGGGAATTTCAAGTTACCTGTGATACTGTTATCAGTACCATCGACAATAACAGTAGAGTCATCGCCGTAGAATGAACCTCTAAAGTTACCAGTGACGTCTTCGAAGTTTGCGCCTATAATTGATCCGCCGTTCATCCATAAATCGCCGCCGGTAATTCCGATATCACCGATTGTATGCAGTTTGTATCCTGCATTACCTTGGGTATTGTCGCCGAACACACCTAGGTTAGCTTTTTGTATGTTCCCTGTTGTATCGCCTGTTAAATTACCTTCTATAGTTGAAGATACAATATTATTAATATAACCATTTGCAAATGCAGCATCTGATGCACCAATATTTCCAGAATCAGCTATTTCAGGATATACATTACTTCCGCCTTTTACTTGTACATTATTAACATCTAGTCTATTAGATGTGTCTAATTGTAATGTACCTACTGATATGACACCAATAGCATCTTGGTAAGTAATTTTATAGCCAGACTCGACTGTAAGAGTATCAACTTTGTTTGATGCAAACCCTGTAATATCTCCAGCAATACCTGGAACCCAAACTTCTGTAGCTTGATCCCATACAAGTGTTTGGCCATTGTTAGCACCGTTCTGTGTTAGTCTAGCTGCATTAATTCTTGATGTTAGACTATCAACAAGTACAGTTGAGTCTTCGCCGATAACACTACCAACAAGATCGCCTGTGTTAGTAACTTCAACTTCGACTAATCCGTCTTCGATAAATGTAGGTATAACAGCTCTAAGCTCACTTGCTTTAACATAACCTTCGTCATTTTCTAGATCACTAATTAAGTTAGGAGCACCAACAATAACTGAATAAGGTATTTGTCCTGTTGAAGCATCAAAAATAGTTGATCCTGTATTATCTTTTATATTACCTTGAAAAAAGTTTGCATATATACCATCAAATCTACTTGTAGGATTACCTATAGTAGCACCTACATCTTCGTTAGGCAAAATACTTTGACTTACTTGTATATTAGTAACATTTAATTCAGCCTCAGCGCCGCCTAGCTCGTAAAATTCTAAACCTGTTCCATCTGCTTTAACTCTAACAAATAATCCTTCTGAACCAGTATATTCAGTCGGTGCATCGTTTAAGTCAGTAAATGTTCCGGGTTGTAATTCTTCTCCATTAATTTGTATGCCTGCTGCGTTAATAGTTCCCAATGCATCAATGTTTTGTGCATCAACAATACTAACATTGCGTAAATCTAGATTATCGCCTGATGGTATTTCTTTGATCTTATTACCATCTGTAGTATCTAGTATTAGGGGAAATCTATTAGCCATTCGTATCAATCCTGTTGTTTTATATATTTATCGTATCCGCTCGAAGTATTATAGTGCTGCTATTCTTGCTTTAAATTCCTGTATTACCGTTAAGCGCATATATTGCAGCAGCAAGTCTATTTATTGCGTCAGTTATACCTGTAGGATCAGGATCAGCCCAATGTGCATCTGTGCTTACTGCAAAATCTTGTGTATATGATGCTAATCTATCCAATGCACCATCTACTGTTGTTGGCGCAACGCCGTCCCAAGATACTCCTGCGTTTGCAGGATATGGTATAACACCGTTTACTGCGTCAACTAGTAAAGTACTATCATCACCAAATACACTACCTTTAACATCAAATACATCACCTATTTGTAATGCGGTATCTGCAAGAGCACCTTGTGCGGTTGTCGCGGCATCTGTAATTCCGTATCCTGCAAGAGTAGTAGGTGTAGTAGTTAGATCACCAAATGCGACACTGGTTAAGTAGCCTTCCGTACTATGATCGCCCCAGCCATATGCTGTGTCCCAGTTTGTACTGCTTTCAACATTTGCTTTGGGTATTGTGTTGTTAACACCATCTACAAGTAGTGTGCTATCATCTCCAAACACACTACCTGTAATGTCACCGTCTAACGTATTAACAGCAGATATTGCTGAATCAACTTCTGTCTTTGTATATGTTGTTGTCTGCGGAGCGTATCCACCGGCTGTGTGATTCCCCCACGCAAATGCTGTGTCCCAATTTGCACTATCTTCAATATTTGCTTTGGGTATATTGCTATTAACTCCATCTACTAATAGTGTGCTATCGTCTCCAAACACTGAACCTGTAATGTCACCATCATGTGCTGCACCAGACACCATAGCATCTGTTATTCCATATCCTGCAAGTGTTGTAGGCTTGCCTGTAATACCGCTAAAAGCAACTGCTCCTGCTGTACCACTTACATTACCTGTTACATCACCTGTTAAATCTCCACTTATAGAAGTTGCTGTAATTGTGACAGCATTAACAGTTGTAGTATCAACTGGACCTACAACTTTACCTGTAATACCATCTACCATTACAGTTGAGTCGTCTGCAAATACGCTACCTACAGTATCTTGTCTTTCTGCAGGGGGACCACCGTTAATTAGTAATGTTCCATTTGATGTAAGTTCTATTCTACTACCATTTAGATAGATAAAATCTTTTACGTATAAGTCTGTCCAACGCTTGTTAGATTTACCTAAATCATATATACCATCTGTATCAGGTGCAAGTGTGCTTGTCATTACATCCGGTTCAGCAAAATTACCTGTGTAAAGTTCAGCAAAATTTTCATTAATTTTTTTAAAGGCTGTGCGTAATGGATCGCCATCGCCTTTGTTTGGACTTGTACCTAAATTAATTTCTTTTCTTGACATTTGTCTTTCCTTCTACCTGGATACGTAATTTTCCTGCCGCGGCAATAACCTGACGCTTTTGGGGCTGTGTCTCAT
>Ga0115571_1001624_pt1 | contig 15625 bp, 8 predicted proteins | sample COGITO_mtgs_1205_FD_87293 | JGI IMG/M metagenome (GOLD analysis project Ga0115571, IMG submission 87293) | Pelagic marine microbial communities from North Sea - COGITO_mtgs_120531 | ecosystem: Environmental > Aquatic > Marine > Epipelagic | place: Germany:Helgoland, sampling site Kabeltonne...
GAAGGTTCGCACGGGCGCCGGAAGATCCGTCCCGCCACGCCTCGAGCGCCCACAGCGTGAGCTCACCCTCGCCCCAAACCTTCGCGCCTGCGGCGACGCCCTTCGCGACGGCGCTCAGTACCACCGCGTTCGCAGCCGCGTCGCTCCTCGCGCGCGCCTCCTTGAGCGCGGCGGAGTCCGTATCGCCCTTGGACGTCTCCTTTTTACCCTTCTTTCCTTTCGCGGGCGGCTCTGGTGCGTCCTGCGCGCGAGCGAGAGCCTCGTCAAAGGCGTTCGTCCTGAGCTCGGCGAGCGACGGGTGGAGGTTCCGCTTAGCCGCCGCGATGGTGGCGCGCGCCACGGCTCGCGTCGCGGGGGAGAATACCATGTGTCCGAGTGCGAGACCGGCGGCACGGCCGGCGAGGTTGCCGAGCGCGCCGCGGTCCTCGACCGCCGCGGGCGCGACCACCGGATCCGCCTCCGAGTCGGATTCCTCAGCCTCGGAATCGGACTCTTCCCGCGCGGCATCCGCGTTCGTTCCATCCTGGGACGCCCGCGGGAACGGCAGCGATAGGGTCCCGCACGCGAGCTTCACCAGCTTCTTGGCCACCCCGCGCTCCAGCTCGGCGGTTTCATTTTTACCGACGAACTGCGCGGATGCGACGCGAAGGCGCTCGACGGCGGCGGCGAATAGCGCCTCGTCATCACCAACGGCGATTCTGAGCCCCGGGAGCGCCGCGGCGAGCGACGCCACCCTCGGCACGTCGTCCGTGACCCTCCGGAGCAAGGCGCCGGATATGACGCCGGGCGCGGGGGGCGCGTTGGACGACTTCCGGGCGCCGCCGGACATAACCTTGGACGCGGCGCCGCTGTTGCGAAGTTCCCGGAGCGCCGCCTCTCTCAAACCAGCCGTGGGATGGTCCAGAGCGGCTCCGAGGGACGCGGCGTGCCCGGGGAGCGGACCCGCCGCGGACCCCGCGAGCGCCTCCCGCAGAAACAAGGTCGCCGCCTTTTTCTCCTCGTCAGTTCCCTCATCGCCATCCTTCGAGCCAGTGGGTTTGGAAAAGTTGTGGAGGAGCGAGTCCACCGCGGAGGAGCACGCCGTGGGATGCTTCAAGTCGACCAGCCGGATCGACCTCGCGGCGACCTCGCGGCCGTGCTCCGCGCCCGCGGGCGTCGCCGCCGCGGAGTCCGCGCCGCTACCCGAGCCGAGCGTCACGAGCTCGCCGACGAGCGCCCTGACCGCCAGCTCCGACAGCTTGACCTCGTCGACGATTCCCCCCAACACGCGTTCGTAATTGGCGTGCTGCGTCGCGGACTGCGCCAACGCCTTGACGAGCGGAACGATGAACGAATCCGACTCGTACTTCTCGCACATGTCCGCCACCCTGGATGGAAGATCCGGCATCTTGACGAGGTGCTTGAACGCCCTCGACGGCAGCTCGCGGACCATCTGGGACCCGCAGATGACGAGGAGCGCCTGAAGCGCCTGCGCGTGAAGGGGCGCCCTCGCACCCTTCGCCACACCCTCCAACACAGCCTCCGTCAGGGGCATCGCCAGATTAGCGCCCATGCTGAGCTGGCACGCGACCATGAGAGCGCCCGCGTATTGCTCCGCGCTCGCGGCGGGCGCGAGGCCAGCCTCGAGGTAAGGGAGCAGCCGCGGGACGGCGGAGGCCTCCACCCTTTTCATCTCGCCGAGAGTCTCGCAGAGTAACACGGCGTAGAACGCCGACGCGGAACCGGGAACGCCCTGCGTGGGTTTGGGATCGGAGTCATCGTCGACGTCAGCGGTGTGTACGTGAGAAGAAGACACATCGTACCGGGAACAAGGCACAAAGAGAAGAAGAGCCGGGTGAAAAGTTCCGGGGAAAAATGAGAGAGAGCACTCGAGACGACTCCAGCCATTGCTATTCGCGCAGTACGTTGCGAGCGGAGGCGGTGGAGCGCCGACAGGCTATCTCATCGTGTGTATCGTCATCTCCCACCGCGAGGCTAGTCTGTCGCGGCGTGGTGTGAGCCACGAATGGCAGCCGCATCAGACGGAAGAAAATGCGGTGGACGTCGGGTCGGGTCGGTGTCAAATCGTGAATCGGGTTCCGTTTGGTACCGGTATCGGGTTAGGAGTGCGTACCTTCTGCGAAGCCGCGGTGGCGGCGGTGTCGGCGACGAACGAAAAGAACGCCATGTCCCTCAAACATCGCTGCACGAGCCGATCCCTCGGCGGCGCCGCGCCCGTCTCCTTCACCCCTTTGAGGAAGTAGAAGAAGGTGTTCTCCAGCACGCACAGCTGGACGAGCTTGACGAACTCGGGGGTGCTGTGGTAGGGCAGCGCGCACGTCACCGCCGCGTCGACGTTGTGCACGTGGATCTTATACCGCCTGATGAGGTACTCGAGCGTCTTCGTCGCCGCCGGGTTGAGGTAGAACCCGCTCAGCAGACGCAGGTACGACTCGATCTGTTGATCCAGTTTCTTGTTCGCCTCTCTGTCCAACAGCTCGCGGTTCTCCTCGCTCGCCGCGCGACTGAACAGCGACTTGCTGAACTGCTCGAACCGGCCGTCGAGGCGCGTCAGCTCGTTGAATCCTGGTAGGTGGGAGTGGTGAGAACGCGTCAGCGGCGGGTCCCGCATCGAAACGGCGGTCTGTGGGTTAGATACTCGGCCCACGGCGGCGGGACGCGAAAAGCGCAATCCCTCGAAAAGTGGGCGGCGGCGGCGGTTTCGGGGGTGGATGTTTGGTGCGTCTCGCGTCGCGGTGCGGGGTGACGCGCTGGGCCGGGTGCGGGTCGGATGCGATCCGCGCGTACCTTGAAGGCCAACCGAGTAGATCGTCTGCAGGTCGATGTCGCCGGCATCCCGTATGTCGTACAGCAGCGACGCCTTGCCCCGCAGCCGCTCCTCCTGTGGGCGCCCCGCCGCGACCACCTGCAGCTGGCTCGCGAGAGCGGACGTCATCGTCGGTGGACTCCGCGCCTGTGTCTCCTCCTCTCCGCTGCCGAGCCGGTCACCGCTCGATCGGTCTTCGAGCCGGTGGTCGCCGAGTCGCGTCTGCGCCCTCGGATGCGGACCAACGTGTGTGACGTTGGGTGCGATGGCAGTTGCCTCTCAAGCGGGCCTCAAACCGGAAGCGCCACGCGCGCTGACGAGTCACTTATTATTAGGGCAAACCTCAGCTATCCTCCGTCGCCAGTGTCAGCCGCGCCGAGTGAGCTTGACAGTCGGCACCATGGAAGCCTACCGCCGCGCTTTCATCCAGACCGGGAGCCTGGCCCCGCTCAAGCACGTCATGGTGCGTCGCCCGCCCCGAACCCGCGCGCGAAATCGCCCCGATGAACTCCCACCTGAACTCCCACGGTTAATTTGGTTTTCGTCCCTCGCTGACGCTCGGCGACCCGCTTCTTCACGCGACAGGCTGGCGTGTTCGTCATGGCCTTCGGCATGGAGCACTACTTCCACCACAAGTACCATTCGCACGCCGAGGCGGCGCATGACCACAAGGAGGATGTGAAGGTTGACATGGCTAAGGTGGACGCGGCCCTTCCCGCTGCTGCGGCGGCAGCCATGGCCGAGGCCGACGGCAAGCCCCTGCCCGCGGACATGGACGCGCTCACCGCGGAGATCAAGTCCCTCAGGTCCGAGATCGGAACCCTGCGCGCCGGCATGCGCGAGGCTGCGGAGGAGGCTAACAAGAAGAAGAAGTAACCGCGTCGTCGATCGGGGCCGGATGACCCGGGTCTTTGTACTATTGTATTCGATTGGATTTGTGTTCTCGCCGTCACTTCATCTCTTGTCACTTCATCACCGACGCGAGCTAAAGGCGAACTAAAGGGGCGGGACCTTCCCGACCGACGACACCCTTTAAGAAACAAACAACTCGCAACTCATCACGCGTCTCCGCCGCCGTCGTTCCGGTCCCGCGAACGCTCCCGAGGAGACTTTTCCCGATGCGGGGCCCTCACGGAATCACCGCCGTCGTCGTCGACTCTGCGCCGCTTGTGAGCACCGCCGCCCGTGACCTCATCCTCCTCGTCTCCGTGCTCCGTCCCACCTTCCCGAACCCGTAGCACGTCACTGTCCTCCCCGCCGCCCCCGTTCGCGTCGTCGCTGGGCGTGTCCGACGATGACGGGTCGCTGGAGACGGTCGGTTCTTTGCCCGCGTGCTTAAACGTGCCCACGTCCATGGGCGCGTCGATCCAGTACCCGACTCGCTTCTTCGCCGTCTCCCTGCTGCACAGCTGTAGAGACTTGCCGCGGTACTCGAGGAGCCGCTTGAGGCACTCCCCCGCGGTGGGCCGGGTCCCCGGGTCCTTTCGCAGGCACTCGGACGCGATGTTCAGGATGAACTCCACCTCCTCCTCGCCAATCGCGCGGCGCCGCTTCTTCTTGAGCTCCTTCACCAGCTGCTGGCACATGATCCCGAAGCCGTACATGTCAGAGCTGGTACCGTAGTCGCGTCGCTTGACAACCTCCGGGGCGCGATACTTCGGCGGTCCTATCCGCGGCGTGAGCTCGGGGTTCACGTCGTCCCTCGACTCATCCGGCATTGTCCTCGCCAGGCCAAAGTCGCAGAGCTTGGCCGTCTCGTACCCGCGGGTTATCAACACGTTCCTCGCCTTGACGTCCCTGTGCACGTGGCCCGCCGCGTGCAGCCTCACCAGCGCCCGCGCCACGTCGCTCAGCACCCGGACGACGTCCACCCTGTTCACCACGCTCCGGGAGCGAAGTGAGTGGGCCATGTACTCCATGACCATGTACAGCTTGCCGTCTTCTTCGTACCCTCCGAACACGGTGACGATGTTCGGGTGGGGAAACCGTCTGAGGTAGAACATATCGCGCTTAAGTCCGGCCACGCGGTCGGGTTTCAGGCTGTGGGGTTCGGTTTAAGTGGACGGGGACCGGTCAACGGGGCGCGGGGAGGAGGGTGGGATTAAAGTAGGGGTTATGATTTCGGGGCTCGCGGGCGGGGTCGCGGGAGGGCGGCGACGACGGCACTCACTTTCCGATTTCCTTCACCGCGACGTTCGTGCCGAGCAGCGACGCCTTGTACACGTTCCCGAAGCTGCCGTCACCGATCTGCGTCCACTCACGCTTGGACGACAGATCCGAAGGGTCGAAGCACGGGTCCCTCCACAGGCCGGCCATCTCTTTCGAGCCTCACTTGCGCGTGGGGTTAATTTCGTGTCAGACCTATCGGACGAAGGTCCCCTTCGGCGATGATCCCCGGGCCCCACGCCGGTCACCACGCCGCGAGACTCGCTCGACGAGCTAGCCGAGTCTCGTGGGCGAGTCCAGTTCCTCCCCGGAGACGCGACGGTGGCGTGCCAGCGCCCGTGGCTCTGTTCTTCGCGTTAACGTATTCTTGGTTCGGGATCAAAATGGAAGTTTCCAAAACCCTCTTTGGAAATTTTGGAAACCCTCTGCAGCTCTGACTCACACGTCGCCGCGTTCCGAGGTTAGCCCCCTGGGGCGCCGCGACTCTGGCGCACTGCGAGCAGCGCGTGATCCGTCATGGCTTCCGTCGCGACGTCACCGGCGTATCGCGCCATCGGGCATATCGCTCGGCCGGCCCCGAGCGCACGGGTTCGATCGAGGACCGCCCGTGCGCAGGCGTCATCGTCATCCACCGCCGAGACCGCGTGCTCGTCTCGGCTCGTGTGCGCCGAGGTGCCCAGGGGGGACACCGCGGGCGCGATGATGACGCTCACCGACGCCCGCGTCACCGTCGGCGACCGGGATTTGCTCGTCAACGCCAACCTGCGGGTCGAGCCCGGCGAGACGGTGGGCTTGGTCGGCGCGAACGGGTGCGGGAAGTCCACCTTGCTCAGGTGCGTCTCGGGGATCCGCAGCCACGACGCGGGGGAACTACGGGTGGCGCAACGAGCCGACGTGGGTTACCTCGAGCAGACCGCGGTGAGCGGATCCAAGCTCACCGTCGCCGAGGAGGCCCGCAGCCGCATGACACACGTCAAGGCGGCGCAGGATGCCGTGCGAGCGGCGGAAGACGCGATGGAGAAGGGTGACCCGAACGCCGCGGCGACGCTCGTCGCCGCCAACGACGCGTTCGAAGCCGTGGGAGGCAACACGGTGGAGAGACGGGTATCGGACGTACTCACCGGCCTCGGGTTCGCGAAAGAGGCGTGGGACAGGCCGTGCGCGGCGCTCAGCGGCGGGTGGCAGATGCGCGTCGCACTCGCCAGGCTTCTCCTGTCCCCGGCGGGTGACTCGCAAAATTCGGGCATCACCGGCGGCTTCCTCCTCCTGGACGAACCGACGAACCACCTGGACGCGCAGGCCAAGGAGTGGCTCGCGGGGTGGCTCAGGGCGTACACCGGGACGGTGCTGCTCGTGTCGCACGACGAGGCGCTCTTAGACCGGGGCGTGGACAGGCTCGTGGAGGTTCGCGGGTCGAGGCTCCACGGGTACAGCGGCAACTATCAAAAGTTTCTCGAGGAGAGGAAAAAAAACCGAGAGGTCGCCGCGAGAGCCGCGTCGAAGGAGGCGGCCAAGGCGGCGAAGCTGGAGCAGTTCGTCGCCAAGAACAGCGCTCGAGCGTCCACCGCGAAGGCTGCGAAGAGCAAGGCGAAGCAGCTCCAGGGTGTCCTAGAAAATTTGGAGGAGCTGGAGGAAGCGACGGGGGGAGGGAAAGAACTCGGGTCGGGCCCTGGGGACGCCAAGCGCGTCACGTTCCGTCTCCCCGACCCGCCCGACGGCGCCAAAGAGGCTCTCATCCTGGACAAAGCGGTGGTCGGGTACGGCACGGGGCTCGAGCCGCTCATCACGAACGCTGCGATCAAGGTGAGCCGCGGCGATCGCTGGCTCATCGTCGGGCCCAACGGCGCGGGCAAGTCCACGCTGCTTCGAACGCTCGGCGGTAACCTTCGGCTGCAGGGTGGCACGCTGGCGCACGGCGAGGGCACGCGCGTGGGTTACTTCTCGCAGGACCTCGCGCAGGAGCTCCCAATCGACGCGACGCCGCTGGCGCACGTGTTGACGGTGGCCAGAGCCGCGGATCCGACAGTCACGGAGCTCACCGCTCGAAGCGTGCTCGGCGCGCTCGGTCTCTCGGGCGGCGCCGCGAAGGAACGAAGGATCGGGGACCTCAGCGGCGGCGAAAAGGCGCGAGTCGCCCTCGCCGCGTTCGTGCTGCGCCCGGTCAACGTCCTCCTCCTGGACGAGGCGTCCAACCACCTGGACACGGCGGCGATTGACGCACTCACCGGGGCGTTGAGGGGATGGCAAGGCGCCGTCGTCGCCGTCACCCACAACGAGACGTTCGCGGACGCCCTCGAGCCGACGTTCGTGGCGCGGGTCGAGAACGGGTCCATGAAGACGAGGATGGTCACGGGTGGGACGCGGTCCAAGAAGGATTTCTCGCCGAACGCGGTGGCCACGGGCGGGGTGGCGGGCGCGGTGGCCAAGCCGAGGAAGGCGGCGGCGGAGAGCGGCGCCAAGGGAAATCAACCGCAAATGTCGCAGGAGGAAATCGCGGCTGCCGAGGCGGCGGCCAAGGAGGCCAAGGCGGCGCGGGAGAAGGTGCTGCGGGAGGCGAGGAACGCGCCGAAGACGATCGATAAGATCGAGCGCGCGTTGGCGGTGCTGGACGACGACATCGCGGCCATCGACGCGCGGTTGATGGAGTGCGGCTCCGACGTGGCGGCGGCTCAGGAGATTCAGGTTGAGAAGGACGCAAAGACGGAGAAGGCGGCTCTGTACTACGCCGAGTGGGAACGGCTGGAGGAGGTGATGATGCAGGCTGAGGAGATCGCGGAGGAAGCGTAGTCGATCTTGTGGTTCTAACGTTGATATTACTTACGATGATAACAGACAGGCAGCGGCGAGCCCGCCCCGTATGGGCGAGCGATTCAAACACGAATAATTATGATAGTAGGGAGTCGTGGAGAAAAATTTCACTCACACCTGCGGCCGGGTCTGCACCACGTAAATCTCCCCATCCTTGACGACACCCTCGATGTCCTGCGGCACACCGTCAAGCGCCGCCTCGATCGCCACGCCAGCCTCGGCAATCTTGGACAGGAGCTCGGTCCTGAAGCCCTCGTCCCAAACCAACGGGTCGGTGGCGTAATCCGCGTGGATCGTCTCCTCCTCGTCCATCGGTACCGACTCGTACAGACCCGCGCCGGCGTAGCCCTCGAGGTCCTCGCCGTTGGAGTCGGACCTGAAGATGAGGGTCTGCCTGGGGATCTTGAGCATCACGCTCTTGCTGGGGAAGCCGATAACCTTGGGCGTCTGGCCCTTAGCCTTTTTAATCGAAAAGGAAAGCGCGCGGCCGGGGTAGTTGCCCACGAGCGCCTCGCCCAGACCCATCACAACCTCGGCGTAGAGCTCGTCGGCCTTATCCTTGGAGGATGGGTTGACGGTGTGGATGACGAACGCGTAATCCGCATCCACGACGGGCTGCACCAAGACGCTCATGCGAAGGTCGGCGTGGTCGATGCCGACGTTGCGCAGGGACACAAACGCGCGATCGTTCCACTTGGACGCCCACACGTCGGTGAGCGCGCTCCACGCCATGTCCCAGCGGTCTTCATCCTCGGGCGGCGGGATACCCGCGTCAACCATCGCAGCCTGGATCTCGTCGAGCATACCCGCGGGCGCCGCGATGCGCTTTACGCAAACGCGGCACGCAGAGAGGGACCGCTCGAGCGCCGTTTCGGAGGAATCGTCGATCGCCGCGACGAGAGACGCGAGGTCAGTTTTGACGTCCGCGTTGATCGCGTCGTCGAGGATGTGCTCCATGGTACCGAAGGGGATGACCATGGACTTGGGGAGGTTGATCCAGGACGGGATCACCCCGCCGCCGAGGCTCTCGTTGAGCGCGAGGGTGTTGATAGCCTTGGCGCCCACGACACCCTTCTTGAACTCGTCGAGAGGGACGGTGAACGCGCCGCAGAACGGAATCTTGGCGAGCTTGAGCCCCTTGGGGACGTTGGATGTCGATGCCGAGGCGCCGGTGCCCACGGCCACCGCGGAGGCGTCCACGATGTCCCACACCACGTCGTCGCCACCCGCGACGGAGGCGGACACCGCCTCGCCGTCGAGCTCGGCGAGGCCGTTCAGGACGTCCTCGTCGTAGCAGGTGGCGAAGAGCACGTTCATGTTCCTGGCGCGAACCGCCGAGTGGGAGAGGACGTCGACGGAGCAGGTGGTGAGCACGGCGACGGCGCCCGCGGGGATCTCCTCGTCGCCGCCAACCTTACTCGCCACCAGCACGGTGGGCTTGGTGAACTTCTCGTTCATAACCTCCCTGAGCGAGTGCACGTGCTTGACGTAGCCGACGGCGGGGACGGGCGAGATGATCTGCCACGCGCCCATGTCAGCCTCCGCGCGGAGCAGCGGGTCGAGGCGGGAGAGCACCAGCGACAGCGCAAACGCGGGGCCGCCGCGAATCACCTCCTCGGCGAAGAGGTCCACCGCCCAGTGCTCGATGCCGCACGCGACGCCAATCTCAGTCGCCGCGGGCTGCATCTTCGCCGCGACGTCGTCGGCGTGGAGCGCCACGGCGAGTCGCACGCGGTCCACCACAGCCTTGGCGCGGAGAGCCCACTGAGCGTCGCCGTCGCGCCTAGCCTCCTCAACCCTGCGCCACTCGATGAGCGCGAGGACGATGTCCTCGTTCGAGGTTGGGAGGGAGAGCGCGAGGTTCTCCATGACGAGACCGGAGAGCTTCATCTGGTCCTCGATGCCGTAGTTGGCCTCGCCGGCGCGCTCGACGGCGCGCCTGGCGACGTCGTCGAGGGAGAGGTCGAGGTAGAGGAGCTCGCGGGTCCACTCCTGGTCGGTGGGGTTGGCGAGGCCGGCGCCGCGGAGCTCGTGTCTGGCGTCGACGCACGCGGAGAGGAGCTGGATGGCGTCGCCGCCGCCGTTCTGGGCGACCCTCGCGTAGTTGAGCGCGGCGCTGACGCCGCCGAGACCCTTGTTGGCCGTCTTGATGCACTCGATGAGGTCCGCGCCGGAGTGAACCGACTTGAGAATCTTCAGGTAGTTTTGGAAATCCTTGATGAGGGCAACCTTCTGGCCGGGACGCGGGGTGGGCTCCTGCTTGATGGGGCGTTCGTAGGACTCGAGGCGAGCGCGGTCGATGCCGCCCTCGGTGAGAACGCGCCAGTACTCGGAGATGTCCATGTCGGACTTGAGGAAGGCGAGGTACGCCTCGCAGATGACGATGTCATCCGGGGTGGTGTTGTTGTGGAGCTTCTGGTGCCACTCCTCCATCCAGATACCCTTCATCTCCTTGATGTTATTGCGGTGCATGATGTTGAGAATCTCGTCGCGAATCTGCTGACCCTGGCCGCCCTCGCCACCCTTGCCGACGGTGCCGAGCATCAGCCTGGTCACGTCCCTCAGATGGGGCGCGTCGCAGAAGAGCTTGGCGATGACCCTGGTGAGCTTGGACTGCGCGGAGGACAGCTCGCGGGGCTTGACGTTGTAGTTGCGCTGCCACGTGAGCTTGCGGTTGGACGAGTACCTGAGCCAGACGTAAATCTTAGCAGCCGCGGCGACAGCCTTGGCGATTGACTTCTCCGAGGCGCCCGGCGCGCACTTCTGCTCGAGCATGGTGGACGCGAGGTTGAAGCGGTGCATCAGGGTCCACCAGCCGTTGCCAGCCTCTGATCGGATGATGGTCTCGAGGAGCTCGTCGGCAGCCTTGGAGTGCTGGGTGGTCGCGTAGTTGGCGTGAAAGTTGGAGTTGCCGTTCTTCTCATCCCTGAACCAGACGTCGCCGTCCGCGTTCCTGACGACAAACTGCAGACCCATGAGCTCGTCCGCACCCTCACCCGGGAGCTCGATGGAGAGCTGCTGGATCGGGTAGCAGAGATCATCCTCGATCTCGTCCTCGGCGTCGAAAGCCTCGGCGGGGAGGCACCCTTGGCCAGAGACAAACATGGTCTCGACGCTCATGTCGCTCACAACCTCCGTCATGGCGGGCCACACGGACGCCTCGGGTAAGATCCACTCCCCGGGCTCGTCCTTGGCGACGCCCCAGTGAAGCACCACGTCGTCCAGCACGTCGGTGGTGATGACCACGCTGCGGCTCACCACCCGTTTGCGCGGGCCGCTCGACGCCGACTCATCCTCCACCACGTTCTGGTACATCTGCACCAGCATCTCGGAATCATCCCCGAGCTTGTACAGACGCTGGTTCACGAGCGTGTCCGGGGCGTCGAAGCTGGCCCACCGCGACATGAACGTCTTGGCGCTGTACGTCGGCTGCTCCACCTCGTCGCCGCCGGGTCCGCGAGCGACGAGCGCTCGTAAGTCGCGATGCGCGAAGGCGTCCGAGTGGAACTCGCCAACCTGCTCGGGCGGGGGCTCGATCCACTCCTCGGGCTCGATCTCCTTCTCCTTTGCGGGCGGCGGCGCCACGGCCTTCTTGTCCTGCGATGTCCCGGGGATGTCAATCGTGGGCGCGAAGTCCTCGAGGGGCGTGGGTCTCGTCTCCATGGGCACGACGTTGGACGTGACGGTGGACGTGACCCCGTCGCTGAACTTCTCCGCGGCGTCGTCGAGCATGACGTTGGCGTCGCCCACGTTCATGGGCTCGTCGTCGCCCTCCACGGTGTCCTGGTTGTATTTGCGGCGGATGTCGTTGAGGCTGACGCCGTTGAGAACCTCGAGCTGGAGATCCAGTCGGGCCTTGGCGTACTCGGCGGCTTGCCACTCGGGGGGCGTGTCCTCGGGCATGCCGGCTTCCTCCCAGCGCACGTACGCGCGGATGCCGATGAGCTCCTCGGGGACGACGATCTGGGAGACGTCGGCGATACGATCGCCTGTGGAAAGGGGTTCGGGGGATCGTGGGTCAGAAAAGGGCCGTACGGGAAAAAACGAAAAGATGGGGGAGATCGGTTCTCGGGGCGCGGGTCAGCCGTCGGGGCGGGGGTTCACGCCTCGCGGGGTTCGTACCTTCGGCGGTCTGGCCGCCCTGCGCGCGGGTAACGGTCGCGATGGAACGCCTCGCCGCGACGGGGCGGACAGAGGCGCGCAGCGCGGAGGCGCCGCGCGCGGTCCTGGATCCCGCGGCATAGAACTTCGGCGCCCCCACGACACTGGCTCCGCCCATCGCGGTAGCCGCCATCGCCGCGCCTTACGCGGAGCGAAAAGGGGTGGGCCTCGAGCTCTTGTACGAGTGCGAGGGATACTTCGCGAAGTGTGTGACTCCGCAAACGTCGACGACGGGTTGAGGTGCCGTCGCGAGTGGTCGAACGACGGAATGAGCCGCCGCTTTGAAGTTGAGAGGCCGCGCGAAAAAAATATCCCGATCGAACCGTCGTTTTCGGACGTTTTCGTGCGCGTATGGGCAAATAGGACACAAATTTCGAAATAGCGGTTTGAATCGCGATATTTTTTTCAAATCGCACCGACCAAGATTTACCCTGCGCACTTTTCGATACGATCCAATGAGAACGCTGAAATTTTGATTGTGCTGACTCAGGAAGGAAAGACAGTGATCGAGAGGGAGTTTCAGCAGAATGTCTATTTGCTAATTAGAGAATGTCTGTTTGCTCACCCAAACGCGATTTTCCGGGGTGACGTTGTAAAAAGGCACGTTTTCTTGCCGACAGGCGTTGCCGAGTGTTTAGGGGTCGCGACGTCCGCTCGGTGTCCGCTTCAGTAGTGAACGGCGGGCGTCGTAGGGTTTCGGAGTGGAGCGGTTTCGGGTTCAGCGCGAGGAACCGGTCACTCGAGTCCACGCCGAAGACTCGAAGGATGTCCATCGCCGAGGACACCCAGGCGGAAGACCACGACGATGCGGAGCGAGCCTTTGCGCTGCAGAACGCGGCGTTCCTGCTGCAGCTCTTCACGCTGGCCACCGCGTTCGTCATCGGGCTGGGGATCAAGCACCTGAACATCCACTGGATACACGAGGCTGGCGCCACGATTCTGCTCGGCGTGCTCGTCGGTCTGATGATCAGCGGGTCGTCGGTGTCCGACGAGATCACCGACTGGCTGGACTTTGACGAGAGCGTGTTCTTCTTCCTCCTCCTCCCGCCCATCATCTTCGAGGGGGGATACTCGCTGCGCACTAAACCCTTTCTGTCCAACTTCGGCGCGATTTGCGGCCTGGCGTTCGCGGGCACGACGATATCCACGTTCGCGATAGGCTTCTTCGTCTGGATATGCGGCGGCATGGGCATCTGCTACGGCTTGCCTTTGCTCCACGCGCTGGTCTTCGGAGCGCTCATCTCCGCCACGGATCCCGTCACCGTGCTCGCCATCTTCCAGGAGCTGGGCGTCAACACGGAGCTGTACTCGCTGGTGTTCGGCGAGTCCGTCCTGAACGACGCGGTGGCCATCGTGCTGTACAGGACCCTCGTCAACTTCAACAACAAAGGGGTCACGTTCGTGTCGCTGATCGAATCCGCCGGTTTCTTTTTGGTCATCTTCGTCGGGTCCCTCGCGGTGGGGGTGCTGTTCGCGGTGAGCGCCACGCTCTTCTTCAAGCTGCTCAACAGGCACGGCGCGCACGACGGGCACGTCACGTTGCTGCAGAAGTACTCGCACGTGGAGATGGCGCTGGTGATGATCGCGCCTTACGCGGCGTACGCGGCGGCCGAGTCGATGAGCCTCTCGGGTATAGTCGCCATCCTGTTCTGCGGTATGGTCATGGCGCACTACACGGTGCCGAACCTGAGCCCGGAGACTGCGACGAACTCCAAGGTTGTGTTCAAGGTTCTCGCCACCCTCGCGGAGACGTTCGTGTTCATATACATGGGCGTCGCGATGTTCCTGGAGGAGGAGAAGTGGTCGATGGTTCCCTTCGTCGCGGTGGCCATGGTGGCGTGCGCGGGCGGGCGCGCGTTGAACGTGTTCCCGGTCATACGGTGGGTGAACGAGAAGCGCCGGCCCGCGCGACGCGTCCCGGAGAACCACACGAAGATGCTCTTCGTCAGCGGTTTAAGAGGCGCCATCGCCTTTGCGCTGGCGAGCACGACGATTCGGGACTTGGGCGAGGCTAGCGGCAAGGTGATTCGCACGGCGACGCTGTGCATCGTCATCTTCACCGTCATCTTCGTGGGCGGCTCGTGCCACTACCTGTCGGCGCGGTGGGACCTCGGCGCGGACAGCGCGTGGGCCACCCTGGGCGACGAAGACGGCGAACGCGGATCGAGACGGGGAGGAAAAGAGAGGAGGTCTGAAGGCGAGGGACAGGGCGGCCCGGGCTTAACGGGCGACGTCCACGCCGCTCGGGACGGACCGCACGAGGAGCTCATGCCGGAGTTCAGGGTGGAGACGTTCGAGGAAGGGTACGCGGCGGCCAAGGCTGAGATCGGCGAGGCTATGCGGGGCCAGGAAACTAACAACTACGGGGGCAGGGTGCGAGCCGCGGCTAAGGCGCTGGGCAAGGTGGCCGCGGTGACGGACGCCGCGAGCGTCATGTCCGACATCGACGCGCGGTTCCTCCGTCCGTACCTCACGATCAACGGGTCACGCGCGGGGAGCAGGCGGGCGTCGCCGGAACGGTCACGGCCGCCGTCCAGGACCGCGAACGGCGGCGGAGGAGGAGACGCGGGTGGCGGCGGGGACGCGTATGGACAAAGGGACGCGGGTAGAGGCGGAGACGCTTCGAATGCAGCCGACGGGTTTGAAGCTGTGCCGATGGACGGGCCGGTCGACGCGTCGCCGGGTGATCCAATTGGCCGGCCGGTGTCCCCGGAGACGCCGCTCGGGCTGCCGGGGTCGCCCGCGCCGGTGCGACCGCCCAGGGCTCCGCCCTCGAACTAGATTACAGCACGACCCCACGAAAGCCCGTGGCGTCCTCGCACTTGAAATAAAACGATAACGTTCCGACGTTTTAGCTCCACAACAGTGCGCCTCTTCACACCGGGTTCCGACGGCGTCGCCCAATCTCGGGTTCGGAGATGAGACGCGCCGCCGCGTATGCCTTCGCTCGCGCGGTCCGCGCCTCGGTCAGCCGGGAGGTCGCGCCGGGGACGTCGCGCGTCGCGCCTCTAGTAGCCGCGCGACATCGAGGAACCCGCCCGATGAGCTCGATCACGGAGGACCAGCAACAGCGTCTGCTGGAGCACTACGCGGTGGGTCTCAGGGGGATCCTCGCGGAGCACGACGACCTGACCGATCCGGCGCTGACCCAGAAGATGCGCGCGCTCAGGGACGACGCGCCGGTGCGCCTGGAGCACAGGTTCTGGGGCGCCCAGTTCTTCGCGATGGCCTTCGGGCACGAGCTGGGCTTCGCCGCGGCGCACCCGCCGGCGCTGCGTGCCATCTTCAACCTCGGGGTCGTCGCCGCTGAGCACGGGCTCGTACCTTTCCAGGCGATGCGATCGGCGCACGGGCAGCTCGCCAGGCTCGGCGTGCTCCGCTGCGACAGGGTCGATCCCGAGTACAACAAGATGTACAACGTCCTGAACGGCGAGGAGGGCGAACGCGAACCGGGCTGGAACCTGGCCACCCCCAAGGCGGCGACGCCGTGGGAGTTGTTCGCCTCCGACCGCATCCGCGTCGCCGCGAGGGAGGCGGCGGTAGGGCTCGTGGCGCGCGGCGCGGCGGTCGTGGACGACGCCCTGGGACCGCGCCTGGCCTCAGCCGCGTCGGCGGCGCTCGAGAGACACGCGGGCGACTCCCGGCCTCTCTTCTCCGCGGGGCAGCTGGACCAGACGGGCCGGA
>Ga0115571_1001625_pt1 | contig 15611 bp, 7 predicted proteins | sample COGITO_mtgs_1205_FD_87293 | JGI IMG/M metagenome (GOLD analysis project Ga0115571, IMG submission 87293) | Pelagic marine microbial communities from North Sea - COGITO_mtgs_120531 | ecosystem: Environmental > Aquatic > Marine > Epipelagic | place: Germany:Helgoland, sampling site Kabeltonne...
AACCTCCTCGACGTTGCACGCGGCGTCTCCCACCTCGCCCCTGACCTGCCAGGCGGGCGCGGCCAGGCTCCCGACCGCGGTCGCGGCCGGGATCAACTCCGACGCGACGCACATGACGAGGAGTGCGAGCGCGGTCCATCGCCAGCTCGGCACCCGCCGCGCCATAGTCTCCGTCGTCTCCGTCGCGGGCTCTCTCTCCTATGAAGCAGACAAAGATGATGATGAAGGTGGCAGAAACGAGACTCGGAACCGGCTGAACTCGTGGATCTGGGTCAAGTCACCTCCCGCGGAAATCGCGTGTCTCGTCCAATGAAAACGAACCACGAAGATGGATGAATTTCGCAGTCCTCGTTCACAACAGGAGCGCACCGGCAGACGGCGGACGGCTCCAGCGATTGTTCCCATCGAGATCCAAGGTGCGCACACGTCCCGCCCTCTCTTCCGACCTCGACGAACGCGCTCGTTCCGTCGGTCGCCCGGAGGTCTACCCTCCGTTCTCCGGGTCTTTTCAAATCTCCCGGGAGAATCTCGTCAACGCGTGCACACGTGTCCGCGACCTCCCCGGATCCACGACTGTGCACCGCACACACGGGCGTTCGGGCACCTTCGGAGCCATCGCACGTGTCGTGATACCCCACAGACCACGAACGTCTCTCCAAACCCGCGTAATACGATTCGCGTCGCCCTCGACTCACCTCCGCGGCTTCGCTTCTCTCGCAGGATAAACAACGGCAAACTTAATTTCCAAACCTAAGCCACGATGAGGACCCACCGCGTGTGTCTCTTCCTCGCCGCGGTCATGCTGCTGCTCGTCGCCCTCCCCGGCGCGACCGCGGCTCGCATCGTCCCCTCAAACACCCTCCACCTCAAGCAGCTGCGCCACGCCGCCGCCGCCAAGATCACCGAGCTCAAAGCGGCGCTGGGTCACGAGGCGAAGTCGGAGGTTGAGTCCGTCCGAGACGTCTTCCACGAGTGGACTTTGAAGCACGGCAAGACGTACGATAGTGAAGAAGAGAAGGAGCTCCGCATGAGAATCTTCGCGGATAACCACGCGTTCGTCGCGAGGCACAACGCCGAGTACGAGAAGGGCGAGCACACGCACTTCGTCGGGCTGAACCACCTCGCCGATCTCACCAAGGATGAGTTCAAGCGGATGCTGGGCTACGACCGTACCCTCCGCGCACCCCGCGCCCCCGTCGACGCCTCCACCTGGGAGTACGCCGACGTGACCCCGCCCGAGACGATCGACTGGGTCGCCGAGGGAGCGGTGACCCCCGTCAAGAACCAGAAGCAGTGCGGCTCGTGCTGGGCGTTTTCCACCACCGGCGCCGTCGAGGGCGTCAACGCCATCAAGACCGGCAAGCTCATCTCCCTCAGCGAGGAGGAGCTCATCTCCTGCTCCAAGAACGGCAACATGGGATGCAACGGCGGGTTGATGGACAACGGGTTCGAGTGGATCGTCAACAACCGCGGCATCGACACCGAGGGTGAGTGGGAGTACGTCGCCAAGGTTGAGAAGTGCGGCTTCTTCCGCCGCCACCGCCGCGCCGTCGCCATCGACGGCTTCAAGGACGTCCCAACCAACGACGAGGACTCGCTCATGAAGGCTGTGTCCCAGCAGCCCGTGTCCGTGGCCATCGAGGCGGACCACCAGTCGTTCCAGCTGTACGCCGGCGGCGTGTACTCGGCCAAGGACTGCGGCACCGAGCTCGACCACGGCGTCCTCCTGGTTGGCTACGGCGTCGACCCGAGCTCCAAGAAGCACAAACACTTCTGGAAGATCAAGAACTCCTGGGGCGAGGCCTGGGGCGAGGATGGCTACATCCGCATCGCCAAGGGTGGCAACGGCCTCGAGGGCCAGTGCGGCGTCGCCATGCAGCCCTCCTACCCGACCAAGATGGGCACCACGCCCCTCGGCGAGCCCACCCTCTTCGAGAAGGGCGAGGAGCTCCTCGACAAGGGCATGGACTTCCTCCAGAAGTTCGCCGAGTTCAACGGCGGGGATTGATTTGTGAAGTGATTCTTTCGAACCGAGTTCGGTTGTAAAACTAGTGATCCGAAGCACCCACGTGTTGTAATGATGATCCGAAAATTGAAATAAGGTTACTAACAAGTGGATGCGAACTCGAGGTCGCACGCGGCTGTTTAGTGTCGCGCGAAAACTCACTCTCGGTTTCTGCCTCGGCGTGCTCACGCTTCCGTCTTGGCTTTCTTCTCCGCGAAGAATGCATCCTTGGCGCGGATGAACTTGTCGTCGTCCTCAGGCGCCCAGATCAAGTTTCCGTTGTCCAGCTGGATCTGGTACGGCGCGGTCACGCCGGGGGGCATGAAGTCGTCGCGGTACAGGTGCGCGGTGACCTTGCCGGCGACGAAGCCATCGCCGGTGCGGCACTCGACCGCGTCGCCGACGGCGAACCGAAGGGCGAGCTTCCTCTTCGCGATCAGCTCCGGGGTCTGGATGCACGCGAGGAACCCTTCTTTGAGCTCGTCATGGTCCAAGTTCTTGCCGATGAAGACGAACTTGGACTCGCGTTTCTCGTCGTCGGCCCACGGCGCGTCGAAGTTGCCGTTGAAGATCATGTGGACGGCCTGGAACATGAAACGCTCGTCGCAGTCTGCGACGTTCAGCACGCCCTTCATGCGGTACAGGTCCGTACCTCTGTTCACCAGGAGGTAGTTGACCCACCGCTGAAGCGCGTCGAGGTCGAGGGGCCTGTCCTCGACGACGCAGATGGAGGAGACGGTGTCGTCGTGCTCGTGCTCGTTTTCGGTGTTGAGGAACTCGGGGTCCATGTCCACCGTCTTCTTCAGGTCAAAGGCGTGGATGTCGAGGACGGAATCGACGGAGACGTTGGAGCGCTCGGCAGTGACGATGGGCGCGGAAGAGTTGATGGACTTGAGCCTGGCGGTGATGCGCTTCACGTCGGCTTCGTCGACGAGATCCATCTTGTTGAGAATCATTCGATCGGCGAAGGCGACCTGCTCGATCGCCTCGTTCTCGGCGCCCTCGGGCTTCTCCTCGTCCAGGTGCTGCTCGATGTGCTTGGCGTCAACGAGGGTGACGATACCGTCCAGGCGAAAGTGCTCCTGGACGCCGTCGTCGACGAAGAAGGTCTGTGCGACGGGCGCTGGGTCCGCCATTCCAGTGGTCTCGATAAGGATGCAGTCGAGTTTAAGGTTTCCGGCTGCGATGCGGCCGGAAAACTTGTTCAGCACCACGACCAGGTCCTGGCGCACGGTGCAGCAGATGCAGCCGTTCATCATCTCGACGATCTCCTCCTCGATCTGCGTCTTCGTGTTCTTGGCCATGAGCGCGTCGTCGATGCCGACGTCGCCGAACTCGTTCTCGATGATCGCGATCTTCTTGCCGTGGTTGCTGGTCAGGATGTGGTTCAACAGGGTGGTCTTTCCGCTGCCGAGGTAGCCGGTCAGGATGGTGACGGGCACTCGGGAATCCTTGCTTGTCGTCGTCATCGTTTCTTACGTGGGTTTCTTACGTCGAAGGGGGCGTGCGGGTGGGTTTGTCGGCGGGGTGCGTGCCGGGAAGATCTCACGACGCGTTACGAAAACCTAGAAAAAATTGGACTTTTATGAAAGCGCCCTCAGACGACAATTTTGGCTGTGTGATCAAATAGTCAGAGACCCCACTGCCGTGATAACTCACAAAACGCATAGCTTCAGACTCGAATGCTGTAGAACGAATTTCCGGCGCTCCTCACGGCCTCGAGAACGTCTTCCGAGGCACGAGCGACGCGCCGCCGTCCGACACGCACGTCCTGATGAACCTGTTCCTCCTGGCTGGGTCGCACGCGGTGACGCGGGCGTGAACGTCGCCGCAGGAGCCGCACCGCGACGTGTTCATGAGGTTCGTGTTTCGCACCCGCGTCTCGCACGCCGCCGCGGTGTGCCCCCGTTCGCCGCAGTCGTCGCACGTGGCGCCCACCTCGTGACGAGCGACGGTGCTGTTGACGGCGAAGGCGTGGTAGTACCCGCGCTTGTTCCCGGAGAGGCTGTCGTGAAGATGGTGTTTGAGTTTGGAGGCACGGTCAGTCGACGGCGGGAGAGGCTCGTGGGACGGGATAAGTCATTGTCCAGGTTGGATGATTTTGCGTGTCCACGTCGACTTTGGAAAGGTATGGGGATCCAGGGTATGGCTTACCCGCGCACGGCGCTCGTCGAGGGGACGATCGGCTTGCAAAGGATACGAGTCACGGTAGACATCACGGTAGACATGCGCGTCTCGGATGTTCCAAAGTGTCTCATCAATCAGCACCTCGTGTTGGGTTTCAACGTTTGCGAGTTTTCACGATCACTTGGAAAAAATGCAACCTTCTTGTACTGATCTTGAGTCAATAGACCTCCAAATAAAGAGTGTGCTTATCTGAACGCGTTTTAGGGATTCTCATTGAAAATTGACCGTGGACCCTTGGTGTCCCTTGGTATAACTCATGCGCTTGTCTTCACCCTCGACACACGTGGCCGCCCCCGACCGTCTCGCCTCGTCCCGACGCCCGCCCACACGACTGCACGGCATATCGTCGCGACGATGGACCTCGCCGGACGTGACTTCCCCACCCTACGGGTCACCCCCGTCGACGCCGATGGGACGCGACTGAAATCCGGAAAGATCAACCTCGCCGACGAGCTCCTCGGGTCCCCAGCCGTGATTCACTTCTACGACAGTGGATGAGGCGGGTGCCGGCCGGTCGCCGAACAGATGCGGAAGTGGAGCGTCGCTCCCGCACACGACGTGGGGAACGCGCGCTTCGTCTGCATCTGCGTCGACCGTTCGGCACAACGCACCGCCAAAGAGTTCCAAAAGCTCTACTTTGACGGTGGAAAAGTATTAAATACCCTCATCGATTGCAACGAAGACTTTCCGACGTTCCAGGCGCAGCTCGGGTGCCAGGGACTGATCGTGCTGGACGCCAACGGGGTCTTCGCGACGTCCAAATCCCCGCCGTTCCTCCAGTTCAGAGGCCAAGCCTTTGAGTACGTCGAGAAACTCCTGCAGACACTAGCCGACGAAGAAGAATCGCACTTGGTTGACAAGGAGGGAGGATCATTGGAAGCGCAGGCGCCGACGAGGCCCCCGCCCGCGGTTGCCTGCTGCAACGGCAGCTGTGCGCGGGCTACTGATGACTCCGACGACGCAGCACCGCAGTCGTACGATCTGCCATCGACCGGCCACGGTGCGATGGACGCGGAGCACGCCGAGCTCACAGCCGCCATGATCGTAGCCACGAGCTCGAGCACCCTGGCGTCGGTCACCATGCTACACGAGATCTTCGCGGCACACGCCTCACACGAGGAGCGATTGATGCGCGACTCGGGGTTTGGTGAGTCGCACAACGCCGGGTTCTCGGCGCTGGAGTCCCACGCCAAGGACCACGCCGCCATCTGCGACACGGCGACACGTGCGATGAAAGAGGCCGACGTCGACGGAATCGTGCCAAAGACTTCGGTGCGCGTACTGTGCGCACGGATTGTGGAACACGCGAAGACGTACGATGCCCTGTACGATGGACGCCTGGCCGTGGAGACGTAAGTGGTGTATTTATACGCAGGTACACACGGGGGAGGATGCGACGGATGTATGATGCGTTGAAGTGACGTCGCACCGGGGAAAATCTTTGAACAGAGTCCCGGCGCGACCGATTGAATTCACAGCGCACGCACCAACGCTTCCATCCCCTTGATCCAAAGCACCCACACACTTGTAATGATGATCCTTTATCCTTTCAAAATTCAAATAACTAGTCTATGAGCGGCTATGAGGTCTAGGTGGTCGGCAGCGACGTGCACGGTCCTGTGACGGGAATGGGGAAGCGAGGTCAGGACGTGGTCGGGTCGTTCGATCGGGCCGAGCGCCGTGTCTCAGTCGGGAAAGCATCTGAAGGATCCATTGGAGTTAATTGTTATGGATTCATCGGACAAGGCCGCCAAGCACAAGTCTCACCAAAGGTGCGATGACGCGTATCGTCACGTGCTTTCCCGAGTCGAGTGAAAAAAATCCGTGTCGAGTCGAGGGTCAGTCCTATCGATCAAACATCAGTTGAAGGTTCTACGAACCGCCATCAAAATTAGCATGTTGATGTTCATCACTCCCAAGACTCTCGCGGGTCGTGCAACTTGCCGTCGTGGACACTCACCTTTCAGTCCTCCAGGAAATCCATGCGCTTGAGCATCTCGCCCTTGGCCATGTCGGCCGCCTTCTCCGCCTCCCTCTCGCGCTTGATCTCCTCGTTGCTCACCTCGGTGAGCCCGTCCGTCTCGATAGCCTCGTCGATCTCCCCCATAAGCACCACGTTCTCACCCCTCACGATGTATAGACCGAGGGGGATGTCGCTGTAGGAGGAACCCACGATGATGCGCTCCGCCGCGTTCTCCAGCACGATGTTGGCAAACTGATCGAACGAGCGAAGAAAGCCGATGATCTTGGACCCGTCCCTCAGCACCACGAGGATCTTCTTGTCGAGCTCCTCCACGAGCGACGCGACCGCGGAGACCTGCCAGGCGTCAACGGCGCCACCGGACATCTTTTGGTCGATGATAAGATCCAGGGACGGTCAGTCGTCGCCCGGAGTTGTGGAAAACCTAAATCCAACGGCACGGTGAGAACCAAAACTCGAGTTGGCAAAAAACGGAGGTGACAGAGGCACACGCGCCCGGCAGAGGCGGGCGTGATGCAGGAAGAGGACGACGAGTGGGGAGCGTTCGGGGGCGCCGCGGATCGGAGTATCACCGCGGAGCCCACGGATCCTCCCCGGGACGTCCCCACAGCGCACGGTGACGGCGTCGAAGGGCCGAGCGTCACCCCCGTTGTTGGCGATCGGTCGGTGCAAGACGACGCCGACTTCGCCGACTTCGAGGCTGCCCCCGCGGCCCCGGCGGCGGTGGATGACGACGATGAGTTCGGGGACTTCGCCGAGCAGCCTCCCGAGCCCACGGCGGTGACCCAGCCGGGGCCGGGGCCGGTGGACGGAGGGGACGAGGACGAGTTTGGCGACTTTGCATCCTTCGACGAGGCACCCGCTCCCCCTTCCCCTCCTCCTCCCACGCCTCCGGTCTCCGTCGCGGTCGGTTCAGCACGGGATCTAGCGGCGCTCCGAGGGGATGATTTCACCGCCGGGTGCTCGGAAGCGCTCAGGGTCGCCTTCCCCCACGTCCCGGGGCGCGAGGAGGCCCACGTCGAGTACGAGGACATGAACGTCGACGCGGGGATGTCGCTGAGCGACGCGGTGACTCGGGCGGCGGGGGCGCGCGGCGGCATGGAAGCGGGGTACGCGACGCTCATGGCGGCGTGTGTCGGGGGTGAGATGCGTGGCGTGCCCGTGGCGATGCCGGCGGGACCTCCTCCTCCTCCCGAGGAGGTGGTGGCACCCGAGGTGGCACCCGCCGCGGACATGTTCCAAGGGATGAGCCTCGAGGATGCACCTCACCCTCCGGATCCTGAGCCCGAGCCTGAGCCTGAGCCAGAGCCCGTACAAGAGGAGGTGGCTGATTTTGCGAGCTTCACGCCCCCTGCGCCGGCACCGGTGGGGGAGAGCATGTTCGGTGGGATGGAGATTGCTGAGCCCGCTCGCGAGGAGGTTGAAGATTTCGCTGACTTTGCGGCCGCCGCCCCGGAGCCAGAGCCAGAGCCTGTGATGGAGCCAGAGCCAGAGCCTGAACTCGAGCCGATGGCCGAGGTTAAGGAATCAGCCATGGAGGAAGAGGCGGTTCAAGAGTGGGGAGCTTTCGGGGATGCACCTACACCGGAGCCCGATCCGGAGCCTGAACCCGAGCAGGAGCCCGCCGCGGCTGAGGAAAATCTCTTCGGCGCGTTTGAATCCACTCCGCCGCCGCCGGATGTTTCCGAACCGGCGGACGCCGTGGACGACGGGTTCGCCGACTTTGAGGCTGCCGCTCAACCCGTGGAGAGCCCCGCCGCGTCCGTACCCCCCGCGGCTTCCTTCGACGACCTCTTCGGACCGACGGAGAACAAGCCGATGTCGATGTCGACCGACGACATCCCCTCGGTGGTTGCGGTGGAGGCGCCGGTTGAGACGGAGGCGGATGGCGACGACGGGTTTGGGGATTTGGACGCGGCGCCGTCACCCGCGGACGTTGGAGACGTTCTGGACGCACCGGCAGTTACGGAGCCGTCGGTTACGGAGCCGTCGGTTACGGAGCCGTCGGTTGAGGAGCCTTCGGTTGAGGAACCAGTGCAGCCGGTTGAGGAACCAGTGCAGCCGGATGAGGAACCAGTGCAGCCGGTTGCCGCTGCGCCCGAGCCGTCGATCGACGACCTGTTTGGTGCGCCGATCGAGGACAAACCCCTCGAGATGGACATGTTCCAGATGCCGGCGGCTGCCGTCACGGTAACCGTGCCGGAGCCGGCGCGGGATGACTTTGGCGCGTTCGAGTCCCACCCCATCGCTCCGGACACCGCTCCGGACACCGACGACGGCTTCGGCGACTTTGCCGCTCCGACGGACCCGCCGGCGCCGGCCATCACGGACGACGCCTTTGGAATCTTTGAGCAGTCCACCACTCCGACACCGCCGACGCAGGCGCCGAAGGACCCGTTCGCGGACTTCGCCTCGCTCATTTAGATGATTAGCGCATATATAGCTCTCAAAACAACCTAACAGTTAAACTAAAATCGAACCTGCGCGTTTCCCTTGATTGACAGGAAACCGACTTCGTTCCTCAGCTTCTCAATCTCCCGCGCCTGTTCGTTGACGACCGCCACGAGGTGATCGCGCTCGGCCGTCTCCCTCTTCTTCGCCGCCTCGGGATCCACGAACGCCGTCTTCCTGGTGCTCACCAGCTCGCGAGTCAGGTCCCTTTGCCGCCGAGTCAGGTCCGCCACCTGCTCCAGGCACTCGGTGTTGGCCGCCGTCTTGTGGTGCATCTCATCCACGGCGTCGGATAAAGCCTGCGCCCACTGCCTCATCTCCGCCGCGTTGGCCTGCTCCGTGTCCCGGAGCTTAGCCTTGAGCGCCTCCACGGGCTTCTTGGGGATCATGGCAACCTCCAGCTTCTCCAAATCGATCAGGCTGCCGTACTTGAACATCTGCGTGTCGATGGCCCTCGCGTCGAGACCCGCGTTGCGCCTCTCGTATTCCTCCTTGGTGTTCTGCATGGCGACAAAGTCCTTTCGGAGCTGCGCCTGCGTCTCACGTAGCGCGGATTTGTCCTCGATGAGCTCGTCGATGCGGCGCCTGAGCGAGGTCCTCGTCTCCCTGGAGAACACCAAGCCGTTGTCCATGGAAGTCGGCAGCTTGCCCTCGTGGAGGTACTCGAGCTGCCTGGACCGGAGCATGACGGTGACGTCCACGTCGTTGTTCAGGCGCCGTTGCTTTTCGAGCCTATAGTTTTCCAGGTCAACCTCGAGCTTCTCCACCACGACGTTCGCGGCCTTCTCCTTCTTCTTGACGCCGTCGAGCTCCTTCTTCATCGCGTCAATCTCCTTGGTGAGATCCTTGATGACGTAGTGCTCGTCCAGCCGCCGCTCCCTCAACTCCAACACCGAATCGTAGAGCTCCTCCTCGCACCCCTCGGGCAGGAACTCCTCCTCGTCCTCCTCAGAGTCGTACTCGGAGTCGTCGTCCTCCTCCTCCTCGCTGTCGCTCCCCGCGTCGGAATCGCGGGGCTTGACCCGGCGAACCTTCTTAAGAAAGTACTTGAAGAGAATCGGGCGGTGCTCGTCATCGGATGAAACGAGGTTGTCGAAGCTGGCGATGACCTTGTCGCGCTTGGCGGTGACGCCGTCGCGCTCGTCAATCTTGAGATGAAGCTCCTCCTCGCGGCGCTCGATGTCGTTGCAGAGGTCGGCGTGCGCCTGGATGCTCTCCTCGAGCCGACCGTCGAGTTCGTTCTCCTTCTGCTCAAACTTTTTGAGCATGATGAGCTCGCGGTTCAGGGTGAGCTGCTTCATCTCGGCAACCTTCAGCTCGTACTCGACGTCAGCCTTCTCGCGGCGCATGGCTCGAAGGGTGGCGTCGAAAGATGCGACCGTCTGTCGGCGCTTGGTGACGAGGTACGCGCGCTCGTGCTTCAGCCCGGCGTGAACAGTCGCGTTCTCCGCCTCCTCAAAGGGCGTAGCCGGCGCCGCCGCGGCGAGCGACTCGCGCGGGTGAGCCTTAGCCTTGGCCTTGGCCGCCAAGGAGTACTCATCGTTGGCGTCGTCCTTGCCCGCTGACTTGCGCGCGTCGCCCTCCTTCTCCTCCTTCTCGTCCTTCTTCGCGCCGCCACCGCCGAACCCGCCAAAGTCGCCACCCCCGCTCGCCGCCGCCGCCGCAGCCTTCTGCTCCTCGTCGTAAGCCTTGAGCTCCTCGTCGGTCGCGGCCGCCCGGAACTCCGCGGGGTACTCGTCCGCGAGTGGCGTGGCGCTGAAGGGCTCGGTGAGGACGGACAGCGCTTCGAATCCCTCGGGCTGGTCGGCGTCGTCGAGCCGCACGGTGATCTCCGCGATTCTCTTCGCCGACGACTGCACGTCCTCAACCGCGGACTTGCGGACGGCTCGAAGCGCCAGAAACCGTCGGTTGAACTCCATCTTGATCTCGTGCACAGCCTCCTCGAGTAGCAGCATCTGGCGACGTTTGCGGTCGTAGAACTGCTGGTCTTCCTCGGGCACGACGTAATCGGGCTCCGACTTGAGCTTGAAATCTCCGCGGGTCCGGTTAGCCTCCTCGATGGCGGCCAGATCGTCGGGGTTCTCGTACTTTGGATCGGGTTTTGACGCGTTGAACTCGCGCCACTCAGCCTCCCTCGCCTTGCGCTTGGCGCGCTTCTCCGCGTACTTGCCCTCACTCATGAGCTCAGCCTCGGGATCCACCTTTGGCTCCGTGTCATCCTCGGCGACGTTTTTCCTGAAACTCTTACCCGGGGTGAGACCCGCCCTCGCGCCGGCGCCGGCAGTCTTGCGCTGAAGCTCCGTGGTGTGGCACCGCTCGATGTCCGCGCGAAGTGCCTCGCTGAACCTGGCCACCCTGAAGCTGGTGACCGCGAACGAGCGTCGACCGGATCCGAACGATCGAAGCACCACCCGCTCCGACTCGACGGGGTCCAAGAAAAAATCTTGAAGGCGCTTGAGCTGCAGGTCGGCTCGTTCCTTGAGCCACGCAAATTCAGCCTTGACCATCTCCATCTTGCCCTGAGTCTCCGCCTCGACAACCTCGCGGATCCCCGGGTCTACCTCGAATGCCTCGCGGGGCAGGCGCTCGTGCGGAGGCTTGGCCTCGTTCTCGGCGAGGAGAGCCTGGAACTCGCCCCGGAGCTTGTCGACGTAGCCCCTCACGCCGAGCTTTGCCTCCTCGGCAGCCTCGCGGGCGATGTCCTCGGCGAGCTTGATCTTCTCCTCCTCGTACGAGTACTTAGTCGGGTCCGTGATGTCCTCGACGGCGGACGTGGGCTCCTCGGCGACAGTGGCCACCTTCTCGGCGTCGGACGCGGGGACCCTCTCCGCCAACAAGCCGGCGCCAATCTTCTGCGCAAAGAAGGAGCCGTCGCTGGACGTCGAGAGGAGGAACGAGTCGTCCCTGGTGACAGCCGCGCCCGTGACTGACCCGTAGATGCCGTCGTGCACAGCCCCGACCCAGTACGACTTGCCCCTGGAGGGTGCCACGCGCACGGTTCCGTCCTCGAACGCCTGCACGCTGAGCTTGCCGCTGACGCTGGCGCGGGTGAGCGTGAGCGCCGACTGCCTCGTCTTTGTCCCCCGCAACGGATCCTTGGCGCCAAACTGGCACTCCCATATCTTACCCGCGGCTTCGCCACCCAGCGCGAGCTCGAAGTTACCGCCGGAGAACGGGACGTAACCGATGTGTCGCACCGGGTACACGGCGATCCTCTCAGCCTCGTCCATCTCCTTCTGCAGCTGCTCAGCCTCCAACTCCATCACCCGCTTCTGCTCGATGATCGCCGCCTTCTCCTCCGCATCCGCCGCGTCGCGCTCGTCGCCCACGGGGGGATACCTACCCTCGACGATAGACATGGCGGTGGGCACCGGTCGGTTGAACTTGTAGTGCGTCGCGGTAGGTTCAAACTCGTACGTGACCGTGGAGTCCACCGAGTCGGGCTGCCCGGGTTTCCAGTTGGGCGCCTTCATCTCAAACGCGTGCCCGCTCTCGCAGCCGACGAGGAGCTTGGGGTCCTTCATGTTCTCGTGCCACTGGATCGCGGAGACACCGCCGGGAGCCTTGGCGAAACCGATCGGGGTGAGCGTCACGCCCGGCAGCTTGGGAGCCTTAGGGGGGCTCTTGGGGTACTTGGCGGCGAGGAAGAAAACCGTCCCGTCGCTCGAGCCGGTGGCCAAGACGTTTCCGTCGGGGGAAAACCGAACCACCGTCACCTTCTTGCTGTGGGGCTTGAAGCAGTCGATCACCTTGAACCCGTCGGAGCACCGGAGCAGGATACGAACGACACCGTCGTCGAAACCGGCGACGATCGTTCGCTGCGAACCGTCCACGTACGCGGGTGCCATCTGGACAAAGGTGCATCCCGCGCAAAATTTGTGGCGGTACACCTCGCGCTTCTCGGCGTACGCCCAGAGCCGAACCGTGCCGTCCGAACCCGCGGTGACGGCGTGGTCGCTCACGGCGGAGACGTCCATGCCGTTGATGCTACCGCCGTGGAAGCTGGTGAGGCGGGTGGACTCGCCAATCTCGCCATCCTCCCCGACGGCGACGCGAACGATGCCGCCGTTTGCATCCTGCACCAGCCAGTGGTCGGGCTCCGTGGTGATGATGCTCTTGACGTTGCAGAGCCCGCCGGCACCGTCACCGATGGCAGCCTCCCTGATTGGCTCGATGAGCACTTCGATCTGGTCATCATCGGGTTCCGCGTCGCGCACGGTGGCGTAGTCCCACCACCTCACGTGCCCGTCCGCGCCGGTTGTCGAGATTGTCTTGGTCGCGTTGTCAAACCGCACAACCTCAATCATACCCTCGTGGCAGGGTTTGAACGCGCCACCCTCACCGTCCGGCCTCACGATCACGGCACGGATCAAACCACCGTCCCATATGAGGAGCGTTCCCGTCTCGGTGCCGGAGACCACCTTACCGTCGGGGAGCTCGGCGTAGCCCGAGATGTCGGAGAGGTCGACGTTGCCGAACCTGCCGATGTCGCCCTGCAGCTTGAGGCCCGTGAAGGTGCCCGCCATCTTCCAGAACCTGATGTGACCGGTACCGGACGTGTAGAGGTACCCCGGGAACACGGGGGAGAACGATACGTCGTAAACCTCTTGCGAGAACGCCTTGCTTCGGAGCACGATGCTCTCCTTGTCCCAGTCCCAAATCGTGATCATAAAGTCGGGGTAGTTGCCGACGGTGGCGAGCTTTGAGCCGTCGGGGCTGAACCTTCCGCACGAGTACACCTCCTCGGTACCGCCAGTCATGACGCGCACTAAACGCAGCGACGGGTACTCGTACATGTACACGTTGGGGTTCGTGCCCTTCTCACCCACGGCGAAGTATTCCCTGGTGGGGTGAACCATGACCATGCCCACGCCCCGCCCGTCGATGCCGGGTAGGTAGGTCTGTTCCTGCGTCTCCAGGTTGAGGATCTGGGTCATGTTGCCCACGGTGAAGATGATGACATTGTCCGCGAGGTACGCCAGGTTGTTGCGCTTGACGGACTCGAAGCCGAACGAGTGGTACATCTCCATGACGGACCTGTCGAGCTCGTCGGGTCCCTCGGGCTTTTGCCTGTAGTCGTCAGCCTTGTAGTTCTTGGGTCCCTCCGGCTCTGGATCTTCGGGGCCCATGTCCTCGAGCTCCTTGGCCACATCCTGCGCCTTGGCGTCAGCATCATCGCGCGCGGCGATGAGGTCCTTGAGCTCGGCGACAGCCTTGGCTCGAACCGCGGGGAAGTCCTCCTCCTCGGTCTCCTCCCTCTCCTCTGTGCGCTTCTCCCAAATCTTCCAATCGCCTTTTGCCTTTGCGGCGTCAGCCAGAGCCTTCCTGGCGACCACCTTCATGCGTTCGACGTGGGTGATGCGCCACGCCCGCAGCTGCACCGCGGCGAAGAATCCCTTCTCCAGACCCTCGATGTCCAGCGCCGCGTTGACGTCGGATATCTCAGCCTCGAACTGGACCGATTTGGCTCTGACGTCCATGAGTTTGGCGGTGAGCATGGCCATCCTAGCCTTGGCGTCGGGAACCTGGCCGTGGTTCTCGCCGTCGAACATCTTCTCGGCGTCCTTCTGGCGCTCGGCGTCCTTGGCGGCAGCCTCGGCGGCGGCGGCGGCGGCGGCGACAGCCTCCTCGTCGAGCTCCTCGGGTTCCTCCGGTTCCTCAGGTTCGGCTTCCTCCTCGGCGGCGGGCTCCTCCTCGACAGCCTCTGCGGAAGCCTCGGCAGCCTCGGCGGCAGCCTCAGCCTCCGCCGCCTCCATCTCCGCGGCGTCGATCGCCTCCTGGTTCTCCTCCTTGCACTCGGCAAACTCCTGCTCGATCTGTTCAGCCTCCTCGTCAAACTTGGCTTTTTGCGCGACGAGCATCTCGAGGTGCGACGCTCCCTCACTCGTCGCACTCGCCTGGGCCTCCTCAACCTTCTTCTGGGCCTCAGCCGCCGCCTCTCTCTGCTTCTTGAGACGGTCCACGTCCTCGCGCGCTTTACGTCCCCTGTGAACCGCCTGGAGTTTGGTCGCGGCGCTCTGCTCCTCCTCGGTGCCCTCGAAGTGAACAGCCTCCGACGCATCCGTCTGCGCCATCTGAGCCTCAACCTCGGCAACCTTGGCGGCCGCCGCGGCTCGGTCGGCGCGAAGCTTGGCGCGCGCCGCACGTCCGCGCTGAACCGCCTGAAGCTTAGCCGCGGCCCCGTGCTCCTCCTCGGTTCCCTCGAAGGATACCTCCTCCTCAACCGCGCCCGCGGCGGATGCCGCGCTAACCTCGGCTTCCTCGGCAGTGGCCTCGGCAGCCGCGGCCGCAGCCTCGGCGGCGAGCTTCTGCGCCTTGAGCTCCGCCACCCTGGCGCGAGCCTTGCGACCTCGCTGCATGGCCTGCAGCTTGACGGCCGCCTGTTGCTCGTCCTCGGTGCCGGTGATCTCCCCGGCCTCGCGCTCAGCCTCGGCGGCAAGTAGGGCGGTCTCCTCGGCGAGCTTGAGGCTCTTGGCCGCAGCCTCGGCCTCCTCCTTGGCCGCCTGCTTGTCAGCCTTGAGCTTCTCGACGTCCGCGCGGGCGGCGCGACCTCGATGCATCGCCTGAATCTTCTTAGCAGCGGCGATCTCTTCCTCCGTGCCCTCGAAGAGGGGCGCCTGATGGTCGGGGAGGGCCAAAACGGGAAATTCAGTCAGCGATGCTCTGCGCGGGTTGAGGATTGGGAGTTTGGAAGGGGTGGGGATGCGCACCTCGTCGTCACCCATGACGACCCCCGGTCTCGCGGAAGGCAACCGCCTCCGCTCCTAGACGCGTTTGAACGGTCACACCCACACCCGACCTTATCGGCACTGTGGGGGCGCCCCTATGTATGCGATCTCCTCTCCGGTCACAACGCGACTCTCGGCTGGCTCCGAGCCGAGCTCTCCTGCCCAAATCCAAAAAAATCGATTGCCCAAAATAGAAACGCGGGTCCAACAATCGCATTCCATCCCGCGGAGAGGGCTGACGGCTCGACATGGTGGTCAT
>Ga0115571_1001627_pt1 | contig 15607 bp, 32 predicted proteins | sample COGITO_mtgs_1205_FD_87293 | JGI IMG/M metagenome (GOLD analysis project Ga0115571, IMG submission 87293) | Pelagic marine microbial communities from North Sea - COGITO_mtgs_120531 | ecosystem: Environmental > Aquatic > Marine > Epipelagic | place: Germany:Helgoland, sampling site Kabeltonne...
ATCATTCTGTGAAAAGTTCCATACGTAAGGACAATTGTCTAAGTTATCGTTTATACCATCATTATCAAAGTCTTGGTCTAAACCTTCTAAACCTTCGTTAATATAATTAATAATAGCCGTTTGGTTATATCCAGATGCTGAATAAAGAACTTCACCATCTCCACCTATTATCACATGGTGAGGTATGTAACCAACACCAAACAAACTATAGATATCGGTTATGTCATCTAAGATAGGATATGTCAAACCAAACTCTGTTCCCCATTGTAAACAGCTATAAGGTTGATTCCAATCAAACCCAGCTGCTATAACAACTACTGGTTCGTTAATAAAGTTTTGATGTATGTATTCTGTCTGCGGAGCCTCCGCGCTACATGATGGTCACCAAGAAGTAAATAGATTAATCCATACAACTTTGTTACGACCATCGGTATTGTAATCCCAATAACCTTCACCGTTCTGACAGATGGGAGCAGAAAAGTTTTCTACGACATCTCCGACTTCGTAGGTTTGACTATGAGCCATCGATAATACAGCAATGGATACAATAAAGTATTTTAAGATTTTGATTAATAAGGTTCTCATAAGGGCAATCTTTCTATTATAATATAACTATCAACAAAGACTTTCAAAACAAAGCCAATGCCAATACCGATAGCTATACCTATTAGTATTAATGTTATTTGTTCTTCATGACTTAGGTTTTTCATATTTAATTCTCTCAATAATATTACCAAACGTATCGTGTTCATATATTGATTCTGAACCATCTCTATGTTTTTCTCCACCTTCTACAGTTTCATCCTCAAATGCTATATGGGCTGGGTGGTCTTGTGGTAATACTAAAGCTAACTTTATGTTTTCAAATTGTAGTTCAGCCCAACTCGTATCTTGATAATTTACTTTACAATCACGATTGTCTTTATACCAATTAACTGCATGGTTTATGTTTGTAACTACTATTGCTATATGGTCAATTTTTTCCATTGTCTTTATCTCTCCCATTCATTAACCTGAGTTCTAATCCAGCCAACATCTCTTCCAATGTCATACTATCCTTTTCTCCTACAGGTTTTATTTCATCAGGCATCTTCTTTTGGTCACTGAATATAAACTCATCTAATATATCATTGTAAGCTCTTAAATCTTTTAGATTTCTTATAAACTCATTTAACTTCTCTATATCAGGATTCCTATCGCTAATCATCTGTAACATCATTAGTATCTGATTTAGTTGTTGTCCTGAAAGTAGGTAATATTTCTTATCTTCGTGCCACATAACTGTCTCCTTCTATAATAAATAGTGTGTTCATTTATTAAACTTTAAGTTTCTTCTTTTCTTCTTTACTAAAGTTGTCAAAGTATTTGGTTTCTTTTAACTTCTTATGTGAATCACTAATCTCTTTTCTACCAGCCACATTGATTAAGAAGTAAGGTGCTTTCTTTCGTGTAGCCTCACCAGCTGCTGTAAAGTCTTCGTAAGGGGATAGACATAAAGCCTTATACTTCTTACTTTCTTTTGACCAATTCTTTAGAAACCCTTGTATTGACTTCTGATAAGCGGTTCGTGTTATATCCTTAAAACTTATACCCTTTACATCTATACAGATAAAAAGAGCTGAGTCGTAATCCGATTTAAAGAACTCTCTGAATAAACTATTGAGTGGTTTCTCATTAGGTCTCCATATCTCAACCATCAGATTATCCTTTTCCCTTTCAGCCTTTAGAAATGGACAAACAGGCATACCGGAGAAAGCATCGTGTGGTTTCTGTAGATAGTCAAAGTACTCTTCAGCCTCTAACATTATCTGCCAGTCTTCCTTATCGAATAGCCGTAACTGCATTAACCTAATCCCATCTTAACCTGTAAGTTATCTATATAGTCTTTAGCTTCTCGTAAAGAACAATCCTCACCATTATCAATCTTGTATTGTCTGTATAATTTAATGGCTTCTATCTTTCGACTACCTCTGATAGATTCTTCAATCTTTCGGTCTACATTAATATAATCACCCCATCCTAATTCTTTAACCTTTTGTCGTTTCTTCCACATCCAATTACAATTAGTCATTATATCAAGTAAAGCCTCAGATTCATAAGTGCCATCCTTAATATCATTATAATATCCTTTAACTGAAATAAGGTCATCAGAAAATAATTGAAGATTTGTAAGATTTGTTAATTCATTAGTAGAAGGCTCTGTATCCTCACATAATTTAATTAATATAGCTAGTCGTTCAAGTAAGTCTTTTTGCTTCATATATCTTCCATAACCTATTTAACATTTCTAATTCTTGTGTATTTAATTTACCAGCTCTCTTCTGACATCTAAGGGTAAACTGAAATCTATGTTGCCACTTGTCCTTATCCATTTCCTTATTAGGTATACGCTCATCCGTAACCCATGCTGACCACTTCATCATACGAACTTGGAGTTCCTTAATCTTCGTGTGTTGTAACGCCTTATGGTTAATCGGAATGGTGTAAGGATAAGACTTGTATTTGTTTCCGTATCTCATAAACGCTTGAGAAACTTTCGTTGTTTAACGCTCATCGATTCGAGTTCGGTGAGTTCGTTGGTGATTTTCGACTTGTCCATTAAAGAAATCTTGTCGCCCGTATACAACGATTGTGTAAGTTCATACGCTGCTTCGTAACCTCGTGACTCATACTTGTCGATAACTTCTTGCATGACTTCCCGTATAGGAATGTAAATGGGTAACGGTGTAGGTTTAGGAGTAAACTTTGGCTTATCCTCTTTTGGTTTAAGGTACTCCGCTAACCACCTATCCCAACTATTATCCGATACTATTCCTTTTGCTTTACGTGAACTACCACCACTACTCCGGCGGTCAAGTCTTTTTAAGTTATCTGATTGTTCTACTGACATAGGCTGAATATATCCACCAGTCTTATGTGGGTATACTGTATGAGAAGAATACTTATCTACCTCACTACAATCTAAACATTCTTTATAACCTAAGTGTATACGCTCGTTAGGTAAATCACATTCACATACTGAACATTTATCCATTTTGATTTCCTTTCATATGTATATGTTTTCTTATTTCTTTTTCTTCATACTTCAAAGCATCTTCTCTATACCAAAACGATTTAAGTAAAGTCATTTTTGCTTTACTTTCATCAAGTCCCCTTACAGAACAATGAGTTTTAAATCTTTTATGTGGTGGATTTCCAGTATATCCAATGTAATTGTAGTGACTACCCCACATTAACTTATACACATAGTAAAGTTTGTCTTCATGACTTACACTAACATTATTGTAATTAATCCGTTTTGAAGCTTCAGACATATTGTAAAATGTTTTACCATAAAAGTCGGTGTAATAATTTTTAATTTTGCCCATTTAACCTAGCCTATTCTTCTATTTCTTCTATGGTAATACCATACTTGTTAACTACATCACCAATCTTAAACGCATCTTCAGTACTATGAGGAGCTGGGTTATCCCAATCATACATAGACAGATAGGTAACCAACTCTATACTTTCTCCATTATCATACCGAATGATATCCTCATCCAAATAAGCCTTAATACTATTTAACCTAAATGCCATTATGAACCTCAGCTTTCATTTCCCAATACTCAGCTTCTTCTTCACTATTAGAACCTACTAAGTAATCTAACGCTTGAAACTTTTCTACTAACTCATCCATACCACACTTAGCTTCCATTTCAAGTTCATCTAATGCTTCTACTTTAAGAAGTTCATTTAACTCTACAAAAAACTCTTCTGGTAAACTATCCATTAGCTAACTCCTTATCCATCTCAGAAAAGAACTCATCCATCTCATTCTGTATCTCTTTAATAGATTCCTTAAATAAGTCTAACTGGTGAAAGTGATTACCATAATCACCAATACCCTTCTCTACTACCTCACCGAAAGCATTAATAGTCTCATTATCTTTTAAGTTTTTCATCACACGCTTTACACTACTATTCATTATGTTATTCATTTCTTTTTCCTTTATTAAGTTAATTAATCTCTCTTTTCTCATACCATAAGATACGAAGAAATATGCATACAAGTCAAGCCTTTTCTTTAACTATTTTTAGCACAATACCAATTACAATAGTGTTTATTCTTATAAACCACAACAGCCTTTATCTTTTTACATTTATTACAATTCATCTATTATCTCCCTTTTCTTATACCATAAGATACGAAGAAATTGCAATACGAGTCAAGCTTTATTTTTAACTATTTTATTATCTTTTATGTGGGGCGGGTGGTAAGGACAATTAGTACATTTATTACCACAGCAATAACCTCTCTTAATTAGGAACTTCTTAGATAAGGGTTTCATAAGTCTTCATCAGCTTCATCCCAATACCTTTCCTTCATAGGCTCATTAATCATAGTTTCCCATTTATCCTCTGAAGTTACATTATCATCGCCAGTATAATCAATACCATAGTTCATATAATCCCATACGTAACGTTGAATATCATTTGGCTGAATATATAACCCATAAGAGTTCTGAGGCTTAGTTCTACGGAGTAACTCCTGTTCTTTACAGATACGCTTATAGATATAATGACCTAACTTATTTAACACTATATATCCCTAAACATCCACCATACTATAAGAATATGTAGTATAGGTATAAGAGTTAATAATATCATGAGAGTTCTCCTGCAGTGTGATTGGCAGATGAAAAGTATTTAGCTGTTTTCATTTCTTACTCCTTATTTTATCATTTATGATACCGAAAATATGTTAATTTCTATAGGGAACAAAAACCAGGTCCTATTTAAAAACAGGTATGAGCCCTGCGTCACTTTGTCATACTTTGGCGATTAACGACTTAATGCCGGGGGTATGACATTTTGTCAAGCTTCTCCTACTACCATCTGCTTGTTCCAAAAGTGCTTTTCTAGCATTATACCCTGTACTATTATATTTACGAAGTCTGAATCTTCTTTTAATAGCTTTGGTATACTTACATCGTCAGCCCAGAGTATTAACATCTCCTGTTCTATTAGTTCTACTATGTCTGGTTTGTCTGTATTCATTATACTCTCCTGTTATACTATAAATATTGTCTAGCTAAATATTATTTAGCGTACCGCTAAAATTGAGTGAGAGCCCTTATAGTATCTCAGTACTTGTTTAAAGAACTCTCACTTGACCGGCATAAATCGCGAGGTGGGGAGAGAGTCTTATTGACATCGCTAGTCTCACCCACCGAAATTTGTGAAATGATGGGGATTCGAACCCCACAGCCAATCTAACAAGACTCAAGTTATCAGCTCTTTATCTCTACCGACTCCAATAGACTCAAGAGGTGATTAGTCTCTCTCAACGCCCTTCATTCCAATTTTTTAAATAACTCACCAAACCCATCTTATTCATCCCCCATCAACACCCTATAATACGAAAGAATATGCACATGAGTCAAGGGTTATTTTCACTTTTTTCAAAAAAAGCTTAGCTCCCCAGGCACGTGAACCAGTTAAATGTGTAGAAAAGACTTGACTTGTATACCCATTTGTGTGTAAATTCCAGGTTGGTTTAAATTATATAGCGATTACGCTTGGATTAACTACTCAGTTGAAAACAAATTACCTACAGCTTTCCGTAATCCTCTGATATTCTTGGGTACTTTGACATCTAAACGCTTACCTTTCATGATAAAGAAGCAGTTATAACACAGAACCCTTAGATTGGTTAGCTCCTTATTGGTCCCATCGTCATCCAGATAGTCTAAAAGGAGCGGCTTACTCATATCATACGCTCTATATTCGTCATATCCACAGTTACCACACTCCTCCGCTAAGTATCCTTCTCTAAAACAGCGGTGCAATAGCTTAGTATTACTATAGCTAGGATGTTTTCCGCTAAATATATCCTCTAACTCTACTGGTTTAAATCCCGTAGTATTAGAAGTACGGATACCAGCGGCAGAATCCAGCGGTGCCCATACCTCATATAGCTTAGCATACTTCTTAAATGTGTTATACGCTAAGCCTAATAACTGAGAGGCTTGTCTCATACTCTGTGTCTCATTGATAGCCCAAACTACCCTACTTTTACTTACTTTAGCCATAAAAAGCTCCTATTCTGTCAATTTGACATACCACATATATCATCTACTTAGGTCACGTAAGTCTGTCAAAGAGACACACGCGCTGTATATAGAAAATATATTGATATGATAAGTTAATAATAAGTATAAAGGGTGTCAAAAAGGGGGTAATTGTGGGTGATTAGGTATCCTTCCACCATATGCTGAAAAGGTATAGGATTAGTAGTATTGTGTATATATTGAGGATGAGTTCGTATAGGTTCATTCGTACCTATCTCTCCAACGTATGTTATACTCTCTGATACGTTGTCGTAGCGTCTTATCTCTCAACAAGCCTCTACTATTCGACTTACTGGACTTCCAAATATCTCTGACTATACCTACTACGAGTAGAAATATAATAAGCTGAAGTATTTGACTTAACTTTAGTTCCCACATACTAATAAGTATAAAGGCTTGTGTATTTCGTTGTTTAAGGGGGCTAGGATGAGGTTAGAGGGGAGCGGTTTAGTCTCCCCTCTACTTATATACTTAGTTTACTTACTGAACTCTTATAGGTAAAAAGTATTTTACTTTGACTGGTATTCCATTCTGGAGTGCTGGACTAAAGTTTAATTTATTTACTGCATCTAATACAGTACTATTATGTTTTGTATTGAATGTATCTAATATAATAGGATTCTTTACTTTACCGGCTTTATTTACTTCGAATTTAACATATATGTTACCCACTTCACGTGAGTAAAGATGTCTTAAATCTAGCTTATTGATTAGTTGAGGTAATTGACTTCTACTCTTTGATGAGTTGTCAATATCACCAGCAAATAGATTTTGGGCTGTCAATAAGCCCATTAACATTATTAAGGTTTTCATTAGGGTTTCTCCATTTAATTAAAGTTATGTGTTATAAGAGTTAATTTAATAACCTCTCGCATTATACATATCTTAATAATTAAAAATATTACCGACTTTTTTGTTAGAAGTTTATTGTTTATGAGCCACTCTTACTATATACTCTTCTCTTCTTAACTTAGCTAATTGTGATGGAGTATACCGAACTGATATAGTTTCCCATTTGTGATGACTCATACAATATAAGGCGTAATCGTTTCCCAAGTCAAATGATTGAGTTGTTTTGTAGTTATGTTTTTTACCACCGCTATCGATTATTGGGGAGTATATCGTTTCTTCGTAAGCTATAGGTTTTATATGTATCGTACCGCATGATTGATTAGTGAATAGATAAGCCGCTAAAATAATGGTCTTGATACTCATCTCTTTACTTTTCTTGACTCTCTATTCATCCAAAAGTCGTGGTCGTCTAATGATTGATTTAGGAACTGGGCTCTAGCTAACTCTTCTTTGTCTTCGCTAAGCTTGAATGTTTTGATAAAGTTGATAAACTTTTTGATTGATTTGATTCTCATAACTATCTCCGAACCGAGCACTCCCAAAAGAGTATCCTCTAATCGGAAAGGCTCTATGTGTTACCATAAGTACTACTAATTGGTGAAATCTTTGTTAAAAGATTTTACCTTTGGTGTCAAAGAAGTTAAGCGATACACGTATTCACACGCGTCTTCGGTGTCTCCCGCCATTGACACCCTCTGATAATATATATGTATTTACTGAAATTATATTTTGAATAAATCGTATAATTGTTTGAAAAACAATCCAATAAAACCAGCCCCAATCATTCCTCTCCACTTACTAGTAGATTCTCTGAATTGAGAGTTTTGTTTTGTTTCAGCCCACAAGCCTTGATTGGGATTGAACAAATTTTCCTTAATAAATCTGAGTGTTTCTTCTGTTTTAAGATGAGCGTTTTCCATATCTGTGTTTAGTTTCTCTATATCTTCTTTGAGTCCATCTATCTTCAGGTGTACAATCTCAAATTCCTTTCGGTCATTTTGATTCATTTTATCCAATCTCCTTTGAGTTATAGTCTTGCAAGTTTCTAACTATAAATAAGTATATAGTAAGTTAGTTAATCACCCACTTTTATCTTATTTACTTTAATATTTCTTTTCTTACGAGGTTGAGGTTTGGTTCGATTCTCTAGTCTGAATATCTCTTCCTTTAGTGAATCTCTTACAAACATATGGTGTGATATCTCAGCATCCATCTCAGCTACCTTAGATGATGTTAACCAGCTACATAGTACGAAACCAGCTATTACACCTATTAGTATACCTAACCACACCCAACCTATTATTGTTATGTCCATTACTTACTATCTTTTTCTTCTTTATCTTCTAGTATCTTAGCGATAGAACTTAGCTTCTGTTCTATTGACGCTAGAAGATTAATCATCTGATTTGCTTGTTTTTCATTCATGATGTTATTACTCCATTTTGTTTATTTAAAATTATTCTTCCTCATCTAATATTTCTGCATCTTCATGCACTACTACGACACTACCGCTCATCTGTGATGGTATGTTTTCGTAGTCTAATTTCATCTGTATAGCCTCAGCCTCTATCTCAGCTGCTAGTATCTCTAATTCTTTTTGTTGTTCTTTTGTTAATTTAGCCATGATTACTCTTTGTTATAGGTGCATCAGCATCCAAATAAGTTTCCTCGTCTTTCCACCATTGTATCTGTTCCGATGATGGTTTCCTTCCAAAAGCTTCTTGGTTTAAATTATACTCTTGTTTTGACAACACCTTATATAGACTATCGAATGTATCCTTATCTACGAATTGTTTTCTTGATACAAAATATTCTTCAGCGTGATTCAAACTTTCTGCTTCTATAATATTAACTATCTCATAGTTTTTATCTATCATAACATACCACATAATAACTCCTTTAATCAAATATTACATTAAAATTACCGTAAATTTCCTCTTCCTTCCAATTATCAAAATAACCATACGATATAGTAGCTGTGTCTCCTAACATAGTTTTTACAGGTGCTATCATAATGTTTACTTCTCCATACTCATCACTGTAAGAAGAGCCATTTATTATAGGAACTTCTGAACCATTGAACCAATCTACATATGTGGTATCGTAGCCAACATAAGTTCCATTATCATTTAGGCCTGTGTTACATACAAAGTAACCGAACTCATCTCCTATTACCCAATAGTGAGAGCTAGCCCATACAAATTTAATAATATTTACTGGATTATCGTCTCTAAACACATTACCACTTATTCTATGTGTAGTCTGCCAATTAGTTGTATCCAAAGACACGTGATAATAACCATTTTCATCTATACTCATTTCAGAGTTTAAATTGAATACTATGGATGATAATTCATCTGACTCACCTTCATTAGTTATTACAGGATAATATGGAGTACTATAATCACAAGCTACAAATAAGTTAAGCCCTATCAGGCTGATTAGTCCATAACTTGCCAGTTTTTTTATTCCTTTTAGATTCATTGGATGTTAGCTCCTTCCAGCTTTTCTTTTTCTTTTTTGGTTTTCTTTTTGGTTTTGATTTCTCTTCAAATGCTTCTTCCTCAAGCTCTTCTAAATAACTATAATCAACCATCTCATTACTCCTAAATATACTCAACTTTTACTATACAAGTCAAGACATTATTTTCCATTTACCAACTAAATCTAAGAACTCTGTTACAGAATGTGAGTTTTTCTTCTCATCAATTATAGTGACTGTTTCCAATAACTCTGGCTGTCTTTGAACTATATTGTTGAAAGCTTTAAAACCATTACCTGTATAAAACGTTCCAAATGATTCTTCTCCTAAAATATTCTCATCCCATATGTCTTCTACGGAATCATCCTTTAATAATATATAGTATGTCATTTGTTTAAAGTGTAGTTTTCTTTTATGTATTTTATGATATCACCAGTTGGTTTCCAGCCTAACATAGTGTAAGCTTTAGTATCTGTGTTTAAACTCTCTCTTACTTCACCAGGCCGTTCAGGTATATACTCTTTTGGATAGTCACCGAATGCATTTGCCAACTCGTTTATAGAATAGTTCATACCATTACCAAGCTCAAACGTTTCACCACTAACTCTAGCATTATATTCGTTTGGAATTAGTAAAGACCTACCACATCTTACTAGTCCATCTACAATATCCATAACATCGGTAAAATCTCTTCTCTGTTCACCATCTGATGTTATTGTCAATGGTTCACCAGCTTTGAATTGTCTCTCAAAGATACCAAGAACAGTACAATAAGCACCCTCTGATAATTGTCCATCACCATACACATTATAAAACCTGCATATAGCAATTGGTAAATTATAAACATTTTCATACAACTTACATAGTTCTTCACCATTCCACTTAGTAAATGTATATGGATTAGCATATATGTCTCCATGCGCTGATGAAGAACCAGCATACACTACAGGAACACTATTATTTCTAGCGTACTCAAGTATGTTTATGGTACTATCTATGTTATTAAACAACGACTTTGTAGGATTCTGTATTGATGGTACTATTCTAGCCTTAGCAGCTAAATGAAATATTACCTCAGGTTTCTCTACCTTGTATATTTCTGAACCAAATCCTTTATGTTTACGTGATGAATCTGATATATCAACATCTATGTACTCACATCCATTTTGTTCATTCTCTTTTTTTCCTGTTGAATAGTTATCTAAAGATACCACCTCATGACCATCAACCAGTAATCTTTTTATTAGATTAGTACCGACAAAACCAGCACCACCTGTTACCATTACTCGCATACTATAATCTCCTTTTCATATGTGTTTAGTGATTTAATATTGAATTTAAATATATCGTATTCCATCTCACCAACTTCACCACTATCTTTTAACATCTCCGACAAATTGACTATTATCTGAAAGTTCTGTGGTGTAAGCTTCTCTGCATCAAATCTAATGATTATATCGTTTGTCTTATCGGAATCAATCGAATAAATTCTTTCATTCAAATCAAACTGAGTATCTGGTTGTTCTTTTTTAATATAATCTTCTGTAAATGTATCAATATAAATCTTAGAACACCAAGGTTCTAATTCATTCAACATATTATAGTCACAATTATAGACAACAAATCCTATATCATACTTAGGTGGAACGATTGGCTTCAACCATTCATCGTGTTGAACCATATGCCCCCATTTACGAATGAAGTTTCTTGTACTTCTTAGATTCTGAGCCAACCACTCTGATGATTCTCTACCCTTCATAAAGACTTGACCTGCTGGATTCCTCATAGCCCCATCCTTAAATCTACTACCTCTGCAAGTCATATGATATACGAAACCTTTCCAAGTCTGTATTGTCTCATAACCAGCCAATTGAAACCTATTGAATATATCTGAGTCTTCTTTAGATTGTGGAGCATATAAAGGATCGTGTCCACCTATTGCTTGAAAGTCCTCTTTGTATATAGCCCACGGAGCAAATATTCCATTGCTCGCTTCGAAGTCATCGTTTTTAGTCTTCTCTAATTGTTCATCAACAAACTTTAATAACTCTAACTCCTTAAACTCTTCAGGTTCTATACCAAAATCTTTGAGTATCTTCTCAGGACCATCAGGATGTAGTGGTGGCTCTATGCGTGTAGCTGAAACAACCTTTCCACGCTGTAAATGACGGAGAACTTGTACATCCATACCAGGACAAGCATACATATCCGCATGATATATCATTACGATATCGTTGGTAGCCATATCTACTAATGTGTCATATAGTATTGTATGTCCTAACCTTTTAGGACCTTCGTTTCTGTATATCTTTACATTCTTATCTTTGTCTGCAATCTCTTGCATCCACTTCCAAGTTCCATCATCAGAGAAATCATCAGCCCAGCATATTTCGTGTCTGTATCCGAGATTTTTTCTAATACTATTATAACTCCATTTCAGGTAACGAAGATTGTTCCTCGATGGTTGGATGAATGATATTGTTTTATCCATTTAATTTCCTACTCTTCCTATGATTGTCTATCGCCGGTATAAATTGTAAATTACTCATATCAGCTATTTCGTGTGGTGGTATATTGTTTTCATAACCATAAATTATTGGTGTTATGTGGTCTAAATTGTATGCATTTTCCATTAAATCTATTCTACCCCTCTTTTCCGAGTTCTCTAATGTTTCCAATGGTTGCTGTTTTGTTAATTTCCATACTTCTTTATAATACCTTATTTTCTTTTTATCTTTATTCTTGTATGAGTATTCACTTCTACAATCCATACTACAAAACTTTGATATTTGTTGCCCTATTTTGCCATTTGCCTTATATTCTTTTCCACAACAAATACACTCTTTAACCATAGCCATACCAGTATTCCAACTTGGTTTTCCTTTCAGACTCTTACTTATTGCCTTTTTTTGTTCATCAGACATACCATTTCGGAATTGGTGTAGTGCTCCACATCTTTTAGAACAAAAGTATCTACTCAAATACTTTGCCCAAGAGTGTGTCTTTGACTTTTTTCTAACCTTACCACAATGTTTACAATTTGTTAATTCTCTTTTCATACTAATAAATAGTAGGTTGGACAAAGATTATTACGACTTGGTTGTATAGAACTAATTGTTTTCATATAATTCCTCTAATATTTCTGTTATGTGTGGTACAAAGTTTTTCTCATTGTACAAAGAGTTTTGATAGTTTTCTCTTGACGAGGTACTACACAGTTCGTAAAAATCTTCATCATTTTTTAAGTCTTTTGCATATTGTTTAGCTAATGCTATATCACCATCCTTAACTGTTAGATGGGGGTGCAATTCTTCTTGTGTATCTAATCCCTCATACCCAATACAAGGTATACCATGAAACGCGCAATTCAAAGTAAACGTACCAGCTGCATGTGTTGGCATCAGATGAACCCCATATTTAAATTGACTTAGATTGTTTATCCACTCCACCCAAGTCATATATGGAAAGTGATTAATATCCATCTCATCCTCTCTATCAATCTTTCTGCCCATTGATGGTGCTGATATTGGTGTTTCAAACTCTTGAGCTACAACATACGAATCAAAGCCGCCATACCACCTAACCATATTACCACCAATGATTACCTTATCCTTATCATATGCCTTTGGACTTGGCAAATCACCATAGTTATCAACTAAAGTCTCAGTTCTTGAGGTAATACCCAATTTCTCTGTTAACATTAATGTAGGCATTTTATGTACAGGTTTATTAGTCAATCCTCTGTAGTATCTGACATCTTTTAAATTATGGGCAAATAACATATCAAACTCTGTTAGAGCATTGTACCACCAAATCTGTTGTTCCATTGTATAGTCTTGAAATAACCAATGTGGGCCTTCTTGCATTGATATGGTTTTCTTACATAGCTTTTTTAAATCACCCATCATATCGAACTTCATTAATTGTTCAGTATTCGTTTTAGGTAGAGTTACTATACCAAAGTCAAAGTGATTCTCACCAAAGTGTTGTAGAACTTCTGATATCTGAAAGATAGGGTAGTGTTCAGCTCCCAATGTATACATCGTAGATACATCATTCCTCATATTAGGATTATCTAATCCAACCTTACCTTGCCATCCACCTTCTGTAAACCAAGCTATCTTATACTCCGTCATGCCACACCAATTCCATCATCTCATTGTGAGTCATTTTTTCAGCAGTAGCTGAGTTATAAGCTTCATATAACCTATTGTCTTCTTTATTATCTTCCATCTTAATATGAATATCATCTCCGTGAATATAAGTTTTCTTTATCTCTCTTTTAGATATCAAATCCTCATCTGTTTTCTCACCAGGCCTTTTACCAACTATTTCTATTGGTTTGTCATTAGATACTACTTTAGCTAAATCTAGCATATTCACACATTTCATCTTATACGACTTTACGAACCCACCACCATTTTCTTTAGTAAAGTCTATTGTCCTATTGATTAGATTAGCAGCCTCTTCCTTTGTGAATATTAATCGGTTCATATTAGGATCTGTAAGTTTAAGTTTCAATCCAGCTTCTTTTAACTTTAACCAAAATGGTAATACCGAGCCAGCACTATGAGCCACATTAGCAAATCTAGTCAATGCGAATCTATTCTCATCAGTATTGGTATTCATAAAAACTCTTTCCATAATATACTTAGAAGCACCATAAACACTCTCAGGTAGACAGGCTTTGTCCGTACTGACACCAACTGTGATTGGAACATCGTTTATTATACTAGCTTCTGCTACATTCAAACTACCAATTACATTTACATTGCAACCAGCAATTGGATTTGTTTCCATCAAATCAATGTGTTTCATAGCAGCTGCGTGTACCACCACATCTGGTTTTACATCCTTAAACACCCTAAGTAGTAATGATTTATCTTCTATGTTACCAACATAGCATTTGACTTCAGGATATAATCTATTTAAATTAGTTATATTCTCTTCGTTTCTACTGATACTAATATACTCATTATCATTCTGTGAGATAAGAGCTTTGCCTACAGTTCCAGTACCACCTGTTATTAATACTTTCATATCTAACTCCTAAATGCCATTTTATTTTGATAATCTACCCTCACTCTTGGATAAAATTTTCTTTCAATGTATCTAAATATATCTTGATCCTGAGAACCTTTAGGGTAATCTTTAGGACCAGTCTCTAACCATTGGTGATACTCTCCCATAATTACACCGGGCGGAACAGCATACTTCATAGCTTCTTCAATCATCTCTTTTATAAATGATGTCTTACCTATATAAACTCCACTATTTAAATATCTTCCTGGCACATTGATTGTTTCCACCCACTCCTTAACTTCTGACATACAACTGTAACCATCAGTTGAATGGGTAGACATAAAAAGAGCATCACAATCATATGAATGGAACATATCCACAACCTTCTGTGGTTCATCTACCCATATAACATCGATAGCATCCAAGCACATAAAGTATTCGGTTGTACATTCACCAGAATTTAGATAGTTATTCAACATTTCAAACTTAAATGTGTTTCTCCACGGAAGTCTGCCATCTCTTAGAACAACCAAGTCCAAACCTAAATATTCCATATTTCTTTCTAAAATAGAAGTGTCTTCGTAACCTGACAAATGTGGTATAATTCTGTCCTCTAATGTTCCTTCATTTCTACAAGTTACTATCGTCAAATCCTTTGGATGTTCAAATTTTATCTCACCAGCTTCTTTCATTTGTTCAAACGCTTGTTTGACTATGTGTCTATCATGAATTATAGGTTGTGTTATATCCATCCTAATTCTCCTAATTGTTTTTGTATACTTTCTAAATAGTTTTCTCCAGCTCTGTAATTACTGACAAAACCCCTCTCTCCCTCAATACAATATTTACTGACTCTTTTTGTATTTGAAAACCATCTTGTCTTACTAACGAGCTCTAATTTACCTAAGCCACTATACAGAAAGTCTCTGAAAGTTCCAGCATGTGTATTCCACGCTTTTATCCCATCGTAACCAACACTATCTGTTTTTCCCTTTCTCTCCACAATTCCAAGACCACCATCTTCTATCATATTAAATCTATTGTTTGGTAGTAAATCTATCAGCTCTTTTTTGTAAAAACTAAAAGAACCTCTTGGTGTAAATGCTTTTGGGATGTCTTCTGAATAACCATTATCTAA
>Ga0115571_1001631_pt1 | contig 15566 bp, 15 predicted proteins | sample COGITO_mtgs_1205_FD_87293 | JGI IMG/M metagenome (GOLD analysis project Ga0115571, IMG submission 87293) | Pelagic marine microbial communities from North Sea - COGITO_mtgs_120531 | ecosystem: Environmental > Aquatic > Marine > Epipelagic | place: Germany:Helgoland, sampling site Kabeltonne...
TCTGATGTTAATACAGGCATTCAGAGTATTGAGATGGCAGGTACTGCGGTTGCCACATGGCATGACGGTTCGTACTATACATCATTAGTTATTCGTCCTACGACCGGTGCAAGTGGTGGTTCAGTTTATATTTACAACAATCAAGGTAATAGTTATAACCCAGGTTGGAGACAGGTAGCAACATCTTCCACAGACTTCTTTAACTATAACAGTATTCGTTCACCTATATTCTACGATACAAATAATACAGGTTTCTATACTAATCCAGCAAGTACTTCAATATTACAAGAACTTACAATTGGTAACTATGGTACAATTTCATTAAGAACTCAATCAGGTAATGTTCGTGGTTATATTCAGTCACGTGAAGAAAACGATGCCCACCTTATTATTGCTACATCAGGTAATGAAGATATATCATTCAGAGATGGCGGCACAAGTGGTACTTGGAACCAAATTATTCGTGGTAACGGTCATGTATTAATTTCGGCAAGACTTGACGCACCTATCTATTATGATCGTAATAATACTGGATATTACTTAAATCCTGAAGGTACTTCAAACTTAGGTACTGCAGTAAGAGCCACTGAATTCTATGCTCGTAACTGGTTCCGTAATGATAACTCTGGTGAAGGTCTATATAACCAAGCAACAGCAATGCATTGGTACTCTGATAGTAACCGTCGTTTCAGATTGTATTCTACTCAGTCAACTGCTGAGATTCTGTTTACGACTACGGGTAATAACGCCCGCGGTTATGTATACGCTAATAACAGTAACGAAATTGGTTTCCTTAACCAAGCTGGAAGCTGGAACTTCAGAACGGATAGCAGTGGTAACAACTTCTCCACTACTTCTTCTCGTGCTCCAATCTTCTATGACAATAATGATACTGGGTATTACTTAGATCCTAATTCAACTTCTAATGCTGCTTTAAGAATTAGAGGTGGTGCATTGCATGGACCTAACACAAGTTGGGGCAGATACCTTGCTGTTGGTACAAATGGTCGATATAGTAACGAAGCTTCAGTTGCGACTACAAACGGTAACTTGCACTTAGATTCACGTTCAGGTAATAACCTATACTTACAATGGTATGTTGGTGGAACAACTTACGTTAACGGCTCAATGCAAGCTGACATTTATTACGATAGAAACGATACTAATTATTATGGTAACTTTGCTTCTACCTCATATATGAATGATGTAAGAGCTAATATTTTCTATGATAGAAATAATACTGCTTTTTACTTCGGTTCAGGCTCTGGTGATTCAAGATTTAATACAACAACAGTTAACGGTCTTTATAACTATGAGTGGTTCCGTAACTATAACGCAGGTCAAGGTTTATATAACCAAGCAACAGGCCGTCACTTCTATAGTCCAGGTTCATCCTATTGGCACTTAGATGGCGCAAGTGGTTCTGGTGGATTAATTATATACGATCGTTATAACGGTTCACAAGGTTCTGGTACAGGTCGTCGTGGTTACCTCTATTACGATGGTTCAGGTTTTGGTCTATTACACAGCGGTGGTGGCTGGGGCCTCAGATTAAGCCCAGGAAGTACAACTACTGAGCAGTTCGGTGTATCATATATGAATGATGCTCGAGCATATATCTATTACGATAGAGACAACACCGCCTATTACTTCAATGGCGCATCAGTTAACTCAACGCGATTTGAAGGTGTAAGTAATAGAACCAAGGCGATGATCGGTAATTCTGGTCAAACAAGAAACAGCGCAGAATATTACTCAGCAAGACCTCGTATTACTGGTGATCAAAACTATTGGACTGGTTCAATGGGTTGGGGCCGGATTGATATGAACCAGGTCGCAACTTGGGGTTCGGGCTTTATTGATTCTTGGTCTAATCCAGCTAACCAGCCTTCAGGTACATCTCATTGGGTTGGTGTTCAGGCCTATCATTATAACGTTAGTAATACGCAAAATACTGGTTGGCAGATGGTTGGTGGACCAATTACTAACCTCAGATTTAGAAGTGCATGGAGTGGTTGGAGAGCTTGGAGAACAATACCAATACTTGATGAAAACAGTGGTAATGGTGGTGCAATGTACGCCGGCATTTATTACGATTCTAATGACACTGGTTATTTCTGTAATCCTAATGGAAGAAGTAGATTATCAAGTATTGACTACGGTAATGGTTCTTATTACTTCAGAAGTGGTTCTTGGGGATGGAGACATCAGACTCCTTCAGGATATATTGAATTTGGACCTGCTAACAGTTCACACGCTCATATCTATACTGATAGGTCTAACTTCTATTTCAATGTAAACGAAATGTACATGAATGGCCGTTCTATTCTGAAAGAAAACTATTGGAATGGTAACAAGTACTTCGGAAGTGATGGTGCTATCTATGGTACAATTTTCTATGATTCGAATAATAGCGGTTATTATCTGGATCCGAACGGTACTTCAAATACAAATAAATGGACTAATGCTGCTCACGTTAGAATGGGTAATGCTCACCATTGGATTACTCCTCGATCTGACTACACTAGTGATACTAACTATCACACAGGTACTTTTGGTTGGGGAACTGGTGCTGGTACCTGGGCCAACGCTTGGAAAGGTGGTTTCTCTGGTTGGGATATTTGGGGAGGTGGAACCGACCACCCGCAAGGTGGTGGATATATTCACGCACAAGGTATTGTATCTGGTCAACACTATGCACTAAGCAACGGTAGTCGAGCATACGGTTGGATGATGGTCGGTGCTACGAATGCAACCGCCAATAGATATTGGGCAAGAGGTAAGTGGAGTACATCCACATCTGCTTGGAAAGAATTCGCTATGTATGGCGGCGGCGGAAGTGGTGATCTTCGCGCTAATGTATTCTACGATTCTGATAATACTAATTATTATGTAGATCCAAATACAAGTGGTGTGTCTGTTAGAATCGCTGGTGATATTGCTTGTGATGCTAACTATGGTAAAGGACTTTATGGTGTATATTCATCATATCGTTATCAGCATGTTTGGTCAATGGGCTCTTCTTGGAGATTACCTGCGAATGGTACTACAACTGGTAACCTTTATGGAATGGCTTGGTCTCATCCAAATGCCGGTGGAACTGCAGGAAACCTAGATAGCCACGGTTTGTTAGTGTTGATTAATGGCGGGTATGGTTCTTCCATGTCTTATTCAATAAAAGCAAGTGGCAACGTTACTGCTTATTCGGATGAGCGATTAAAAACAAACTGGAAACCAATGCCTGATAACTTTGTTTCTCGCTTATCAGAAGTTCGTGTAGGTATTTACGATCGTACTGATGGGGAACAACTAACTCAGGTTGGTGTATCAGCTCAATCCCTTCAAGAGTTATTACCAGAAGCAGTCACAGCTGCCACTGACGAAATGGGAACTTTATCAGTTAACTATGGTGGAGCGGCATTAGCCTCGGCAGTAGAGTTAGCCAAGGCAATTAAAGAACAACAAACCGTTATAAATAATCAGCAACAAGAAATTAATGATTTGAAAGACATGGTTTCTAAGTTGGTTGAAAAACTTTCATAAATCAGTTGACATATGAACTGGTTTTTGATATAATAGAAATAAATTATAAATAGAAATATAACATTAAGTTATTAATAGGAGAAAATAAAATGGCACTTAGCACAGATTATACGTGGACTTGGAGTGTGACTTCCCTTAAGAAAAGGGATCAAGTTAACGCTGAAGGAGCAACGCTTGCCGGCGCTGTAGTTCAAACATATTGGAAAGTTGTTGGAGTAGATGGCAGCGGTAACGAAGGAGAGTTCTCAGGAGCTACACCTTTCACTGCAGTTAACGTACCAGCAGGTTCTTTTGCCCCATTCGAAGAATTAACAGAAGCAACCGTTTTAGGTTGGATTCAAGCTGTCGTAAACGGCGATCAAGGATATGCAGATCATATCTCTGAAAGAGTTGCTTCGCAGATTGACGAAGCCAGTATTGAAGAAGGCGTTATGCCTTGGGCAGATCCAGTTGAAGTTGTTGCTCCTCCAGTACCTGGCGAAGATCCCGCAGCTGACCCAGAATAGGTTATAAACAATGACTTATTCTTGGACAATAGTTAATTTAGAAACCATCGACCAAGTTAATGGTGACGGTGTAACTTTATCTAACGCAGTTGTTAAAATACAGTGGGTTAAAACTGGCACAGCAGACGACGGTTCAAAAGGCAGCGTTGTGGGGTTTCATAAACTTACAGCAGCCTCTGTTGGAGAAGCAGACTTTGTTAGCTTTTCTGATTTAACTGAAGCAACTGTTATAGGCTGGTTAGAAGCAGGTATATCTACTGAACTGATGAATTCTTATAATACAGCTATTCAGGATAAGATAGATAGACAAGGCGCTGGTTCAAGAGCAATTCCTTGGTCTTAAATGAATAAATAAAATTTTGATCTATATAATGGAGATAACATGCATGATTTACGTCATCACGGCTTGGTGCACTACGCGCTAAAACGTGGCGGAAGCATACACCCAATTACACTACCCAAAGAGTTAACTGGCGAGACAGGGATAATGAATCCTTCCATCTTTCTACACGAAGGAAGGATTCTTTTGAACGTCCGTCATGTTAATTATACTCTTTACCATTCAGAAGGCAAAAAGTGGCCTCATGTCTGGGGTCCCTTACAATACATCCACCCAGAAAACGATATAAGTTTAACTACTTACAATATCATGACCGAGTTAAATGGTGACTTGGAGGTTATTCATGCAAGTAGGATTGATACTTCAGAACTTGATACAAAACCTACATGGAACTTTATTGGTCTTGAAGATGGTCGTTTATTCAATTGGGAAGGGCGTTTATTCCTTTGTGGAGTTCGTCGAGATTGTTATGACGATAAAGGTAAAGGCAGAATGGAGCTACAAGAAATAGAATATATTAATGACATCTGGAAAGAAGTTGCTCGTTATCCTATTCCTGCTCCAGGCGATGATGGTACATATTGTGAAAAGAATTGGATGCCTATCGTTGATATGCCATGGCACTTTGTTAAATGGTGTAATCCTTGTGAAGTCGTTAAATTTGATATTAAAACAAAAACGACAACAACAGTTCATTTAACACCACAATCAAATGTTGTTTCTAGGACAGAAATATATAGAGATCTTCGTGGCGGTACTCAGGTATGGCCAATTGGTGAAGGTAGAAGAATGACATTAACTCACGAGGTTGATTTAAATAAAGATGCCTTTGGACGCAAAGATGGTCATTATAATCATAGAGTACTTATATGGGATAAAGATTGGAATTTAGAAAAATGGACATCTGACTTTAATTTCTTAGGTAGTCAAATTGATCCAACAACAGGAAGTGAATATAATATTGAGTTTGCCACAGGAATGATATTCTATGAAGGTAATATTATTATTGCTTTTGGTTATCAAGACAATGGTACGTTCTTATTAAAAATTCCTCAAGATGTTTTCTTTGACTTTGTGAACAGGTGTTAATTATGAATTTACAACAAAAACTAGAAGCTCATATTTTAGATTCAAAGAATCCTTTTAAGATTTACGATTTGGCAAAAGAATATGATAAATTAGAAAATGGTGCTATGGGCGTATCTTTATATCTTAAAGCAGCTGATATCACTGAAGACAAAAATCTTCAATACAAATCATTAATTGGTATTGGTCTCTGTTACGATAGACAAAGAGATAGGAACCATACATCTGAAGGCGCTTTCCTTGACGCGGCCGCGTTATTACCAGAAAGACCTGAAGCTCATTATCACTTATGTACTATTTACGAAAAAATGAGAGCTTGGAAAAGATGTTTATTACACGCAAATTTAGGATTGGCCACTGAACATGTCACAGCAGAAAATGAAGAACTTCTATATCCTGGTACTCAAGATTTAGAATACTATCAAGCATTATCTAAATGGTCTATTACAGGTCAACAAGATGGTAAGCAGTTGTTCTTCAATCTAAAACACAAACAAAACCTTAAACCTTACTTATTAGAAAAAATTGAAAAGGCGTTAGGTTGGATTTTCTATCCTGATATTATTCCCTATGTTGAAACTGATCTTGATAGATTTAAGTACAAGTTTGATGGTATTGAAGATATTAAAATTAATCATTCTAAACACTTCCAAGATATGTTTGTATTATCTGCATATAAAGGTAAAAGACAAGGTTCTTATTTAGAGATTGGATCGGGTGGTCCGTTTGTTCACAATAATACTGCACTGCTTGAAACCAAGTTTGGTTGGAAAGGTATCTCAATTGATATTGACGATGGTCTATGTTATGCATTTAAAGAAGCAAGAAATAATACCGTTATTTGTACGGATGCAACAGCAATTGATTATGAAGAGTTGTTTAAGTTACATTGTGTAGATCCAGTTATTGATTACTTACAAATTGATTGTGACGATTATTCGATGGCTGTATTAGAAAGGCTACCACTTGATAAATTTAAATTTGGTGTTATTACTTTTGAACACGATTCTTATCGTTTAGGTACTGATAAAAAGTTTGCCGCGAAAAAGATTCTTGAAGGAGCTGGGTATAAACTTGCTGTTCCAAACATTGGTTTCCATGAAGTTGGTTACCCTTACGAAGATTGGTATTATCACCCAGACGTTGTTGATATTCCAAAAGAAATGATAGCAAAGAAAGATACTAATTTTGTATTTGACTATATGATGGGACCTATTAAAGAGGAAGAATAATGATTACAGTAGTTGCCACAGGTGGCTTTGATCCAATTCATTCAGGACACATTCAATATTTAAAAGATGCTTCTCTAAGTGGTACTCAATTAATTGTTGGTGTAAATTCAGATGAATGGCTTATAAGAAAGAAAGGAAAATTCTTTATGCCGTTTGAAGAAAGAGCAGCTATTGTTTCAGAACTTGCTTGCGTTGATAAAGTAATTTCATTTGACGATTCGGATGAAAGCGCGATACATTGCTTAGAACAAGTTAAACTCTATTATCCCAATGATACTATTATATTTGTAAACGGTGGTGATAGAACATCAGATAACATCCCTGAGATGGCAGTAGAGGGTATTGAGTTTGAGTTTGGAATTGGTGGAGAAGATAAAAAGAATTCATCAAGTTTGATACTCAAAGAATGGTCTCAACCTACGACTCAACGTAAATGGGGAACATATAAAGTATTAGATTCAAATGGTTCATGGCGAGTTAAAGAACTAAGTTTTGACGAAGGACAATCACTAAGCGACCAAAAACACAAGCATAGATCTGAACATTGGCATGTTGTAAAGGGTTCTATATTAATGGAACTTGACCATGGTAATCGTTTAACAGAATCTCGTATCTATTGGGAAGGTCAAAGTATTGATATACCAAAAGGTGTTTGGCATAAAGCAACTAACGTTGGTTCAGGACCTGCTAAAGTAATTGAAGTATGGCTTGGAGATAAATTAGAAGAATCTGATATCGAAAGAAGAGATTAAGTATAAATAACTATATAACTTAAACGCTAATAGTCTGGAGGACGAGGATGGCAATTAAGATCGGCGGGACAACCGTCATTAATGACTATCGTGCACTAACATCAATTAGTGGTATGGACGGTACATATACGTCATTTCACCCATACATTCAAACTGTTGCCGGAACTGTGATAGACTTGTCATATACAATGTTATCCAGGACTCTTTCTGCGGCAACAACATTTACTTATATTAACGGCGCTACTGGTAGAACTGCAGTATTGCTATTAGATATAACCGATACCCACCATGTACCTACATTTCCTGGCGATTGGTCGTTTCAATCTACTCCTAACTGGTCGTCTAATAGATATTGGATAATTACTACTGTATGTTTTGGTCCAAATGATATTTACGCATCTGCTGCAGGATATGACGATACACCTGCTGCACCAGCACTACAAAGTTCGTTTTTAATATCCCAGTGGGATCATATTCAAATACGGGAAACCGAATTTGGCGCCGCCGCTGAGGCGTTTGCGGCAGTAACATTTTCATACGACACTGCTAACGATAGAATAGATGTTGCACATGTTGGTGGAACGAACGCGGCAGTGGGAACAGTTTATCATACATATATTGATACATCAGGTTGCACTAATATTACTTCAATAGAATGTCAATATAACGTTCAGTCGCAATCAGGTCCTGGCAGTCCTTCCGGTTATGCCTATGGCCCAACTCCAGTAGATGATGGATATGCTTCAGGCACTTATTATAGTGTTCCTAATTCACCTGGCGGTCGGCGGTTTGGATGGATGGCTAGAGTGGGCAGCGCCGGCCTGGCACAAACAACATTCAGTTTAAATACGGCTGATCCCGACTTTAGAATCAAAGTTGTATGTGATGAGGGAACTTTATATTCAACATGTGAATTTACACAAGGCAGCGGGTCATGCTACGCGCGATCATGGGCTGGCCAGATACCTTAAGGATAATATAAATGGCAATTAAAATATCAGGAACTGAAGTTATAAACGATTCTCGTGCAGTGGTTAACATGAGCAATATTGAAGGCACGTACAGTCAGTTCCACGGTTCAGCAACAATAATAACGACAGTCCTAGACATGTCTAAACCAATTATGAGGCGGACTTTATCTGCACCTACTACATTTACTGCGTCTAATATCGCCACAGGAAAATGTGCCATACTTATGTTAGACGTATCCTCAAGTGGACATCTTCCAACTTGGCCTTCATCAATACAATGGCCAGGAGATGGTACTGAACCAGATTGGGATGCAACTGGAGTACAACATTGGCTAGTTGGTTTTACTTGTTGGGATAACACTACGATTAGAGCAACAGCAACAGGCTGGGGCGCAGGATCAGGTACTCCTGCTAATGATATGGAATATACAATGACTGTTGGTAATGTCGGTTATACAGCCACGTCGCTTTTCGGTAGAAATGCTGGTGGTACTGGAAGTCCGTACGGAGCTGGGGCATTTGGTTCATTGGATACTAATGCAGTTCCTACTGGAATATATTCATCACCTGCCGGCACTGTACGATCAATGACTTTTAGAGATGGATATCTTTATCAGAGTAGTCAACAAGATGATGAGTTTTGGTTGCAGCTGCAAAACAACAGTTCCTATTACCCTAATCAGGCTCCAACGACTTCTGGTGATGGAACAGGATGGTCTATTTTAACCTGGGATACTGATAGTGATAGTTCTAACGGGTCGCAGGTTCAGTCAAGAGCCACTTCAACATATTCAACTTTTCTAAGTAGCGGTGTTTATGTAACCCAGTGGAAAAAAACTTATTCTGGCTCAGGCTCTAGCGGTGGTGATTCACCACGAAATCCTTTCCTTGGCCAGACAGGCGGTGGCACAGTAAAAATGACGTTTACCTAAAGAGAAATAAAAATGGAATACGAATACGAATTTAATACAAGAATTGAAAATATAGACGGTGAAGACCATACATGGACTACATGTAGAGTATTAGAACACCCAAACGATATTTATGTTGAGGCACCATCTATATACGACAGCGAAGGCAATATAGATACTGCTGCATCTCAAGCATCTGCTCGAGGTAGTGCAGATGAGATAATCGAAGATCTTGCCGAAGAGTAATAGAGGAAACTAAAAATGGCAATTAAAATATCAAACTCTACTATTATAGATGATAATAGAAGTTTTATAAATATTCAGTCTACGGCTGGTACGTATGGAGACTTACACGCTTCACCATCATCTGTCACTAGTAATATTACCTTGTCTAACTCTATTCAGACTTGTATCATGACTGGAAACCAAACGTTTACTATAAGTGGTGGAGACGAAGGTAGAACAACCGCGTTACTATTAGATACAACATCTTCTGGTCATACTCCAACATTTCCTTCTAATATAAAGTGGGTAGGCGGAGAACCAACTTGGTCCACTCGAAGATATTGGCAAATAACACTTCTTTCAAGAAATACTTACCAAGCAGGATCTGCTGTAGGCTACGCAGGATCTTCACCAACAGAAGCCGTTACTTTAGATGGAACCACAGGCAGCCCAGTAACTAATTCTGATGCAACTGGCATTACGCCATTTGAAGCAGGGTGGAGATTTAAAGCAGACGGTAATGTATATAAATGGCAACATCCAAATAATGTGGGTGGAGATGGCGAAACTTTATATTCAACTACAACTTGGAATAACATTACTCCATCACAAACATATTATATAAAGGCGTCCAATTACGCAGGCACAGTTAACTTAAACGTAGCTAGAAGTGATACACTCAATACGTGGATAGCTTTAAATACGACAAGAGAATTTGTGGTATACGATACCAGAACCTACAGTAGTTATGCTGATGAAAATAATGTTATGAAAATAGAAATATCAGCGAATAGCAGTGGATCGCCAGTATTAGCAACTGGTTATTATGAAGTCGAGTACTTCGGAGGCGCATAGGAAATAAAATGGCACTATCACATGTAATGAATATTATTAGTAACGCAGGAATAGTAGCAGCAGGCACGGGTAGCGGTGGCGGCGGTGGCGGTGCCAGTAACTTGGACAGCCAAACTGTTACTGTTGGGCAATCCAGCAGCGCAAGCGGCGGCGGCGGGGCACCCACAGGCACAACCACTCGTAGAGGCTTCTTAATTAGCGGTGCTGGCGGTTCTATCGCTGATGGAACAAGTAATATTTATAGTGGCGCCTCAATCTTACAGATTCAATATATTTGGGATACTTACTATCCGACCTCCGGAGTCACCCTCGTGATTGCTGGCACCAACCGGGCAAATAGTGGCTGGACTACTTTAACTATAGGCAGTACAGCGTACCAAAGAACGAGTGCATCTTATACTGCAGATTCTGGTGGTAATACATATTGGACTTGGTACGAGGGCAGTGATAATAACGGTACAGAGGATCCTTTTGGTAATACTGGTGGGACAACAACTTGTGTGTTTACATAATAAATAAACAAAAGAGAATAAACTAATGGCACAACCAACAACAAGAGAACAATTCAAAGGCTGGATACTCCGGAAGCTAGGTGCTCCTGTGATTGATATTAATGTGTCTGACGAACAGATTGATGACCGTCTTGATGAAGCTATAGATTTCTGGAGAGACTATCATTTTAATGGAAGCCAGTTAGTTTATCTTAAACACCAAATTACTCAAACTGATAAAGATAATGGTTATGTAACTTTACCTACAACGATACTTGGTATATCAGGCATCTTTAATATGCAGTCAAGTATTTCTACGGGTGGTGGCATATTTAATGTTCAGTACCAATTTGTTCTAAATAATCTCGAAGACATTACTGGTTATAATATCACAAACTATTTTATGTCAATGCAACATATGGAATTCTTACAAGAAATGCTTGTTGGAAAACCAATGATCCGTTATAATAAACATGTAAATAAATTATGGATTGATTCTGGGGCAGACACAATGCCTGTCGGCGAATATATTATTATTGAGGCGTATGATGTAATTGACGGAACAACATATGCAGATGTATGGGGTGATCGTTTCTTACAAAATTACGCAGCTGCGTTAATTAAAGAACAGTGGGGATCGAACCTAACAAAATTTACGGGTATGCAACTTGTTGGTGGAGTATCTTTCAACGGAGAACAGATACTTGCTGATGCCAGAGAAGAAAGGAAAATAATGGAGGAAGAAGCAATACAGAATCTGCAACCTCTTTCCTATGGATTTATTGGATAAGCTAAATGGCTACGAATACATTCTTTAATAATTATGCTCAAGTCCAAGAACAATCTTTAATTGACGATTTAGTTATTGAGTCAATTAAGATTTATGGTGTTGATGTCATTTATATTAGTAGAGCAATTAAAGGTCGAGATAAGATCTTTAACGAAGATGACTTTCCAGAATACAACGAAACATTTGAATTTGAAACTTATGTTAAGAGTATGGAAGGTTTTGAAGGAGAAGGCGATTTCTTATCTAAGTTTGGTTTAGAAATAAGAGATACATTAACGCTTACAGTTGCGAATAGAACATTTGAAAGACACGTAACTCGAGAAGTTGTTGAACTCACTCGACCAAGAGAAGGCGATTTAATTTACTTCCCTTTAAACGAAAAGATGTTTGAAATTAAATATGTTGAACATGAAAGCATATTTTATCAAATGGGACAAACACAAGTATATGATATGCAATGCGAATTGTTAGAATATTCAAATCAAAGGTTTAATACTGGTCGTTCGAATATTGATGATTACTTTGCTGCATATAATACAGACATAATTGTTGATGCAAATAATGCAACGTTGTCGGCACTTGCTACAACTGATGATAACTCAATGAATCTTGACTTTGAAATAGAAGCCGATGGTATTATTGATTTCTCAGAGGTAGATCCTTTCAGTGAAAACATATCTATAAGTGATACCTAATGGCAATAGCAAATTATTTTTATAATTCTACGATTCGCAAATATGTTGCTTTATTTGGTACATATTTTAATCAATTAGAAGTTCGCAGAACAAGTACTGATGGGACTCTTAATCAGAGACAGATAGTACCTATTTCTTATGGACCATATCAAAAGATTTTAGCAAGACTTGAACAAGATCCTACATTACAAGGCGGAGCAACGCAAGACGCATTTGGAAAGCCAACTGCAGGACAACCATTCGCAATGACATTGCCTCGTATGGCTTTTGAATTAAATAGTTTTACATATGACGCAGAACGAAAAGTTGCACCAACAAGAAAATTAAGAAAGACCGCTGTAGATGTAGATAACGGCGGCAGACGATTTGTATATTCAGGAACTCCATATAATATGGGATTCAGTTTATACATCATGGCAAAATATAACGAAGACGCGGTTAAATGTTTAGAACAAATATTACCGTTCTTTAATCCAGAATTTACAAGCACTGTGAATCTGATACCAGGATTAGAAGCAATTGATATCCCTCTCATATTAAATGACGTGGCGTCAGAAGATCTTTATGAAGAAGCATTTACGCAAAGAAGAAGTATACTATATACATTAAACTTTACAATGAAAGGTTGGTTCTTTGGTCCTGAGAAGGATAAGGCAGTTATTAAGTTTGTTGATGCAAGATTGGCAACTGATACGCCAACTGACACAGAGTTTGAAACATTCCAAACTGGACAACCAGGTTCTACAGCAAATAATGTAGCAACCACTGATATAACACAAACTATTGATTATAGCTTGATTGAATTTGACGACAACTGGGCATACTTAGGGCAAAGCTCTGATACAGAACCTAGTTAAGAAGGAACATTTATTATGAAGATTGGATTTACTTGTAGCAGCTTTGACCTGCTTCATGCTGGCCACGTTCAGATGCTAAGAGAAGCAAAAGAACAATGTGATTATTTAATTGTAGGATTACAAATGGATCCTGCTGTAGATCGTCCTAAAGAAAAGAATCAACCAATTCAAACAATTGTTGAAAGATACAGTCAACTTAAAGCGGTGAGTTACGTTGACGAAATTATTCCTTATTCAACAGAACAAGATCTTGAAGATATACTTGAACTGTATACAATTAATGTTCGTATCTTAGGTGAAGAGTATAGAGATAAAGAATTTACAGGAAAGGATATTTGTCGTAAACGCGATATTGAACTTTTCTTTAATAAACGTGATCATCGGTTTAGTACATCAAAGCTTCGTCAAAGTTGCGCTTGGGTAAACAAAGATGGTGACTGGAAAGTTATGGATAAATAATATCATGAATGAAGATACTATAGCGCAAAAGTTAAATATGAGACCACTCCAAGATACTCAAGAAGGTTTGGATAAATTAGATGTGAAAGTATCTGACTTACCAGTTAACTCTTTTTCAACAAACGAAGTCGCAATGGACGGGGAACTGCAGAAAAGTGTAGATTCTTTAAAGAATTTGCCGCAAGAAAGTGAAGCAGGCCTACCAGCCGTTATGAGTTCTACTGCCAAAGAGAATCTAAAAGATATTGAATTGGCTAAGGCAAATATCGAAAACATTATTAATCTCGGTGACGACGCTGTTAGAGAAATGACTGAGATCGCAAAACAGTCTGAATCTCCTCGAGCATTTGAAGTTGTATCTACTTTAATGAAAACATTACTCGATGCGAACAAAGATTACGTTGAAATGTCAACAAAGAAAAGATACGCAAAAGAAGAAGATCCTTCGGCTGATAAGAGTACAAATGTTACAAATAATAACCTTATTGTATCAACGGCTGATTTACTGAAAATGATTAAAGGCGAAGATAAGTAATGGATCGTGGCTACTTAGGCAACTCATATCTCAAAAAGATTGGAGAACAGATAGAATTTACTCCTGAGATGCTTAAAGAGTATATGAAGTGTGCTGATGACCCAGTTTATTTTGCAGAGCAATATATTAAGATTGTGCATGTTGACCATGGATTAATTCCAATGGACATGTATGACTATCAAAAAGATATTACACGTAAGATTACTGACTCAAGAAGAGTTGCAGTATTAACATCAAGGCAGGCTGGTAAAACAACTACAGCAGTAGCCGTTATATTACACTACATCCTCTTTAATGAATTCAAGACTGTAGCCATATTGGCAAACAAAGGAGATGCTGCTCGAGAGGTTCTAGGCCGAGTTCAGTTAGCTTATGAAGCATTACCTAAGTGGATGCAGCAAGGTATTGAAGAATGGAATAAAGGTAACATCACGTTAGAGAATGGTTGTAAGATCTATGCAGGTACTACAACATCTTCTGCTATTCGTGGTAAATCTATATCCTTTCTATATCTCGATGAGGTTGCGTTTATTGAAGGGTTTGATGAATTCTTTGCTTCTGTATATCCAACGATATCTTCTGGTAAAACAACAAAATTATTAATGACCTCTACTCCTAATGGATTGAATCATTTTTGGAAAACCTGTAAAGGTGCTAAAGAAGGTACAAATGGTTATGAATACGTTGAGGTTATGTGGTACGATGTACCTGGTCGAGATGATGCGTGGAAAGATGAAACTCTCGAAGCGTTAGATTTCGATATCGAAAAATTTAATCAAGAATACTGTTGTCAGTTCTTAGGAAGCTCAGGTACACTAATAAGCGGTGCCAAACTCAAAGAACTTGCGCCGTCTAGGCCATTACATGAGGCTGAAGGTATTACACAATATGAAGCAGTACAACAAGAACATGCATATGTAATGGTAGTTGATGTATCGAGAGGTAAAGGACTCGATTATTCTGCTTTTAATATAATTGATACAACGGAAATGCCATACAAACAAGTATGTGTATACAAAGATAATACCATAAGTCCGGTAGACTTTGCCTCCGTTATATATAGAATAGGGCTGATGTACAATGAGAGTGCAGTGTTAATTGAAATTAACGATATTGGTGAACAAGTTGCTGATATACTCTTTATGGATTACGGCTATGAAAATCTTCTCTTTACTGAAAACCACGGCAGAGCCGGGAAACAAGTATCAAATTTTGGAGGGAAGAGATCAGATCATGGAATACGAACAACCAAAAGCGTAAAATCAAAAGGTTGTTCTATATTGAAACTATTAATTGAACAAAATCAGTTAATAATACA
>Ga0115571_1001636_pt1 | contig 15543 bp, 12 predicted proteins | sample COGITO_mtgs_1205_FD_87293 | JGI IMG/M metagenome (GOLD analysis project Ga0115571, IMG submission 87293) | Pelagic marine microbial communities from North Sea - COGITO_mtgs_120531 | ecosystem: Environmental > Aquatic > Marine > Epipelagic | place: Germany:Helgoland, sampling site Kabeltonne...
ATCATTTTCTTTATATAAAATTAAAATACCAATGGCTAGTAAATCAGCTTGATTGAGTAATTTAATTTCTTTTGTACAGAACCATATTGACGTACTCCAATTCAAGTTCTATGTTAATGTTATTGCTTTCATTCCAAATGTCATAAGTAAAATCTATTTTGACAATGGGATGCTTTCGATAAAAGTCGGGAATCAACCTTAGACTTTTCATGGCAGTAATAGGATTTGATAATTTTAAAACTATCAAATATTTTTTTAAGCACAAAAAAACCCTCCAATTTGGAGGGTTAGTTATTCCTTTAAAAGGTATAGATCAGCTTATCTGAGCGGCCAAATAATCTCCGACCTCTGAGGTTTTATAAGCTTTGGCTTTTCCTTCAACCAAATCTTCAGTTACAATTCCTTCCTCTAGGGATTGATCGACCACCTTACGGATCAAGGCGCCTTCCTCTTGTAACCCAAAAGACATTTCAAACATCATTGCGGCAGAGAGAACGGTGGCCAAGGGATTGGCGATGTCTTTTCGTGCTGCTTGGGGGAATGAACCGTGGATGGGCTCATACAAACCGATATCAGATCCTACGGAAGCCGATGGCATCAAGCCCATGGATCCAGAAATGACTGAAGCCTCGTCCGTCAAAATATCTCCAAAAAGATTTTCGGTAATCAGTACATCATAACTGTTGGGCCACTGTACCAAGCGCATGGCAACGGCATCTACAAATTCATAGGCGACTTCTACTTCTGGATAGTCTTTCTCCATTGCTTGAACGGTTTCACGCCACAAGCGTGAACTTTCCAAAACATTGGCTTTGTCCACACAGCACAATCTTTTGCTACGGGTCATGGCCAATTCAAATCCTTTTTTCGCCAATCTTTGGATTTCATCTCGGGTGTAGGTACAGGTGTCAAAAGCTGTATTGCCCTCGTCTTTTCTTCCTCTTTCTCCAAAATAGATCCCTCCGGTCAATTCTCTTAGAAAAACCAAATCGGTGCCTTCAATACGTTCCCTTTTGAGGGGGGATTTTTCGATAAGAGAAGGAAAGGTAAACGTGGGTCGAACATTAGCGAAAAGTCCCAATTTTTTACGCATTTTAAGCAATCCTTGTTCAGGTCTAACTTTTGCCGAAGGATCGTTATCAAAACGCGGGTGGCCGATAGCGCCAAATAATACTGCATCGGAACTGACGCATATCTCATGGGTTTCGTCAGGGTAGGGTTCCCCAACTGCATCAATGGCTGCTGCTCCTGTTAGTGCAGGCATCCATTGGATGTCATGATTGAATTTTTTTGCGGTGGCGTTGCATACTTTTACAGCTTGGTCAATAACTTCAGGACCAATGCCGTCTCCGGCCAATAAGGCTATTTTTAATTGCATTAGGTTGAGATGATGTTTAACATTTTTTCTGCGGCTTTGATCGCCGATACCGTTTGATCGGAATCCAATCCTCGAGTGATGAATTCCTTGTCTCCATTTTTCCATGTAATCAGGGTCTCGCACAAGGCGTCAGAATTACTTCCAGGAGGGATTCGAACGGCATAGTCAATCAATTGAGGCAATATCATTTTTTTCTTTTTGTAAATTTTTTTGAGAGCATTCATAAAGGCATCAAACTGCCCGTCGCCCGAAGCATTTTCTTCCAAAATTTCTCCTTCCATATCCAACGAAACCACAGTGTTGGGTTGCAGTCCTTTGGCGTGGGTCAAGACATAAGATTTTACAACTACCTTTTGGTCCGTGCTACTATTGAGAACATCGGAGATGATGTAGGGTAAATCTTCGGTAGTAACGATTTCCTTTTTATCTCCCAATTCTATGATCCGTTGGGTGACCTTTTTGACTTCATCATTATTGAGGGTAACCCCCAGTTTTTGTAAATTTTTCTGGATATTGGCCTTTCCCGAAGTTTTTCCTAAAGCGTATTCACGGGTTCTACCAAACCGTTCTGGTAGCAGGTCATTGAAATAAAGATTTTTCTTTTTATCTCCGTCCGCATGGATACCGGCGGTTTGGGTAAAAACATTTTGACCTACTACAGGTTTGTTGACAGGAATTCTAAATCCTGTAAAAGTGGCGACCAGTTTACTAACCTTATAAAGGGAAGTTTCGTTGATGTTGACATCTACTTCGGGTAAAAAATCTTTAAGTGTGGCAACAGTACTGGCCATGGGAGTATTACCTGCACGTTCACCCATACCATTGACCGTCAAGTGCAATCCATGGCAACCCGCTCTAACTGCTTCCATGGCGTTGGCTACACTGAGGTCATAGTCGTTATGTCCATGAAAATCAAAATGAATGTTAGGATAATTTTTTACCACTTCAGAAACAAAAGAAAAGGTTTCGTAATAGGTCATTACACCCAAAGTATCTGGCAACAATACCCTTTTGATAGGCAGGGAAGAGACAAATGATAGATAGTCCTTGACATAGTCTCTAGAATTTCGCATCCCATTGCTCCAATCTTCGAGATATACATTGGTACTGATGCCTTCTTTTTGTGCGGTCAAAACATTTTCTTCTATGGCTTTAAAGTGCTGATCGGGAGTTTTTTTTAGCTGGTACTTGAGGTGATTGAGCGATCCTTTGGTAAGTAAATTTTGAACCCTAGCACCTGATTGATTCATCCAGTCGATGGAGATACCCCCATCGACAAAGGTCAATATTTCTACCCTTTGCTCGTATCCTTTGGTTTTTGCCCAATGGGAAACTTCTTTTACAGCCTTAAGTTCTCCTTCCGATACACGAGCCGAGGCGATTTCTATACGATCAACCCTTAGTTCGTCCAACAAAAGTTTGGACAAGGCCAACTTTTCGGCGATCGAAAAGGAGACACCGGAAGTCTGCTCCCCGTCCCGCAGGGTGGTATCCATGATTTCAATCGTCCTTTTTTTCATCGCCTTAAGTCGAGTGTGATAGCTTTACAGGGGCGTATTTTTTGAAAAAGTTCTGATGTCCTCCTTGATGTTGAGTAGGTAGTCGATATCATCAAAACCATTGATCATGTTTTCTTTTTTGTAGGGATTGATTTCAAAGCTTTCGTTGTCACCCGTGGCATCAAGCGTTATTTTTTGATTGGGTAGGTCAACGGTTAAGTTTGTTTGTGGATAGGCTTCAATGGCAGAAAAAATTTGTTCTAAAAATTCGGGACTGACCTGAACAGGTAGTACCCCAACATTAAGACAATTATTTCTAAAAATATCTGCAAAAAAACTAGAGACCACACAACGGAATCCGTAATCATATATCGCCCATGTGGCATGTTCTCGTGAGGAACCGGAACCGAAGTTTTTACCTCCCACAAGGATTTTACCACTGAAGGTATCATTGTTCAGTACAAAATCTGTTTTGGGAGTGTCGTCGTTGTTGTAACGCCAGTCTCTAAAGAGATTGTCTCCAAAACCTACTCTTTCCGTAGCTTTTAAAAATCTTGCGGGTATGATCTGATCCGTATCCACATTTTCGATGGATAAGGGAACGGCGGTGCTGTTCAGTATATTGAATTTATCGTATGCCATTTTAATTGATTAGGATTCTTGGATCGGTTACTTTTCCAGTGATAGCCGCTGCTGCTGCCATGATAGGGCTGGCCAATAGAGTTCTAGACCCTGGCCCTTGCCGTCCTTCAAAATTTCGGTTGGAAGTACTCACAGCGTATTTCCCTTTAGGGACTTTGTCGTCATTCATTGCCAAACATGCGGAACATCCAGGTTCGCGCAATTCAAAACCAGATTCTTCCAAAATATCTAACAGCCCTTCATCTTTGATGGCTTTTTCAACCTTGTGGGAACCGGGAACCAACCAAGCCGTCACATTGTCTGCTTTTTTTCGACCTTTTACAATTTCTGTAAAGGCTCGAAAATCTTCAATTCTTCCATTGGTACAACTTCCGATAAAAACAAAATCAATGTCTTTTCCGATCATGCTTTCCCCTTCGTTATATCCCATATAATTGAGAGATTTTTGGTAGGTAGCAGCACCGCCTCCGATTGCTTCGGCTGTGGGTATGTCTTTGGAAATACCAATGCCCATTCCTGGGTTGGTACCAAAGGTAATCATGGGTTCTATTTCATTGCCTTCAAAGAAAAGTTCTTTGTCAAATTTCGCGCCATCGTCTGAGTAGAGCTCCTGCCAATAGTCCAGAGCCTTGTCCCAAGCAGCACCCTTAGGGGTAAACTCTCGGTCTTTGATGTAGTGAAACGTCTTTTCGTCGGGGGCAATCATTCCTCCTCTGGCACCCATTTCGATACTAAGGTTACAAACCGTCATACGCCCTTCCATAGTCATATTTTTAAAGACATCTCCAGCGTATTCAACAAAATACCCTGTTGCTCCTGAGGTGGTCAATTTTGAAATTATAAATAGAGCAACATCTTTAGGCGTCACTCCTTTCTGAAGTACACCATCGATGGTGATTCTCATTTTTTTTGGTTTGGGCTGGAGGATACACTGAGTAGATAAAACCATTTCTACTTCCGAGGTTCCAATTCCAAAAGCGATGGCACCAAAAGCGCCGTGGGTAGAGGTATGGGAGTCTCCACATACAATGGTAGCACCTGGGACTGTAATTCCGTATTCAGGCCCAACCACATGAACGATTCCATTTTTTTCATGTCCCAATCCCCAGTAAGAAATACCGTGTTCATTCGCATTCTTCTCCAAGGCATCTAGTTGCTTTGCCGACAAGGGGTCTTGTACGGGAAGGTGTTGATTGATGGTGGGCGTATTGTGATCTGCCGTTGCAAAAGTGCGATCGGGATACATTACTTTGATGTTACGGTTTTTAAGGCCTAAAAAAGCAACTGGACTGGTAACCTCATGTACCATATGCCGGTCGATAAACAATACATCTGGGCCTTGGTCTATTTGTTGAACCACATGTTTGTCCCAAACTTTATCAAAAAGTGTTTTTTTCATTATACTGTAAAAATAAGGGTTTTATAATCCGCAGGCTTCAATAATTTTAGGAATGTCATCGTCGTTAACTTCCTTCTGTTGGTCTGCAACTTTTAAAAATTCTTTGTAAACGATATCCAATTGAAGCTTATCTAACTCAAATCCAATATTTTTGGCCCGATAGGCCAAGGCAGCACGACCACTTCTAGCAGTCAAAACAATGGCAGATTGTGTTACCCCTACATCATGGGGATCCATAATTTCATAGGTTTCACGTTGTTTGATGACTCCGTCTTGATGGATGCCAGAGCTGTGAGCAAAAGCGTTGGCTCCTACAACGGCTTTGTTAGGTTGCACAGGCATTCCCATACTTTCTGAAACCAATTGACTAGTGGAATAAAGCAGTTTGGAATTAATATTGGTATCCAGGTTTAAATCGGGATGTTGACGCATAATCATTACCACTTCTTCTAAGGAAGTATTTCCTGCTCTTTCACCAATGCCGTTAATGGTACATTCTATTTGCCTTGCACCGTTCATTATCCCCGCTATGGAGTTGGCTGTTGCCAAACCCAAATCGTTATGACAATGGCATGAGAGCGTGGCTTTGTCAATACCAGTTACATTCTCTTTGAGATATTTGATTTTTGCTCCGTATTCTTCGGGTAGACAATAGCCTGTGGTATCGGGAATGTTAAGAACAGTAGCTCCTGCTTTGATAACAGCTTCGCAGACCCGTGCCAAATATTCGTTGTCTGTTCTTCCCGCATCCTCTGCATAAAACTCTATATCCTCGACAAAACTTTTGGCATAGCTCACGGCTGACACAGCACGTTCAATGATTTTTTCTCTGGTGGAATTAAATTTATACATTATGTGAGAATCGGAAGTGCCGATACCCGTATGGATTCTTGATTTTTTTGCATCTTTTAGCGCCTCTGCTGCTACTTCAATATCTTTTTTTACAGCACGGGTCAATCCGCATACTCTTGCGTTTTTGATTAGCTGTGCAATTTTGACCACCGAATCAAAATCGCCAGGAGATGAAATGGGAAATCCTGCTTCCAAAATATCTACACCCAATTCATCCAAGCGCTCGGCAATAATCAGCTTGTTGTGTGTGTCTAATTTACAGCCGGGAACTTGCTCTCCGTCTCGTAAAGTAGTGTCAAATATTTGTACTTGTCCCTGGGCCATTTACAGGATTGATTTTATATCCATAACGAAAGTAGAGCTAAATGGTAAATACTTAAATTAAATGCTTAATTTTATTACAATATTCTCAACCGTTGTTTTGGGGTTAAATAGCTATAAAACAATGTTTTAAAGTAGTTTTTGTTACAATGATTAATGAACAAAAAGACAATTTATTTCAACTGATTAAGTCCTTGACCAAATCAGAAAAGCGTCAATTCAAGTTGTATGTGGGTCGAATGGGGTCCAACAACAACGCTAAATTTTTGAGCCTTTTCAATTTTTTGGACAAGTTAGATAAGTACAGCGAAAAAGCCATATTGATTAAGGGAATTGTTACCAAACAACAACTCTCCAATCTAAAGGCACATTTGTATAAGCAAATACTGATCAGTTTAAGACTCAATCCCATTCATCAAAATATTCGCATTCAAATTCGCGAACAAATGGACTTTGCTGTCATTTTGTACCAAAAGGGTTTGTACAAACTCAGTCTAAAGATTTTGGATAAAGCCAAAGCCATAGCCCTTAAAAACGAAGAAAAGTATGCCGCCTATGACATTGTAGAGTTTGAAAAACTCATAGAATCGCAGTACATAACGCGTAGTTTGACCAATCGGGCACAAGAATTGATAAAAGAAGCAGATGGCCTGAGAACCCATAACGATTTGACCAGTCAATTGTCCAACCTTTCCCTACTGCTATACGAACAACTTATTAAAACGGGCTATGCCAAGAGTGATCACGAGTTTAGAGAAATAACTAAATTTTTCTATGAAAAAATACCCAAGATCGAATTGGATAAATTAGGGTTTAGGGAAAAATTGTGGTACTATAAAGCTCACGTGTGGTACAGCTTTTTGGTTCAAGATTTTCTTTCTTGTTATAAATACTCCAGCAAATGGGTGGATATGTTCAACGAATATCCAGAAATGATTTCAATTCATCCCGTTTTCTATTTGAAGGGTAATAATTTTTTAATGGAGAGTTTGGCACTGATCAAGTATCCAGAAAAGTTTAAGGTAACCCTTCAAAATATGTTGATTAAAATCGATTCAGAGGAGTTCCCGAAAAATGACAACTTGACTTCCCTAAGTTTTTTATATTCCTACAACAATCGGTTCAATATGTATTTCCTTCAAGGAGAATTTGAAGAAGGTCTTACCATTTTACCTGAGGTTATTAAGGGAATTGAAAAATTCAAAAACCAGATTGACCCGCACCATGTTATGATGTTTTACTACAAAATTGCATGCTTGTACTTTGGTGTGGAAGACAATGAAAACTGTATTGTTTATTTGAATAAAATTATCAATAACAAGCATCTAAAGATGCGCGAAGACTTACTGTGTTTTACTCGAGTCTTGAGTGTAGTTGCACATTATGAAGCTGGTTATGATTATCACCTAGAGACCCATTTGCGTGAAACCTATAAGTTCCTGATCAAAATGGACGATTTACATGAAGTGCAAAAAGCCATGATCCGATTTGTGCGTTCTTTAGGAGAAATTTATCCCCATGAACTGAAAGCCGCTTTTGTCAAACTGCACAAGGAACTAAAAAATTACGAGGATGATCCCTATGAGCGTCGTGCCTTTTTATACCTTGATGTATTGTCTTGGTTAGAAAGTAAAATTGAAAGCCGACCCGTGGGAGAAATCATTCGTGAAAAGGCCAAAGTCATCAATCGGAAAGAGCGAAACTCCATTCAGGTTTAGCCGGTGGAGGAGCAGTAATGCACACTCTTTCTTTTTTTGTGGGGTGATCTATGGTAAGGCTACGAGCATGTAAATCGATACTACTATCGGGATTGCTTCGCTTGGCACCGTATTTTAAATCTCCTTTGATAGGAAAACCAATGTGTGTTAGTTGACTTCTAATTTGGTGGTGTCTTCCTGTCTCAAGTGTAATTTCCAAAACTGCGTAATGATCCAGATTTTTTATCTTTTTGTAGTTTAGAATTGCTTTTTTGGATTCATTGATCTCACGGTCATGTGCAAAAGACTTATTCATTTTGGTATTGCGTTTTAACCAGTGAGTTAGGGTAGTGGTTGGAGGACTAATACTGGGGCTGACAATAGCCCAATAGATTTTGTCAGTCTTTCTCTCTTTGAACTGTTGATTCATTCGTGCAAGGGATTTGGAGGTTCGGGCAAAAAGAACAACGCCACTGGTCGGTCGGTCAAGTCGATGAATAACACCCAAGAAAACTGCTCCAGGTTTATTGTACTTTTTTTTGATATAAGTTTTGACCTTTTCCACCAAAGGCTCATCACCCGTTTGATCTCCTTGTACCAAATCCCCAGCCATTTTATTCACAGCGATTAGATGATTGTCTTCGTAAAGAATTTCTAGCACGGCTGCTGTTAAAGTCTAATATTGTTCCTTGTCGTTAGGGAAATCTTGTTTTTTTACATCGGTGGTATATTCCTGAACGGCATTGGAAATGGCACCATCGAGATCGAGGTAACGACGTAAAAATCGAGGGCTAAACTCCTTATTCATCCCCAGCATATCGTTCAATACCAAAACCTGACCATCCACTTGAGCTCCTGCTCCAATTCCAATAACGGGAATGTTCACGGTTTGGGTAACTTTTTCGGCCAATTTTGCAGGGATTTTTTCCACTACAATACCAAAACATCCAGATTTTTCGAGCATTTGGGCATCTTTTAAAAGTTGTTCAGCTTCTTCTTCTTCCTTAGCTCTGACACTATAGGTTCCGAATTTATAAATCGATTGGGGTGTCAATCCTAAATGCCCCATTACGGGAATTCCTGCTTTTAGGATCCGTTCAATAGAATCTTGAATTTGACTACCTCCTTCTAGTTTGACCGCATGTGCCCCTGCTTCTTTCATGATTCGTATGGCCGAGCGCAAGGCCTCTTTGGAATCCGCTTGATAGGTTCCAAAAGGAAGATCGACCACAACCAGTGCCCTTTCCACTCCTCGTACCACGCTAGCCGCATGATAAATCATCTGGTCAAGGGTGATGGGTAAAGTAGTTTCATGACCAGCCATAACGTTGGAAGCCGAATCTCCTACCAATATAACATCAATGCCTGCCTTGTCTACTATACCAGCCATGGTAAAATCATAGGCCGTAAGCATGGCAATTTTTTCCCCTTTGGCCTTAAGTTCTGCCAAAGTCCTGGTCGTTATTCGCGTATAATTTTGAGTAGCTTTTGACATATTGGCCATAAAAGTACTTTTTTTTGTTTTGATGACGTAAAAAAAATATTCCATTCTGTTGATCAGGGTATGACAAGCTGTCAGAAATATCGAAATGGCACAATGCTTGACTAATTTATAACAAATCTAAAATTGAATTATGAGTAAAATAATTGGAATCGACTTAGGAACCACTAATTCATGTGTGTCCGTTATGGAGGGAAACGAACCTGTGGTCATTCCTAATGCCGAAGGTAAAAGAACCACCCCCTCTGTAATCGCATTTGTTGAGGGAGGCGAAATAAAAGTAGGAGATCCTGCAAAAAGACAAGCAGTAACCAACCCCACCAAAACCATCGCCTCCATTAAAAGGTTTATGGGGAATAAATTCTCTGAATCTTCAAAAGAAGCGAAAACTGTTGCTTACAAAGTAGTCAAAGGTGATAATGACACCCCCCGTGTTGATATTGACGGGAGACTTTATACACCCCAAGAACTTTCTGCCATGATTTTACAGAAAATGAAAAAAACAGCAGAAGATTATTTAGGTCAAGACGTAAGCGAAGCAGTGATTACCGTTCCTGCCTATTTCAATGACGCTCAACGCCAAGCGACCAAGGAAGCAGGTGAAATTTCTGGCCTAAAAGTACAACGAATCATCAATGAACCTACCGCAGCAGCTCTGGCCTTTGGTTTAGACAAAAAAGGAGGGAGCGACAGCAAGATTGCCGTTTATGATTTGGGAGGAGGAACATTTGACATTTCTATCCTTGAATTGGGTGATGGCGTTTTTGAAGTATTGTCCACCAATGGAGATACTCATTTGGGAGGTGATGATTTTGATCAAGTGTTAATCGATTTCCTTGCCGATGATTTTAAGAAAGCCGAACAAATCGACTTGAGAGAGGACCCAATGGCATTGCAACGATTAAAAGAAGCAGCAGAAAAAGCTAAAATAGAATTGTCTTCTTCTGCACAAACAGAAATCAACTTGCCCTATGTAACTGCGACTGCCTCTGGGCCAAAGCACTTGGTGACCACACTGACCCGTGCCAAATTCGAACAACTTTCTGATCAATTGGTCAAAAGATCAATGGCCCCGGTCAAAAAGGCGTTGAATGATGCAGGACTCTCTACTGGCGACATTGACGAAGTGATTTTGGTGGGAGGATCTACACGAATTCCGATCATTCAGGAAGAGGTAGAGAAATTTTTCGGTAAAAAACCCTCCAAAGGAGTCAATCCTGACGAAGTTGTTGCCATTGGTGCTGCTATTCAAGGAGGTGTTTTGACTGGAGATGTAAAAGATGTATTGTTGCTTGACGTAACCCCTTTGTCTCTTGGTATTGAAACCATGGGTAGTGTGATGACCAAACTCATCGATTCCAACACCACCATTCCTACGAAAAAATCACAAGTATTTTCTACTGCAGCAGACAATCAACCTTCGGTAGAGATTCACGTGCTACAAGGAGAACGTTCCATGGCTTCCGATAACAAGACCATAGGAAGATTTCACTTGGATGGAATACCCCCTGCTCCCAGAGGAACTCCTCAAATTGAAGTAACTTTTGACATTGATGCCAATGGTATCATCAAGGTGAGTGCTTCTGACAAGGCCACTGGAAAATCTCAAGATATTCGTATCGAAGCTTCTTCAGGTTTGACCGAAGAAGAAATCGAAAAAATGAAACAAGAGGCCGAAGCCAACGCAGAAAGCGATAAAAAAGCTAAGGAGGAAGTCGATAAACTCAACAGTGCCGATCAGATGATTTTCCAAACGGAGAAGCAGCTGAAGGAATTTGGAGACAAGCTGTCATCAGACAAAAAAGCACCGATAGAATCTGCTTTAGAGGAACTGAAAAAAGCTCATGAGTCCAAGGACTTAGCCACCATTGATGCCGCTTTGGAAAAAATCAATGAGGCTTGGAAAAATGCTTCTGAGGAAATGTACAAAGCCCAAGCAGAATCTGCTCCAGGTGGTGAGGCGGGATCCCCCCCTCCCAATAGCGATGCAAAAGACGACGCCAAAGGAGGTGATGATGTTCAGGATGTAGACTTCGAAGAAGTTAAAGACTGATCTTTATAAATTAATTTTCAGATAAAACCTTCCGTTTGTTTCGAACGGAAGGTTTTATTATTTTAAATTGGGATATGGAAAAAGAAAAAATACTTGAAATATGCAATGCCTTGTCTAAAGGCAACTTGATGGAAACTTTGGAAATGGAGTTTGTGGATGTTGGAGATGATTTTCTTTCCGCCCGTATGCCAGTAACCCCGAGAGTTCATCAGTTAGACGGTGTGCTTCACGGGGGAGCAACGGTGGCTTTGGCAGAGACCGTGGGCAGCGCTGCGGTTTCGGTATTGAATAGAGATACCAATGTTTCAACAGTAGGCATCGAAATATCGGCCAATCATGTCAGAAGTGTCAGCAGTGGATATGTAACCGCAACCGCCCGACCTATACACAGTGGTAAAACCATACAGTTATGGGAAATCAAAGTGGTAGATGAGGATAACAACCTGATTTCCCATTGTAAATTATCTACTTTTTCTCGACCAAAAAAATAAATGAATAAGTCCGATTTAAAGGAAGTTTTTCAGCAGTTCTTGTCTGGTGATCAAGCTTTTGTTTTTTATCGATTGCCTAATATTAAAAGGGTTCACTGCTACTATCAGAAGGATGCTGAACTCAATAAAACTTATGATTTAAAGACCAAAGGTTTTGTGATGAGTACATTTGAAAAACCCCTTCCAGCGGCTTTTATTCCCGATCATAATCATTTACAATTTGAATATGAAATTGAGGATTTTGAACCTGCTTCGGTAGCTGTTTTTTCTGATTCAGAAAGTAAAAAAACATTTATAAATATAGTAAATCGAACTAAAAATGCCATTGCATCTGATTGTTTAAAAAAACTAGTAGTGGCACGGAATATTTTAAGTAAAAAACCAGTAGATGTGTTGCGAATGTTTACTCATTTATTGACACTTTACCCTAATGCCATGGTTTATTTCTGGCACCACCCCAAAGCCGAAACATGGGTAGGAGCAACCCCCGAACAACTTTTTTCGTTCCATTCGGGTCAATTGACGACCATGGCACTGGCAGGCACTCTACCCCACAATGAGGAAGAGCAATACCAGTGGGGTAAAAAAGAAAAAACAGAGCAAGCATGGGTTAGAGAAACTTTATACAAAGACCTGATGTATCTTTTTCCATCAGCCCATATTGAATGTTCTGAAACTTTTACACGCCGAGCGGGAAATCTCGTTCATTTGTGTAATGAATTAACGGTCGAAACGCTTAAGGTTAATCTGGCTGAATTGGTAAATCGATTACACCCCACTCCTGCCGTGGGAGGTATCCCTGTTGACAAAGGCTTACAATTTCTCGCAGAAAATGAAAATCTTGACCGCGCCTATTATGCAGGTTTTTTGGGGCCAATTGTAGGGGATGACCAAATCGACTTGTTTGTAAACCTTCGCTGTGGGCAAATTGTTCCAAAGGGTTTACTCCTTTATGTAGGAGCTGGTATTACCTCCGAGAGTGATCCTGAAAAGGAATGGGAGGAAACACAAAACAAGGCCAAAACGCTCTTGGCGGCACTCTAATTTTTTAAGGAAACAATCCCTTTTCGTTTTGTATTTTTGCAAGGCTATGAAGATGAAAACCTCAAGGAATACCTCGATCAAATATCCAGAAATTCCTTTGGCCCAAACTGTTGTGCAGTTTTGTAAACTAAAAGAAATTCACCACATTGTTATCTGTGCAGGATCCCGAAATGCCCCTCTGACCAATGGATTTATTGAAAACCCTTTTTTTAAGACCTACAGTATCGTCGATGAACGCTCGGCAGCTTTTTTTGCTATGGGTATGGCCCAGCAGCTCAAAACACCCACAGCGGTGGTCTGTACTTCAGGCTCCGCTTTACTGAACTTTTATCCTGCGGTAGCAGAAGCCTTTTACAGCAATATTCCTCTTTTGGTGATCTCTGCTGATAGAATGCCACATCGTATTGATATTGGTGATGGACAGACCATACAGCAAAAAGGTGTTTTTGAACCCCATTTGGTTGATTTTGCTTACCTCTCACCCGATGTCATCCATGCTTCGAAGACCCTTATGGAAAATCCAACTCAAAAGTTGATTCCTGAAAATGCTTCTCTTAAAGCAATAGAGAAAAAGCAACAGCAAATTCAAGAACAGAATGAAAAACAAATCAACTCAGTTTTAAATCACTGCATGCAAAAAAGGGGACCAGTCCATCTCAATGTACCGATGGAAGAACCCCTTTATGGAATGACCACTACTACGATTGACCTTATCCACAAGGATACCCCTAAGTTTGCTGATCAAAAAATTGATTTTAACCCATTTAAAACCCAATGGCAAAAGGCGCGTAAAAAACTTGTATTGGTAGGGGTCAATGATCCCCAAGTGATTGATGATAAATGGCTGGCCTTGATTGACTCAGACCCTTCAGTGGTTTTAATGACCGAAACAACTTCTAATTTACGATTACCCAATACTATTCATTCTATCGATTCTTTGATTGCTCCCTTAGAAAAAGGTAATACTGATTTTTTTACCACCCTTCAGCCAGAAATACTTTTGACTTTTGGTGGTATGGTAGTTTCTAAAAAGATCAAGAAATTTTTGAGAGATTATTCCCCAAAAGAACATTGGCACGTTGACCCTCATAAGGCCTATGATACCTACTATTGTCTAAGCCATCATTTTCAGATACCTGTCAATACTTTCTTTTCTGAAGTATTGGAAGTCAACTCTGTATCTACTAATGATTATAAATCAACGGTTTTGAACCAATACCGTAGACAGTTGAATTTTGGTAATGCCTATTTGTCTAAAATTCCCTTTTCTGACTTGAAGGCCTTTGAAACTCTTTTTTCAATGCTCCCTAAAAACATTCACCTTCAACTGGCCAATAGTTCCACCATTCGTTATGCACAACTTTTCAATATGCACGAGAATGCAGAGGTTTTTTGTAATCGGGGTACCAGTGGGATTGACGGATCCACAGCTACTGCAGTGGGAGCTGCTCTGATCAATAAAAAGAAGAGCTTATTGGTTACAGGGGACCTAAGTTTTTTTTATGATATCAATGGATTATGGAACAATTATATCCCTCCTAATTTTAGAATTGTATTGATCAATAATGGTGGGGGAGGAATTTTTAGAATCTTACCTGGGGAAAAAGACAGTCCCAAGTACGACACCTATTTCGAAACGATTCACGGGAGAAATGCAAAGCAATTGGCTAAAACTTTTGGTCTAAAGTACAATAGCGTAAAAACCAATATTGGACTTCAATGGGCTTTAAAACACTTTTTCAGACCTTCGAACCAACCCAAAATTTTAGAGGTAAAAACACCAAGGAAAATCAATGACAGTATTCTTTTAAATTACTTTAAAGCCATGCAAAATTCTTAAATTTGAAAAACTAATTCAATCCAATGGAAAAGATAAAATGGGAAAGCCTCGCCGATTACAGCGATATCAAATTTGAGCTGTTTGAAGGGGTGGCAAAAATAACAATTAACCGTCCTGAGGTTTATAATGCCTTTCGCCCAGAGACCAATAACCAGATGCTGGAGGCCATGGAAATATGTCGTGAACGCAATGACATTGACGTGGTGGTCTTTACGGGGGCTGGTGACAAAGCTTTTTGCAGTGGAGGGGATCAAAATGTTAAAGGAGTAGGAGGATATGTAGGAGAAGACGGTGTTCCTAGATTAAATGTTTTGGATTTACACAAAAGGATCAGAGAGTTACCCAAGCCTGTTATTGCGATGGTCAATGGTTATGCTATTGGAGGAGGTCACGTTTTACACGTGGTTTGTGATTTGACCATTGCAAGCGAAAATGCCATTTTTGGACAAACGGGTCCTAAAGTCGGTAGCTTTGACGGAGGCTTTGGATCTTCCTATTTGGCAAGACATGTAGGACAAAAGAAGGCTAGAGAAATTTGGTTTCTTTGCCAACAATATTCGGCAGATGAAGCCGAAAAAATGGGATTGGTAAACAAAGTAGTTCCTTTGGACCAACTGGAAGCGACCACTTTGGAATGGTGTAAGTTGATGCAAAAAAGAAGCCCATTGGCTTTACGTATGATCAAAAGGTGCTTGAATGCTGAATTGGACGGTCAACACGGACTGATGCAATTGGCAGGTGACGCTACCTTGATGTATTATCTTATGGACGAAGCCCAAGAAGGCAAACAGGCTTTTCTTGATAAAAGAGATCCCAATTTCAAACA